>Ga0208825_1001958_pt1 | contig 14432 bp, 11 predicted proteins | sample AD_UKC113_MetaG_FD_184450 | JGI IMG/M metagenome (GOLD analysis project Ga0208825, IMG submission 184450) | Active sludge microbial communities of municipal wastewater-treating anaerobic digesters from Hong Kong - AD_UKC113_MetaG (SPAdes)... | ecosystem: Engineered > Bioreactor > Anaerobic >...
CTTTGTCTCCCTCTTGTTTGTGTATGGCACAAGGCTTGCTCAAACCACCATTTTCGGGGGCCATCCTTGAAGGGATTGGTGTGTTCGTAAACTCTAAAAAAGGAGGAGAAGCGGAGCCGCAGACATCGAGAAGGAAGGAAACCGTCGTTATTGGCAGAGTCTGGAGAAATTTTTCTCGCAGAGCAGAAAGGAGTATGGTGTGAAGAGAGGGATTGTGAAAAGCAAAGCAGGTCTATTGGCGATTGCGCTCGTGGCATTTGCCTTCATTGGCACCTCTTTGGTCTGGGCGGCTGAGCCGAGCGTCACCCCTCCCCCCCCCAAAGACTGGACCGACCAGCAGTGGAAGGACTTCCTAAAAAAACCATGGACCAAGGAAGAGCTCAGTAAAATGGGCCGGGCCCCCAGGTATATCCTCAAGAAAGAAGAGAACATCAAGCCTCGGGCCACCGGCAAGGTGCTGACGCCGGAGCAGCTTTATCAGAACGGGAAGAACTTTTGGTATCCCCTCATGGTCCAGTACGGAATCGGCATCTCGGTGAAGGACTTCTACACGCTCTGGATCGAAAACGAAGGTTGGAGAGATCCCAAAATCAAGCTCCTGGATCTTCGCCAAGAGTCCGAGTTTGACCAGGCCCATATTCCCGGAGGCATCCGCGTGGACACGGGTCTTGCTTACTGGCAGCTCCCCGGCCGGGCACCGGATTCCACCGCGGACTATTACCTGTTGTGCAAGAGCGGCACCCCCCATGATGGTGGTGACCGCGGTGCCTTCGTGAAGAAATACATGCTCCAGATGGGCTACAGTGGAAAAATCTTGAACATTACCGATGGATTCCGTGGTTGGTTGGAAGCCGGATATCCCGTAGTGAACGCTCACGGCCTGTTCACCCTGGTTCCCGGTACCTTCCAGATCCCGGAGAAAGATTCCATGACCAAGGTGAAGGAAGTAACTCCCAAGACCGCTCCCATGGTCATGGATCTGGCCCGGCAGTTGGGAATCGAAAACTGGTAAATTGGGGCTGATCCGTCCGCCTACATGGAGCTCCCGCGGGATTGCCGGAGAGGCCGGAAGACGGTGCTTCATTTTCCAGGCATTTAAACAATCACCGTAGAGCACAAGAGTATCCCCGTGGTGCACTGAAACATTCGGCCGCCACGGGGATTTCTGTTTTTGGGGGCCTGAGGTTTCTTCCCGGGCATGGATTTTGTACTCGTTGGCCGCCCGTCGTCAAAGAACACCGAAACCGATCTCAAAAACCCCTTAAGAACGCCCTCGGGGAGGAAAGGAACAACATGGCGAAAAACCTGACAACCGTTGTGAAGTCATCCAAGAAGGAAGTTCAGATCAATCGAGACAATGGCGTGGTGATCATCGGAGAGAGGATCAATCCCACGGGACGCAAAGTGCTCCAGGCGGAGCTCCGAGAGGGCAAGTTCGATATGGTGCGCCGGGATGCCGTTGCCCAGGTAAAGGCCGGAGCGGCCGTTTTGGATATCAATGCCGGTCTGCCGGGGGCGGATGAGCCGGCTTTGATGGTTCAGATGATCGAAGAAGTGAAAGCGGCTACCGACGATTTTCCCATCTGTATTGATTCTCCCAAGACCGAAACCCTGGAAGCGGCCTTGCGCCGTTATTGCCGAGACGGTGCCCGGCCTCTGGTCAATTCCGTCAGTGCGGAAACCAAGCGCATCAAAGAGGTGTTGCCCTTGATTAAGGAATACGGATGCGCCGTCATCGGGCTCTGCAGCGGGGATAGCGGAATTCCAAAAAGCGCTGAAGAGAGATTTCAGTCTGCGGCGAAGATCATCGAGGAGGCCGCCAAGTTGGGAATCCCGACCGAAGACATCGTGATCGATCCCCTGGTTCTGACCCTGGGCGCCGAGTGGAGGGCCGGAAAGATGGCTCTGGACGCCATCAAGATGATCGTGGACGAATTTGGCGTAAACATCACCATGGGCGCCAGCAATGTATCTTTCGGCATGCCCGATCGGGAAAACCTTACCTCGTTTTTTATGGCCATGTCCGCCATGGTGGGATTGAGCTGCCCCATTGCCAATCCGTTGAAGATGCAGGAGGTGACCGCACTGCAGGCCGCCGATTTGATCCTGGGGAGGGATCGAGGCGGGATGAAGTGGATCAAAGGATTTCGAGCCCGCCAAAGCGCTCAGACCGCTTAAGGGAAGACCCATCAAAAGAGCAGGAGGGTTCCTCAAGAACGGAAAAGGGGATAAAAATCCGTTCCCTCCGGTACATGATCCGGCAATGTCAGGCCACTCCTCCAAGGGGGAGCGGCCTTTGTTTTTCGTTTTGGGTTCCTGGAGAAAATCTAGCTTTCTCGGAGGTTAAACCCGATCAGAATGGTTCCCAGTTCAGGGTCTTCGGTATCCCATCCGTACAGCGTTTTCAGATAAGAGTCCGCGGCTCCCATGGGAGATGCCGAGACGACATCCCGGACTGCGGCAATTCCTTCGATTTCCGGGAAATGGAGACCTCGAAAAACAAAGGAAGGTTCCCGCCCCCGAACTTGCCTCACTCGATCAAAATACACGACAAAATTCCTGCCGATGATCTTTATGTCCTTTTGGGCCTTGAGGGACTCGAGCTTCCCGAGGTCCGTAATTTCCTCTCCAATCACGAGGTCGTCCACTACCCACGACAGGCAGGGCACATCCGCGTGCCGAAAGTCGTTGTTGTTGAGAACCGCGCACACGAATTCCCGGGAGAGGACGGAAAAGACGCCCTCATTGCAGGCTTTTCCGAGACCCCCCAGCCCCTGTTTGCAAAGCTGTTCTTCCATGCCCCTGATCACCGTTCGGTCCTTTTCTTCAATCCACCTCACGTCCAAAATCCCTTTGGTGGCCAGCAGGGCTTCTTCCACTTCCTTTAGACGAATCTCCATGGTTCCTTTACCACCCGAACATTGAAAATCATGGACGCACATCGAGGGGCGGCCAAAGCGCGTTTCGCAGGAAGAAACCAGGCAAAAATTTTGCTTGTGGATCCCTCCGTGGTTCGTTACTTGTGGGCCGTGAGCCTTCGCCCATGGGAAAACCGTTGGTTGCCCGGGGCCGGGTTGGCAGTTACCTATTCCCCCGGATAGAAAAGGGGATGGTCCTCTTCTGCCGAACCGATAAGGTCGGCCCGAATACGCCCGTGAACGAAGGTCACGGGCATCCAGGCTCCCCTACGCCGGACTCAATTTTACTATCATGACACGACATGAAGATCCCAGCCCGGAGAAACGGAGGACTGCAAGAGCGGTCCTGGTTCCCCTCTTGGGTTTGTGTCTGGTTCTCCTGGTCATGCTGGCCCTGAGGATGGAGGCCGGGCAGCCTTACAAGACGTATCAAAAAGCATACCTCGAAGCCCGGGCGGACCGCCTTCGTTCTTCCTTGATCGCGACACATTCGGAAGAAGAAATCCGCGCCCAGGTCGAGGCCCTTCGACGGACCCCCCTACGAATCAAGGAAATTCGTCCGGCTCTTACGGGGCGGGTGGAGAGATGCCTTACCTGTCATGACGGAATCGAAGAGATCAGCCCGTCTCATCCCGTGGATGCGTTCGGTTGTGTCACCTGCCATGGAGGGGACGGTCGAGGAGTGACGGTGGAGATTGCTCATCGAGGGCTCATCGGGGGGCGTAACCCGTCGGACCTGGCGGTGATCGAGCAGACCTGCGCCAAACCCGGGGGGCAATGTCATGCCGGGAGAACCTTTTCCGTCCAAAATTCGGCAGACCGGGTTCGATCGGGTGTCATGGCCACCATGAGCGGAGTCATTGCCAGCCTCCGATACTCCTGGGCCGCGCAGCCATCCTCCATCGCTCGCTATGCTTCCGTAGGGGTCAAGGCCTCGAAGGGGGGAACCGGCAACCGGATCGCCGGCTTGCTCACCATTCCCCTGATGAGTCCAATTCCCGGGATCAACCCGACGGATGCCCGGGGGTTCCCCATTCAATTTTCGGGAGAAGCAGCGGACGATCAATGGCGCAAGTTCTGCGCCCGATGTCACCTTTGGAACAAACGGGAAGAAGGCCCCTCGGCCCACTCTTCGGGTTGTGCGGCATGCCACGCCCTCTACAACGCCGATGCCACCTACGAGGGGATGGATCCGACGTTGCCGAAGGACAAGCCGGGCTATGCACGCCAACATCGGCTCACGACCCACGTTCCCGTGGAACAGTGTCTGAGGTGCCATAATCGGTCCGGACGCATCGGATTGTCGTTTACGGGCTTGCAGGAAGCTGATGGGTACGGCACGCCCTATCGGCAGGGACGCCCCGACCTCGAGGCCTTGTCCGGGGGAAGAGACGTCCGGCGCCTTGTTCCGGACGTCCATTTTGAAAAGGGACTGGCCTGCGTGGATTGCCATACGGGAAACGATGTCATGGGGGACGGCCGAATCTACAGTCACATGCGAGACCAGGTCGAGATCCGCTGCACGGATTGCCATGGTACCCCCAGCGATCCGCCGCCGACCAGGCTCCAAGGGGCGGAGGACGAAGAGGCCCTTTGGCGGGCAAGGACCCTGAAGCTTCCGGGCATCGAAGGAAAAGAGGTCGGTCTGACCCAGAGGGGAACCCCCCTGCTGAACCTTTGGAAAGAAAGCGACCGGATGATCCTGCAGGGAAAGCTGGATCAAAAGGAACACCCGTGTCCCGTCATTACGGGAAGCATCACTCATCGCATTCCCGGCCATGGACCGGATCGAATGGAATGCTCGGCGTGTCATACCCGGTGGGCCCCTCAGTGTTATGGATGCCATGATTACCGTCGGCAAGGGGAACCCATGCTCGATTCGATGTTGGGCATCAAAACGGCCGGGATGTGGCAGGAGACCAGAGACTACTACCGCTTTGAAAAACCCGTGTTGGGGGTCAACTCCCGCGGACGGGTATCCGTCTTCATGCCCGGCTGCCAGGTGGTATACACGGAGCTCGGCCCGGATCATCAACCGGTGCCGGGCCGGGACAAAATGGTTTTTCGAGGGCCCGGCCTTGAACATGGGATTGTTTCCACCCCGATTTCTCCTCATGCCACACGCACGGAAGTTCGATCCTGCCGGGAATGTCATGCCGATCCCAAAACCCTTGGACTGGGCCGGGGGTTTTTCACAGCCGGTCGAAACTGGGACGAGAATTCCTTCACTTCCCTTGTAAAACCGGAAATCAATCCCATGGGATTTGCCTGGGAGACCCTCGCGGACCCTCGAGGCCGCCCCCTGGCGGCGTCGACCCATCCGGGAGCGAGGCCTTTCAACCAGGAAGAATTGAAGAGAATCCTTCGGGTTGCTCCCTGTCTCCCTTGTCATGGTCGATATGACGACCCCATATGGGAAAACCCTCGAGAGGCCTTTGAACGTGCTCGACTGCCGGAGCACCAGGAAAAGGTTGCAAGGGTTCTTGAGGGGGCTCCATGAGGACCGCATCCATCGCCCGTTTGATTGTAGGGTTCGGTATTCTCTGCCTTAGTTCCGCGGCCTTCGGAACTTCCTCTTGTCTTACCTGCCACAAGGAGATCCGGGGAATGGGCGGAAGTCATGCCCTGAGTTGCTCGGAATGCCACCTGGGCAGAGAGGATCTGCCGGAAAAGGCGGGTGCCCACCAGGGACTGGTTCCCAATCCTTCCGATTTCACCCGCCCTCATTTCCCCTGCGGCCGATGTCATCAGGACCAGATCCGCTGGGTGAATCGCACCCTCATGAGGACCGCCGCGGGAATCGTCAATCAAACCCGCTTCCTCTGGGGAGCTCAACCGGACCCGGGAGCCCGTTTTGGGGTTGTCGACGTGGATCACCTCAGGCTCTTGCCGGAACAAGAAGCCTCGGGGGCTTTGGTGGACGATTTGTTGCGGCGTCGATGCCTGCGTTGCCACCTCGGGACATCGGGGAGTATTGCCTCGGGGAGCTTTCCCGGTGAGATTCCCGTGGAAGGGGCGGGCTGTTCCGCATGTCACGTGATCCGTGGAAACCGTGGGACGGCAAAGGAAGACCCATTGCCTCCACCCGGAACAAAGGGAGGAGGCAAGACCCACCAGATCACCACGGCCGTTCCGACATCCCAATGCCTTCAGTGTCATCGAGGAAACTACGTGGGATCGGATTACGTGGGGCTTTTTGAGCGGGACCATTCGGCCGCGTATAATTTTGATGCGAAGGACCCTGATCGGCCGCCTCAGCTCTACACCCACGCCTACCATCACCTCCTGCCGGATGTGCACCATGAACGAGGGATCCATTGCATCGACTGTCATCCGGTGGAGGAAATCATGGGGGAAGGGAGCGTTCATTCCCATGCCGGGGAACAGGTGGGAGTCCGTTGCACGGATTGCCACGGTCGCCCGGGCAAACCTCCGGTGCCTCGAGAGGTGGCTTCCTCGGATCAGCGAGCGTTAAGAGCGGCGAAGCTGAACCCATCCTACGATCTTTTCCAGGGTCAAAAGGTTCTCACAACCTCAAAGGGGCATCTTCTAACGAGTACGTTCGAGAGGGATGGAGAATGGTTTTTGCTCTCCAAGGCCGACGGAAGGGTTCACAAAATTCCGCTCCTGGGACGGAGTCCCCCGGATAAAACTCCTTTGGATCATCAAATCTCCGAGCACATGGAGCGCATGGAATGTTCGGCATGTCATGGAGCATGGACTTTTCGGGATCTGGGGTTTCATTTGGTTCGCCTGGACCGGGCGGATTATAATCCCTGGGCCTGGTTGACACGGCAGGGAGACCCCCAAGCGGAGGATCTCCTGGAGAAAAACCTGCTGAAACCCGAGGACCGGTGGGACCCTCCCGCTTCCCGGGATTGGCTTACCGGGGCGTCGAGGCCGGGAATCTGGCTTGCCGGTTATTCCTTGCGGCGGTGGGAGGGTCTCGTCCTGGGAGTGAACGAGCGAGGAATGGTGAGCGCCATGAGGCCTCAGTACCAGTATTGGGTCAGCTGGGTGGACGGGCAGGGAAAGGTTCTCATGGATTCCGTCATTCCCCGGGCCGGTGACGGGCGCCCCGCGACGGCATGGAATTCCTACACCCCCCATACCATAAGAAGGCAGACGGCGGCCTGCTGGGACTGCCACGACAATCCCGGGAGCTTGGGACTGGGGCAGGGCCTTCTTCGGGAAAAAGACGGGAAGACCGTTCCGCTCACCAGGCCCTGGGAGGATGGACTGGGAATCCATTTTGAGCTGGATCAGGTGATCGATTTCCTTGGGAGGCCCCTACAGCGCACCGTTCGACCGGGCAGTCGCTTTTTGGGGGAGGAAGCGATCCCCCGGATGTCTGCCGGGAACCCCCGGTATATGCGTGACCTCTTGAGATATTACGAAGGCAAAGAAGCTTACGGAGACCCGGCCGGGTTTACAGGCCCCAAAAGGTGAGGAACGCGAAAGCCCCGCCGAGAACCCAGAATGCGATCTGATGGATTCCCCAATAATACAGCCGGCGGGGAATTTCCTCTCCGGCCCTGGGCAGCCAGGGCAGAAAGGTGATAAGGGCGAGAATGAGAAGGGGGAAAAAGATGCCCGCCAACAAGGGGGGGAAATAACGGAGAAGCACCTGGAGCCAAACGACCAACCAGGGCGCAGAAACTTCTCCACCGGCCTGAGGCTCCAGCCCCAGGGGAGCATAGCCGACCGGGGAGATCAACGACACCGCCATGAGGGCTACCGACAGGAACAACATGCAAAGAAATTCCCTGGCAACGAGCTCCCGGCGAGCTACTTGCTTTACGGTGAGTCCCGACATCCCGCTTCTTCTCCGATTCCGTCATCGTTTGAAAGAGACGACTTGCTCAAGAATTGAATCTAACCGCTTTGGGATTATAGGTCATTGAATTCCGAAATAAAACCTCCGGAGGCAGGGAACAGGAGACGCCGGGTCTTCCTGGCGATAGGTTCCGCCTTGATAGGGCTGGCCTCGGGGGGGATTCTGTGGATGATCGGTTCGTTTCTTTCCGGGTCTCGGAATCGATCGGAGCCGGACCCTGTTCATTTTGGGAACCCGGACACCTATCCCGTAGGCAGTGTCGCCGCCCGCGGGAGGGTGGTCCTTCTGAGGGATGAAGAGGGGTTCTGGGCGGTTACCGCCATCTGCACCCATCTGGGATGTCAGCCCACATTCGTTCCCCAAGAACACCGGTTTGTATGTCCTTGCCATGGGAGTCGTTTCGATCCCGAAGGTCGGGTATTGTCCGGTCCGGCAACCAAGAATCTGTCCCTGGCAACTATCCGCTTGGATTCCCAGGGGTTTCTTGTAGCGTACCCCGCCGAAAAGGCACAACTTGGGGATAGGTTTCGCCCGTGAGACTCGATTCTTTTCTGGAGCACATCCATCCCGCCCGGCTTTCTGCAGATCGAATTCGCATCCGTGCCACCTTCTGCCTGGGAGGAGTCGCTTTTTTTTTCTTTATGGCCTTGGTTCTCACGGGGTTGCTGCTGGCCGTCTACTATCTTCCCACCCCCGAGGGGGCGAGGGAGGGACTCCATGATCTGAACTACGTGATTCCTTTTGGGCGACTCATGCGGTCCGTCCATTTCTGGGCCGGGCAACTGATGTTGCTTGCGGTGTTGTTTCATATGGCGAGGGTCGTGGCCGCTCGGGCCTACATGCCCCCCCGGCATCTCAATTGGCTGGTGGGTGTGGGCCTCCTGGTCCTGGTGGCGGCCCTGGACTTTTCGGGATATGTATTGCGTTGGGATTCTCAGAGTTTTTGGGCGGCCCAAGTCATGACCCAGTTATTAGGACAGATTCCCGCCGTTGGAGATGCGCTGCAACAATTATTGGTGGGAGGACCCCGGATGGGAGAAGCGGGTTTGCTGCGATTCTATGTCTTGCACTGCCTCGCCGGTCCCGCCCTCTTGTTGGCTTTGATCTTTTACCACTTCTGGAGAGTCCGAAAAGATGGGCGGGCCAAGCAAGCCCTCTGATGTCTTCTCCTGTCCGGGTTGTCTCGATACAGAGATGTCACATGACAGGATGTGTATCCCGAGACAGGGGTGCAATGGTTTGAAGGGACGGCAATTGGAAGAAACCGGCCAATTCTTACATTGCCGTTGTCCCGTGATCTGGCACCGAATTTGTTAAGAACTACGGCGAGGCTGCGGGCTTCGGTCCATGCTCTCGGTGCGATCGGGAAGAGTTTCGGCTTGACGGGAAAGGCTCTGTCAGAGAATCTTAATAAGATTTCAATAAGGTTGTGTCTAATGCAGGAATTTTTCCTCTAGGGAACTCCTCGGATGCGCTGGAAGGCCGACGGCAAGGTTCCTTCCTTGGCAGGCGGATGGATTGCGGGGGGGTTCGTGTACCCGGAAAGGAGAAAAGGCGAATGAAGTTGAAAAAGGTTCTTTTGATTGGTTTGTTCGTATTTCTGGGGATAGGAGCGGCCTGGGTGATTACGGGAGTCAGCCAGACGACTCCTCCCGCATCACAAACCGCCCCGGTGGAAACAAAAGAAAAGGCCAAAACACCTCCTCCCGCGGATGCCCAAAAGGCTACTGCTCCCACTTCGGAAGCCCCCGGTTCCGTTGCGGTTCCGGCAACGGGAGAAGCCCCGCCTCCCCGTAAGTTTAGCCCCAGCGAGGGATGTTAGTTCTTCCGGACGGGAAATTCCTTACCATGTGGGGTTGCAAGAAGTCTTACGGTTGGGAAACCTATCCCGCCGATTCCATAGAGGGGAGCTTCCGATTCTTTGGAGGCTCCTCTTTCTCTTCTGATCCCGACCCATGAGATCCCCCCCTCGTTCCTCCCGTATCCGGGTCCCCGACTCCTTTCCGAAGAAGTCCTAGAACCCAAGTCCTCCCTTGACCTCTTGGCGGTCAATCAGTTATTTGCAGCGGGAATCGGCCCCTTAGGTCTTGAGGGGCAAGGCTCGAGTCTTTTCCGGTCCGGTCCGGGTGTTCGCGATTTTATGGGTCCTGCTTTTCCGATGCTTCATCGGGGAAAGGGAAAACTTTCGGAATGACAAAAATCGTTTCCCATTCCTTTGAGGAATATCTCAAGCTCTTGGAATCCTTCCACGGCAATGCGGCCCCGGGGCTTATCATCGGCGGTTTCATGGTGGATCTGGCGTTGAAACATCTTCCGGAAGGAATCCTGTTTGATGCCGTCTCGGAAACCCCGGCCTGTTTGCCCGATGCCGTCCAGATTCTGACTCCTTGTACGGTGGGAAACGGATGGCTCAAAGTGATGAACCTGGGGCGGTTTGCCTTGAGTCTCTACGACAAATACAACGGTCGGGGAGTGCGGGTGTTTCTGGATCCGAAGAAATTGGAGGCATGGCAGGAAATCAAGACCTGGCTTTTCAAACTGAAAGCAAAATCGGAACAGGATAAGGATCGTCTGCTGGCGGAAATCAAAGAGGCCGGCACGGAAATTCTGGGGATCCAGCCCGTTCAGGTGCAATCCTCCCTTCTGAAGAAGAAGAGCCGGGGGCGAATCGCCAATTGTTCCCTGTGCGGCGAACCCTATCCCGTCAGCGACGGCGGGATATGCAGGGCTTGCCAGGGAGAAGGCCCCTACGTGATCCAAGAATCCCGGGAACAAAACATCGACGGACCCATGCTGAAGGTGGTGGCCCTGGAAGATGCCGTCGGGAAGACGGCCCTGCACGACATGACTTCCATCCTCCCCGGTCAGAGCAAAGGGCCGGCGTTCCTTCACGGTCAACGCATCACCATAGGGGATCTTTGTCGCCTCCAGCAGATGGGCCGACAGCGAATTTATGTGCAGGAAGAGAATCCGCTTCAATCGGAATGGGTCCATGAGAACGACGCCGCCCTCGCTTTCGCCGAGGCGATGGCCGGAGAAGGGATCACCTTCAAGACCCCCCCCAGAGAGGGGAAGATTAATTTCTTTGCCGATCGAGACGGCCTGTTTCACGTGGAAGAAGAACGCCTGGAGCGATTCAATACGATTCCCGGAGTCATGTGTGCCTCTCAGAAGGGATACAACCTGGTGGACCGGGGGAGGGGTTTGGCCGGGACCCGAGCCATCCCCCTGTTCCTGTCCAGGACCGTTTTCGAAAAGGCCATGGCCGTCCTGGACGACGGACCCCTGTTTCGGGTGCTTCCCGTGCGCGAGGCCAAGGTGGGCATCCTGGTCACGGGGAGCGAAGTATTCCAGGGGCTTGTCGAAGACAAGTTCATTCCCATCCTCACCACCAAGATCGAAAAATTCCGCTGTCGCGTAATTCGATCCCTCATTGCCCCGGACGATCGGGATGCCATTCGCGACGGAGTCAAAGAAATCCTGGCTTCGGGGGTTGATCTGCTCGTGACCACCGCAGGACTTTCCGTGGACCCCGACGACGTGACCCGTCAAGGATTGATCGACGCCGGGGCTACGGACCTTCTCTATGGAGCTCCCATCCTGCCGGGGGCCATGACTCTGCTGGCCCGCATCGGACAGGTCCAGGTGATGGGAGTTCCCGCCTGTGCTCTTTATTTCAAAATTACCAGCTTCGATCTCCTGTTTCCCCGGCTTCTTGCCGGACTAACCGTTACACGTCAGGACCTGGCCAAGATGGGGCACGGAGCTTTTTGCATGGAGTGTAAGACCTGCACCTTTCCTAAGTGCCCCTTTGGCCGGTAGCCGCACTCTTCAACCCTTCCCCTCCTCGTCTCCCCCCTCCGTCTCACGACTGCCCGGAAATCTTTCCGTGGTCTAAACTTTGCTACGATTTCCTAGTTTTGAGGTCTGAAACCGGCCTCCGGTTTTTGCGCTTCAACGGAAGGGGCCCGCCACCCGGTCGCTCCGTTGAATGGTTGACCGTAGAGCTTCTCGGTTGATTGCCTTCTGTGAAATAGTTATATCCTGCTGGAATCGGATGTTAGAAAGAATTTAGAAGAACTTCTCCTGGGAACGGGGGAAAAAGGAAGCGACCGAAATATCCATGATGCCCATCCCCTCAAAAGCCGTTCCGGAAAGTCGGAACCTCGATTTGCAAGGCTTCGTTTTGGGACATGATGGAATTCCAGGTGTGCGCCTCGAGGTCAATAGGATACAGGAGAGAAAATTATGGGAGTAACCCGAAGGGATTTCCTCAAGATTGCCGGTGCAACCGCAGGTGGAGGTATTGCCGGTTCTCAGTTCGTTCCATCCTTGAAGGCGATGGAAAAAGCATCCCGTTCAAAAGAAACCAGGGTCCCCGTGTTTTGCGAGATGTGCCACTGGACTTGCGGGGCCTTGGCCACGGTGAGGGATGGGAAGGTGGTGAAGCTGGAAGGAAATCCGCTCACCCCCAACAGCAGGGGAAAGCTCTGCGGAAGAGGGAACGGAGGAATCGGCCTCCTGTATGATCCCGATCGGGTCAAAACTCCTTTGATTCGTGCCGGAAACCGGGGGGACGGAAAATACAAGAAGGCCTCCTGGGACGAGGCCCTCAATTACGTGGCCGAAAAGCTCGAGCACATAAAAAAGAACTACGGCCCTGAAGCCGTCAGCCTGTTTTCCGTCGGATCTACCGGCAAACACCTCCTGACCTTGGTGGCGGCCTATGGCAGCCTCAATTTTGCCCAACCTTCCGGGAACCAGTGTCGAGGGGCCCGGGAGGTCGGGTACATCTTGACCTACGGAGACACCCCCGGTTCTCCGGAACGGTTGGACCTGGCCAACAGCAAAGTGATCGTGTTGTTCGGATCTCACCTCGGCGAGAATATGCACAACTCCCAGGTTCAAGATTTTGCCAACGGACTGGGCAAAGGAGCCAAGCTGATCGTGGTGGATCCCCGGTTCTCCACGGCAGCAGGAAAGGCCCACTACTGGCTTCCCATCAAGCCCGGGACGGACATGGCCCTCATCCTTGCCTGGACCAACATCCTCATCCGTGAGGGGCTTTATGACAAGGCGTATGTGGATGCCTATTGCATCGGTTTCAATGAGCTCGCCGAGGAGGTTTCCCGATACACTCCGGAATGGGCGGAGAAGGAAACCGAAATCCCCGCAGGTCTCATCGTGGAAACGGCCCTGGAGATCGGAAGATATAAGCCATCGGTCATGATTCATCCGGGGCGGCATTCCTCCTGGTACGGCGACGATGTCCAACGATCTCGCGCCATGGCCATTCTCGGTGCCGTTTTGGGCACATGGGGGCGCGAGGGCGGCATCTATCTTCCCACCAAGGCATCCATGAAGAAGGTCATCAAGGAAGATTATCCGGAGCCCCAGAAGGGCCCCATTGTCGAGCTGTGCAAATACCCCTTTGCCATCAAGCAGGGCCTCATCCTGGGTTCCACAACCGCCATTCGGGAGGCAACCCTCACGGAACAACCCTATCCCGTCAAGGGGTGGATCGTCCTGGGGGCCAACGTCGTCAAGGCCATGCCCAACGAGAAGGAAACCCTGGAGGCCATCAATAAGCTGGACCTGCTCTTGACCATCGAGATCATGCCCCTGGAAACGGCAATGGTTTCCGATGTCATCCTGCCGTCGGCATCGTACCTGGAACAGGCCGAGGAGCTGGAGATCAAGAAGGGAAGGTCCCTGTTTGTGACCATGGGCAGGGCGGCGGTACCCCCCATGTACGAGAGCAAGGACGGGTATACCATTGCCCGGGAGATTGCCAAGCGAATCGGGGTCGGGGATTTCTTCCCGTGGGAAACCCTGGAAGAAAAGAACAAGTTCCAGTGTCAGGCCCTCAACCTCGACTATGAAGAGCTCAGCGAAAAGGGATGCATCGTGATCCCCAACACGGACAGTCCTTATATCACGCCGGAAAATCAGCCGGTTTTCAAAACTCCCTCCAAGAAAATCGAACTGTATAGTGCTCAGCTGGCAGCAAAAGGATTTGACCCCATCCCCAAGTACACCCCCCCGCAGCAACCCCCAGAGGGCCATTTCAGACTGGTTTACGGCAGAAGCCCGGTCCTTTCCTTCACGAGAACCTGCAACAACCCGATCCTCACTGAGCTTCACAACGAGAACAGCATCTGGGTCAACGCCAAGAAGGCACGAGAGTTGGGCATCAAGGAGGGAGAGTATGTGGTCCTGGAAAACCAGGACGGGGTCAAAAGCAACAAAATACGGGCAAAGGTTACCCAGAGAATCCGAGAGGATTGCGTGTACATGGTGCATGGTTTCGGCAGCGAACTCAAAGGCCTCCGCAACGCTTACCGCAAGGGTGCAGACGACCAGGGACTGATTACAAGGTACACCATTGATCCTATCTCCGGGTCTACGGGACTGAGAGTGAATTTCGTCCGGATTCTGAAGGAGGCCTAAAAATGCCAAGATATGCCATGGTTATAGACCAGAGAAGGTGCGTCGGCTGTATGGCCTGCATCGTTGCGTGCAAAAATGAAAACGCCGTGCCGGCGGAACATTATAGGACGAGGGTGGTGGAAGTCGTGGAGGGAGAATTCCCCAATCTCCGAATGGAGTTGCGTTCAGAGCTTTGCAACCACTGCGACAATCCTCCTTGTGTGTACAATTGTCCCACCGGAGCTTCC
>Ga0208825_1001959_pt1 | contig 14423 bp, 11 predicted proteins | sample AD_UKC113_MetaG_FD_184450 | JGI IMG/M metagenome (GOLD analysis project Ga0208825, IMG submission 184450) | Active sludge microbial communities of municipal wastewater-treating anaerobic digesters from Hong Kong - AD_UKC113_MetaG (SPAdes)... | ecosystem: Engineered > Bioreactor > Anaerobic >...
GATAAACCCGCTTCCCCTTCACGTATAGTTCCAGGTTCCTGTATAACTCGCCATCAGGACCCTTGATATACGGCATGCCGTTAGAATACCCCTCGCCGTCCAGCCAGATTTCGCAACCATCGGCGTACCGGAAAATAATTTTCCGCCAGATTCCCGCCGCGTCCGGATGCTGCCTGGGCGCGTCCACCTCGATCTCCACGGGGCTCGTGTCGTCCTTGTTGAGCAGGTACTGCACCGGGTCCAGGTAATGCTGTCCCATGTCTCCCAAGCCGCCGCCGTCGTAATCCCAGTATCCCCGGAAGGTCTGGTGCACCCGGTGGGGGTGATAGGGCTTGTAGGGTGCCGGGCCAAGCCAGAAATCATAGTCCAGTTCCGGCGGGATGGGCTGTTCCGTCAGGTCGGTGCGGCCGGACCAGTAAAACTTGAAATCGAAACCCGTGCCTTGACCGACCACCACCCGCAACGGCCATCCCAGCAGGCCGCTGTCTACGATCTGCTTGATGGGCTCCACCGTGGAACCATAGCCGTAAAAATTGTCCGTAAACCGGAACCACGTATTGAGCCGGAAGATCCGCCCATGGCGCTCCACGGCTTCCATCAGCCGGATTCCCTCGCCGATGGTACGGGTCATCGGTTTTTCGCACCATATGTCCTTGCCCGCTTCGGCCGCCGCGATGGCGATCAATCCGTGCCAGTGAGGCGGGGTAGCGATATGCACCACGTCCACGTCTGGCATCGCGAGCACCTCCCGGAAATCCCTGCAACCGCGCACGCCCTGCGGCAGGCTGTCCAGAGCCTGCTGCAGGTGTTTCGCGTCCACGTCGCACACGGCCACCGTGCGCGCGCCGGTATAGCCCAGGTGTCCCCGGCCCATCCCCCCCACGCCGATGACCGCGCGGGTAAGTTCTTCACTGGGCGGCGTGTAACCTGGTCCTCCAAGGGCCCGGCGAGGCACGATGGTAAACGCGGTCACCACCGAGACCACTTTCAGAAAGTCGCGACGACACACCCGCCCTTCTTCTGCTGCGTGTTTTCGCATGATCCTCCCTTTCCTTTCGGGTACTGCTTATTCCGGAACAGCGCGCGGGATCCGTCTACCAGCCGCGCGCGCGCATGGCCTCCATGGGTTCACGATCCGTCGCGCTGGGCGGGTCGATGGAAATTGCCGTGATCGCGGCGCGTTCCTCCGGCGACAGGCGGATATCCACGCACCGCATGGTATCCTCAAACTGCTCCATGTTACGCGCGCCGATCAGCGTTGAGGTTACCTCCGGGCGGCTCATCACCCACGCTACCGCCAGTGGCGCGGGAGGTAAGCCTTTTTCCGCGGCGTACGCCACGAAACGACGGGTTACTTCCTCGTAGCGCGGATCTTCATACCGCTTCCGGTACATTTCGGTCTCATGCAGGCGTCCCGATTCACCGCGCAGGTATTTCCCCGTCAGCAGGCCCGCGCCCAGCGCGTTGTAAGGCACCACCGCGAGGCCCTCGTGCGCCGCCAGCGGCAGCAGTTCCACTTCCACCTGCCGTTTGACCAGGCTGTACATCGGCTGCATGCACACGATGGGCGCGAAATTCCTCAATTCGGCCACCGATACAGCCTTCATCACCTGCCACGCCGCGAAATTGGACACGCCGAGATACCGGATCTTCCCCTGGGCAACCAGCGTGTCCGCGGCTCGCAGGGTATCGTCGATCCACGCGTGTTCGTCCCAGTGGTGCAGGTACAGGATGTCCAGCCAGTCCGTCCGCAGTCGTTTCAGGGAACGCTCCACCGACGCGATCAGGTTGCGGCGGGACAGGCCTTCGTCATTCATGCCCCCGCCAAACGGAAAAAACACCTTTGAAGCAAGAATGATCTGGGCGCGGCGTTCCGGGTGATCCGCCAGCCATCGTCCCACGATTTCTTCGGTCACTCCCTTGTTGTAATTATGGGCCGTGTCGAAGAAATTGATCCCCCGGTCCCACGCCGCGTCCATGAGGCGTCGTGACATTGCTTCATCGGACTCGTTTCCGAAGGTCATGGTTCCCATGCAGATTTCGGAAACCAGCAATCCCGTTTTACCGAAACGCGCGTACCGCATAGCGATCCTCCAACCATTCCTTCTCCGACAGCCATTCTAAGCCCGCGGTTTACCCCGCGCAAAGTCCACCGCCACGGGCCCGACACCGTGGCCGGCGACCCGTTAGCGTTGGTCCCGGTACGCCGGAAACGAGGGCGTTCCCCGCAGCATGACGTCAAAACCGGCCGCCCGCCACCGCTCGTGGTCCAGGAAATCATGGGTGTCGATCAGCGCGCGCCGGCGGGTCAACGGGGCCACGCGGGCGGGATCTATGTCATGGAACACGTCGTGCGGCGTGGTCAGGATGATCAGGTCGCTGTCGCGGACCGATTCCTCCAGGGAAGCCGCGATGGGAATAGGCGGCCGATGAACCAGCGGATCGTACACCCGCACCACTCTTCCCGTGGCCTCCAGGAGCGAAGCGATCGCGATGGCGGGACTTTCCCGGCAGTCGTCCACGTTGCCCTTGAACGCCAGGCCCAGCAGGGTAACCGTTTCCGCCGCGCCGGGCACGCCGGCCACCACCCGGGCCGGCACCGCGTCATTGACCTCCCGGGCCGCGCGGATCAGCGGTGTCCGGTCCGGAAACATCTCCACCAGGAACCATGGGTCCACCGATATACAGTGCCCCCCCACGCCCGGTCCCGCCCGGTGGATATTCACCCGGGGATGGCGATTGGCCAGTCGCTGGACCTCCCAGAAATTCGCCCCGGCCACTTCGCACACCGAGGCCAGTTCATTGGCGAGGGCGATATTCACGTCCCGGTAGGTATTCTCTGCCAGTTTCACCAGTTCCGCGGTGGTGGCGTCCGTCAGGAAGATTTCTCCGTCCACCAGCCTGGCGTACCAACGGGCTGCCGAGCGGGCGCACGCGGGCGTCATACCCCCGATTACCCGGTCGTTCGTAATCAGTTCGGCGAGGATCCGCCCGGGCAATACCCGCTCGGGACAATGCGCCAGGAACACGGTCTCTCCCACTTTCCACCCGGCGGCTTCCAGCACGGGACGGATACGGTTCCGGCAGGTTCCAGGCGGCGACGTGGACTCCAGGACCACCGTGTTACCCGGCCGCAGCACGGGCAACAGGGCCCGGGTAGCCGCGTCCACCGCTCGCATGTCCGCCTTTTTGTCGGATGTCAGCGGCGTGGGCACCGCGATGATGAACAGGCTGGCGGGCACCGGTTCCTCCCCCACGCGCAGCATGCCGGAAGAAACGGCTCCCCGCACGAGGGTTTTCAACCCGGGTTCCTCGATGTGGATATCCCCCCGGCCAATGGTCGCCACGACCTCAGGGTTGGTATCCACGCCATGTACCCGGAACCCGTTCGCGGCAAACATGGCGGCCGTCGGCAAGCCGATATAGCCCATGCCCAGCACGCAGATTTCCGATGTCGTGTCGTTACCCATTTTTTAACCCTGTCTGTCCGCCGTCCCCCCCGCTGGAAACGCTATCCTGACCCGCTCCACTCGGGGGTTCCCATGGCGCCACCGTCTCCCCGGCCAGGCAGGCGGCAATCCGTTCCGCGGCATGCCCGTCTCCCAGCGGCGTGTTCTCTCGGAACCACTTCTCGGGCGGTTTTCGCAATAGCGACTCCGCGGCGGCCATGATCCGGTTGGTGTCCGTTCCCACCAGGTGTCCCAGCCCTTCCACCAGGGCTTCCGGACGTTCCGTGTTTTCCCTCAGCACCAGGAAGGGAATCCCCAGAACCGCCGCTTCCTCCTGTATCCCGCCGGAGTCGGTGAGTATGAGCGCGGCCACTTCCAGGAGTTTCGCGAAAACCCCGTATTCAAGGGGCTCCACTACCCGGACATCACGGCCATCGGTCAAGACGTCCTCGATGGCCCGCCGTACCTCAGGGTTCGGATGAGCCGGAAACACGAAACAGCAGTCCGCGTGCCGCTGCGCCAGCGCGCGCGCCGCCCTGAGAATATTCCGCAACGGCTCACCAAAGTTTTCCCGGCGATGGGTAGTCAGCAACACCAGTCTTTTTCCGGACGCCACGGCCTCCGCCACGCCTTCCGGCCATGGCGCGTCCGCCGCGATCTGGCTCGCCATGCGGATCGCGTCCACTACCGTGTTGCCGGTCACCAGGACCCGATCCAACGGGATCCCTTCCCGGCACAGGCAATCCCGGGCCAACGGCGTGGGCGCGAAACACATCGAGCAGACGCGATCCGCCACCACCCGGTGCATTTCCTCCGGGAAAGGACTTTCCAGGGTACCGGTGCGCAGGCCCGCCTCGACGTGGGCCGAAGGTACCCGCTCGTAAAAGGCCGCCAGGGCGGTTGCCAGCGCGGTCACCGTGTCCCCGTGAAACAACACCCAGTCCGGACGTTCCGCGGCGATAACCCCGCCTATCCCCGCCACGCAGGCTGCCAGCACCTGTTGCGGGGTCTGGCCGGGCTTCATCAGGTTCAGGTCATGGTGCACCGGCAGGGAAAACCTCCGAACCACCTCATCCGTCAGTTCCCGGTGCTGCCCGCTCAGGCACACGGCCACCCGCGAAAACCGACCTGGTATTGCCAGCAGGGCGCGCACCACGGGAGCCATCTTGATGGCCTCGGGCCGGGTGCCTATGACGATCAGCGCGCGCATGAGGCGGAAAGATACTCCTCCTTGATTCCCGGGATTATACCGCCCCAGCGGCATGCCCGGGAACCAACGGTTGCGGTGACAGGCGATCCCGTGACAAGATATACCCGTTTTCAGGCAACCGGGGAGACAGGTCTTGTCGTACAGCGTCCCATCCGCCGGAAATCATGCCGGTATCCCGCGAAAACCCGAGATGATTTTTATCATCGGGGCGCCCCGTTCGGGCACTACCCTGCTTGAACGCATGCTGTCCTCGCATTCCCAGGTACTCGGCGGACCGGAACCCCACCTGATCACGCCGTTGGCGCACCTTGGCGTGTGGGCGAAAGTAGACAAGGCGCCCTACGACCCCATACTCTCGGCGGAAGCGCAAAAACTCTTCGTGTCGCGCCTGCCCCGGGGCGAGAAGGACTACTGGGATGCCTGCCGGGCCTACTGCGACATCCTGTACGGGCGTTACCTGGAAGCCCACGGGCCAGACAAGCGCTATTGTCTCGACAAAACCCCGGCGTATGCCCTGGTATTGCCGTTCCTCGCGCGGGTATACCCGGACGCCCGGTACGTCGTCATCACGCGTCACCCCATCGCCATGTTCGCGTCTTTCGCGGAATCCTTCTTCGATGACGACTGGGAAGCCGCGTGGCGGCACAATCCCCTGGTTGAACGATACGTCCCCGCCATCGCGGCGTTCCTGCGAAAAGAAAAACCCAGCCGGGCGCATGTCCGCTATGAAGACCTGGTCCGTCAGCCGGAATCCGAGTTCCGGCGGATCTGCGATTACCTGGACCTGCCTTTCGAGCCCGAGGCCATCGAGTACGGCCGACGGGAACAGGATTCCCTGCACAGCCAGGGCCTGGGAGATCCGACCGGCGTCAACCGCCACCAGCGTCCCACCACGAAATCGGTCAGCAAGTGGGTATCCGCGCTGGTCAACCGACCGGACCGGGTCGAGCTCATGCGGCGCGCCCTCGCGGCCGTCAGCGATGAAGATCTCGCGCGGATCGGGCACCCCCGGGAAACCCTGTGGAAACCATGGGAAGAAGCGGGACACACCGCCCCACCCGTACCCCGGGCCCGCCTGACCCGTTACCGGCTGGAACGAAAAATCATTGTCCGCGGCCGGTCTGTCGTTCAGAAATGGCCTGCCCTGCGGCGTTTTCTGCAACGTCTCCGGCTGTTCCTAGACGTCCTGACCCGGGAACCGTGAACATTTCCAGGCTGGGCGTAACATGCCGTCGCGCGGCGGGTATAATGTGGGGGATCGAGTGGCTGGCCCGGAAGCACAAAACGGTATACTGTGAAGACAAACGTCGAGCCAACCATGGGAGATTCAACGATGAAACACCTTCGGAAAGTCAGCGCGCCGTCGGAAGCCCAGACCAGTGTTTCCACCATCATGACTATCGTGGGAACCGTGTTGAGTTCCATTGGCGCCCTGCTGCTGAGCGTGGCCCCGCTCATCGGCAAATAACCAGGATGCAACATTGAAAAAACACGTTCGTACCATCTCAACCCCCGGACGCGCCCAGTTCAGCGCGGGTTCGGTGGTTACCATCGTGGGCACCATCATGAGTTCCATCGGTGGTCTCCTGCTGGCACTCGCCCCGATCGTTGGAAAACTCTGAATATCCTGTATCCCAGGCATTTCCGCCCGGTGCGTATGCCACGGTTTGAGATCGGGCCCGCCATTCGCGCGCGTCTGGGAGGGCCTCGTTTCGCCGGAAAGGCACCCCGGTTACTGGTTTTCCGGGGCGAGTACTGGATTGACACCGCGTGCGTCCGTGCCGCCCGCGCGCTGGGTTGGCAGTGTGAATCCGTTCCCGTGCCCATGGTTGGACACTTCCCCCGGGAAGGCCTGGCGAGGTTGGTTCAGACGCTGGTCGATTTCACGCCGGATTTCGTGCTGACCGCCAATCTCAGTGGCCTGGACACCCGGGGTATTCTTGCGGCCCTGTTTCGCGACCTGCGTATCCCCCTGGTTACCTGGTTCGTGGATGATCCCCGGACCATCCTGATGAATTCCGACATGATGGCTTTCCCCGAAGCCATCGCGTTCACCTGGGATGCCGCGTACCTTCCCTATCTCCAGGAACGCGGGTTCGGACAGACGGCCTGGTTACCCCTGGCCGCGGATATTTTCCTGTTCAACGCCGAATCGGCGGAATCCTGGGCGCTGCCCCCGACTTTCGTGGCCAATTCCATGACCGGCCAGTCCGAGGAGATGATGAACCGCCTGCGCGCGATGGATCAGCGGACGGCTGATCGACTGGAACAGGCCTTTGCCCGGGACCTGGTTACCCGGGAACGCTTCGCGGAAGGCGTGGACGCGTTGCTGGAAGACGGGTTGCCGCCCCTGCCGCCCGATCCGGAACTCCGGCGGGCGGTGGAAATGGCCGCCTTCGTGGAAGGCACCCGCCGACTCAGGGTAAACCTGGCCCGCACGCTGTGTCCCCTTGGACTGCGGGTCCGGGGCGACGCGGACTGGTCCCGTTACCTGCCGCCGGAATATTGTGGACCTTATGTCAATTATGAAGCGGATCTCCCGGCTTTTTACCGGGACTGTCCGGTCAATTTGAACGCCACCAGCCTCCAGATGCCCCGCGCCGTCAATCAGCGGGTCTTCGAATGCCCCGCCGCCGGTGGATTCCTGATTACCGACGCGCAGCCCGACCTGTTCGCACTGTTTGAACCCGGGACCGAAATGATCTGCTGGCACACGCCCGCTGAATGCGCGGACCTGTTCAAATACTACCTCTCCCATCCCGATGAACGGATCGCCATCGCCCGGCGGGCCCGGGACCGGGTACTGCGACAACACACCTACCAGCATCGTCTGCTGGAAATGGAACGTCTCCTGCGCCAATATTTTTCCTGACTTCACGGGTCACTACCGGGGTGTCCCTGTCATGGTTGTGTTATAATTCTGCTGATTTGTCGCGCGAACCGGTTGGGCTGTCTGTATCGCGCCGGAAGCGCGGGAGGTTTCTTCGAAATTTCGCCCGGAAACGCCTGGGGCTCATTTCCTCATTGCTTTCCCATCGTGCTGACCGGGTGTGGAGTGTACAAACATGAACATCGTGATCGCGGGAGGTGGACGGGTTGGACTTCACCTCGCCCGGTTGCTGTGCGACCAGAATCATAACTTAACCGTCCTGGAGGCGGATCCCCAGCGCCGCGAAGAAATTGACAGCATGCTGGACGCCAGAACAGTAGTAGGGGATGCCGCGGCCGCCCTGCTGATGCAATCCCTGGACGTGGGCTCGGCGGATCTCTTTGTCGCGTGCACGGGTGATGAGCGCACCAACCTGATCGCCGCTTCCATGGCCAAGGCCCTGGGTGCCGCCAGGTGCGTCGCCCGGGTAAACAGTGCCCTCTTCCTGGAAGGCAGCATGCTATACGAAGGCACCCTGAACATCGATTTCCTGCTCAACCCAGACGCCCTGGCGGCCCACGACATCATTCTCTATATCGAAAACCCCGGGGTCGTTTCCCTGGAAGATTTTTCCAGGGGCCAGCTCCAGGTCCGGGGACTGGAACTGCCCCTGGACACGCCCGTCCACGGTAAAACCGTCAGCGAAATCCTTCCCCCAGGTTCGGGGGTACTGGTCGGAGCCATATTCAACAAAGGCAGGGCATCCGTGGCCCGGGGAAAAACCCCGATTGAAGGCGGAAGCCGGGTAACCCTGCTCGGTCCATCCGACCAACTGGATCGGGTCATGCCCCTGTTCGTGGATCAGCGGCCCGCGAAAAAAGTCGCCATTTTCGGGGGAGACCTCACCGGGGTGCTGATCGCCCGGGCCCTGGAAAAACGAAAATTAGAGGTCAAAATTTTCGAAAAAGACCTCGACCGCTGTGAAATCATCGCCCAGGAATTCTACACGGTAAAAGTAGTTAACCGGGACGGTGCCAGCCGGACAGCCCTGCAGCAGGAGCACCTGGACAATTACGACGTCTTCATTGCCACCACCCGGGACGACGAACGCAATATTGTTTCCTGCGTGATGGCCAAGGAATTCGGTGTGAAACGGGCGGTCGCGGTCATCCACCATCCCGATTTCGCCAACCTGGCCCGGCGCCTGGATATCGACCTCGCCGTAACACCAAGGGTATCTTTCACAAAAAGCATCCTTCACCTGCTCTACCAGAAAGACTTTCCCGGGGCAGCCCTGCTGGGCGAAGGACAACTCGAAATGCTCGAATTCACCATCGGACCAGGCACCTCGCTGGACGGAAAACCCGTGGCCCAGGCGGCGAACATCCTGCCGGACAACTCGCTCATCGCCTGCATCGAACGGGAAAGCCGGATTTTCATTCCCGGCGGCATGGACACGATTCAGGCTGGAGACAAACTCATGATCATCATCCCGACCCGCATGTCTGAATCGGTCCGAAACCAGTTGACCCGGGGCGCTTACACCCCGGCCACATCGTTCCTGCCCAGGTAACCGCGCGCCGGAAAAGAGTTATGAAATACCGCGTTTTGTCCAAAATGCTAGGCATTCTGTCCGTCGCGATGGCGGTACCCCTCATCGCGACCCTCGGCGTCGCCATCTGGTACCGCGAGGATAACATCCCCTTCACCTGGGGAGGCACGATTGCGGTAACTCTGGCCTGTGGCCTGTTGCTGCTCTGGCTGGGCAAGGGAAAAATGGTCGATATCTACGAGCGCGAAGGACTGGCGCTGGTTACCCTGGGCTGGTTGCTGGCCGCGTTTTACGGTTCTCTTCCCTTCCTGTTCGCGGGAGCCGCCACCCCGGCGGCAGCTTACTTCGAGTCCATGTCCGGATTTACCACCACGGGAGCCTCCGTGTTCGGTAACGTCGAAACCCTGCCTCGTTCCCTGCTGTTCTGGCGCGCCATGACCCACTGGCTGGGCGGACTGGGCATCGTGGTCATTCTGCTGGCTGTTCTTCCCTGGTTCGGTCCGGGGGGCAAACAACTGTATCGATCGGAGGTGCCGGGACTGGACAAGGGAGGTTTACGTCCACGTATCCACGATACCGCCATCGCCCTGCTCAAGATCTACCTTGGCCTGACGGTGGCTCAGATCTGTCTTCTAGTCGTGGCCCGGATGTCCCTGTTCGACGCCGTGACGCATACCTTCGCGACCCTTGCCACGGGCGGATTCTCCACGAAAAACGGAAGCGTCGGCGATTTTCACAACCTCTCCGCCGAAATTATTATCACGGTCTTCATGGCCATGGCTGGCGTCAATTTTGGCGTCTACTATGCCATGACCCGAGGAAACTGGTCTGCTCCCATACGGAACAGCGAGGTCAAGGCGTACCTGTTACTGCTGGTGGTTTCCACCCTCCTGATCTCCATCAACCTGGTGGGATTTCAATATCCGGCCGTCCACGACCAAGTACCCGCCCAGACCAGTTCGGATGCGGCGGGCATTAACTACGCACCCTCCGGAGCATCCCGCGCGGCACCCTCCCCCGATTGGCCCCACCTGGCATTTTTCGACGCCTTGCGGAGATCCGCTTTCCAGGTGGTCTCCATTACCACCACTACCGGGTTCAGCACGGATGACTTTGACCAGTGGCCTTATTTTTCCAGGGCCCTGCTGGTGGCATTGATGTTGATTGGCGCGTGTTCGGGATCTACGGGCGGTGGAACCAAGGTCATCAGGATTATCATCCTCTTCCGGGTAATTCTTCTGTACCTTGAGCGCATGTTCCGTCCGAAAACCATTCGGGTCGTGCGGATTAATGGAGAGCCGGTTTCACCGGAAATCCTTCACGTGGTACCCGTCTTTTTCTCCCTGCATATCGCCATCGTGATCGTCGGCACACTTTTCATGTCATTCCTGGGACTGCCCCTTCAGAGCGCCCTGACCAGCGTGGTGGCATGCGTAAACAACATCGGGCCCGGGCTTGAACTGGTGGGGCCGATGAACAATTACTCGGAGATTCCAGGCATCGGACAGGCGTTCCTTTCGCTCCTGATGCTGATGGGACGCCTCGAATTCTTCAGCGTGTGCGTCCTGCTGTTCCCCTCCTTCTGGCGCAGAGGGTAACTGGACAAGACTGATTACCGTATCAGGCCCGAACTGCAGACGTTCGCGAAATCCACCGTTTCAAACTTTCCGGAGGGAACGGAGGGACCGGGCCGATTCGCCCCGTGACGTTCAAACAGGCCAATCAGCCGATTGGCAAGGTCCACGGGCGTCATGGTCTCGATTTCGCTTCGAGGCACCGTGTCGAGCAGTTTTCCATCCCGGAACAGGGCCACGCAGGGCGAGGACGGCGGCACGCCGGGCATACGGGAACGCGCTTCTTCCACGGCTTCCCGGTCTACCCCCGCGAACACCGTCACCAGGTAATCGGGAATACGGGTGTGCTGCAGGGCAAGTCCCACACCAGGCCGGGCGCTGCGCGCGGCACACCCACAGACCGAGTTGATGAACAGCAGGGTCAGGCCCGGCCGTCCCATCGCCACCGATACCGCCTCGGGGGTCGTCGCGTTCTCAAACCCGATTTCGAGCAGACATTCCCATAGCGGACGCACCGCGCCCACGTCGTACAGCGACTCCATCATGACATTGTCTCCCAGGTAGTCCCCCACGCCTCCGGCGGAGATAAACGACAGGGTCCGCGTTTTCTATTCCCGCGTCAGCGAGTTCATGAAGACCGCCCTGGCGCGATCTCTCCCGGAACTGCTGATCCCGGCGCGTGTACCAGGCATGCCACCCGGTGACCGGGACGGACCGTTTCCAGCCGTGGAATCCTCTCCCGGCATTCGGGCCGCGCGTCGGGACAGCGCGGGTGAAACGGACACCCGGCAGGGAGGCGCACTGGACTCGGCGGTTCCCCCTGAAGCAGGGGACGCTGGTGTCTCCGACCCGGATCCAGGGTGGGAGCGGCAGCCAGGAGTAACCGGGAATACGGATGCGTCGGCGTTTCAAACAACGCCTCCGCGGACGCCCATTCCACGATCCGTCCGAGATACATCACGGCCACCTCGTGCGCGATCCGCCGTACCACCCCCAGGTCGTGACTGATGAACAGCAGCGCGATACCCATCGTTTCCTGGAGGTCCACCAGCAGGTTCAGCACCTGGGCCTGCACGGACACGTCCAGCGCGGATACCGGTTCGTCCGCGATGACAAGGTCCGGATCCGTAGCGAGGGCTCGAGCAATGGCGACGCGCTGGCGCTGCCCACCACTGAATTCATGGGGATACCTGGACGCGGCGTCGGCGTCGAGGCCCGCCCGGGTAAGCAGTTCCTCCGCGCGATCCCGCCTCTCCCTCCGCGACAGGCCCGGCCCATGTACCCGCAGGATCTCTTCCAGCATGCCGCCCACCGTCAACCGGGGATTCAGCGAGCCGAAAGGATCCTGAAACACCACCTGAATCCGCCGGCGGATCGGACGCAACAGGCGTTCCGGAAGGTTGGCAATTTCCACCCCGTCGAATACGATGGAGCCCGCGGTCGGTTCAATCAGCCGGGCCACCAGTCGCCCGGTGGTGGTCTTTCCGCATCCGCTTTCTCCCACCAGGGCCAGGGTCCGTCCCCGGTTCAGCGTGAAATCCACGCCGTTCACCGCGCGCACCCAGTTCCGGACCCGCGACAGCACACCGGACCGGATGGGAAACCGCTTTTCCAGGCCGGTCACCCGCAGCAATGGCGAAGCATGGTCGGAACGTAACGTCATCGCGGCGCGTCCTTCGTTTCCGGTCCCGGGGCATCCCCCAGACACCAGTCCACGCCTTCACCCTGTTCCGGCTCATGCAGCCAGCAGGCCACCCCCGAACCATCCGCGAACCACCGGGTGTCCGGTTCCCGGCGGGTACACGCGGGCATGGCCCGCCCGCATCTCGGATGGAACGGGCAGCCTGGGGGAATAAAACCCGGCCGGGGGACGGAACCGGGAATACCGGTAAACCGTCGGGCTTCCCCGGAAGTTCTCGCGGCCAGCAGTCCCGCCGAGTACGGGTGACGGGGCGCGCGGATCAGCATCTCCACGGTGGCCATTTCCACGATACGTCCCGCGTACATCACGGCGACGGTATCCGCGGTTTCCGCCACCACGCCGAGGTCATGGGTGATGAGCAGCAGGGCCATTCCGTATTCTTCCCGCAGTTCCGTGAGCAGGGCAAGGATCTGCGCCTGAACCGTGACGTCCAGGGCGGTGGTCGGTTCGTCCGCGATCAGCAGGGACGGCCGACACGATATGGCCATGGCGATCATCACCCGTTGCAGCATCCCCCCCGACATCTGGTGCGGATACTGCCGGGCCCGATGCTCCGCGTCCGCGATCCCCACCCGGCGCATCAGGTTAATGGCCTCTGCCCAGGCCTTGTCCCGTTCCATCTCCCGGTGCAGCCGCAACACCGCGGCAATCTGCGCGCCCACCGGGTACACGGGATTCATCGCTGTCATGGGTTCCTGGAAGATCATCGCGATCCGGCGGCCACTCAACCGGCGACGTTCCCGGGCGGTTAACGTGGCCAGGTCCTGACCGTCAAACAGGATTTCCCCGCCTGCCATCCGCCCGCCGAAGGGCAGCAGGTCCATCAGCGCGAGAGCCGTCATGGTCTTACCGCAACCGCTCTCACCGACTAGTGCCAGGGTTTTCCCCGCCTCGAGGGTAAAAGTCATTTTCTCCACCACCGGAACGGAACCGCGGTCGTCGTCGAACGTCACCGTCAGGTTTCTCACGTCCAGCAACGGCATCAACCTGTCCCTCCGCGCCCCGATCTGGCCCCGGCGGAAACAAGAGTTCCCTGGTATCCCGCGTTCATCGCGCGTCCCCTCCCTGGAGTCTCGGATCCATGGCGTCCCGCAGTCCGTCACCCACCAGGTTGAACCCGACCACCGTAATGAACACGGCCAGCCCCGGGAAAAGCACCAGCCACCAGGCGAAGTCCACGTAAAACTGCGACTGTTTCAGGATCTCACCCCAACTGGCCGTCGGGGGCGGAACCCCGAACCCCAGGAAACTCAGCGCGGACTCGGTGAGAATCGCCCCGGCCACGCCGAAGGTGGCCGTGACGAACACCGGTCCTACCGCGTTCGGCAGCAAGTGACGAAACATCACGCGCCAGTCGGGCAGACCGGACGCCCGGGCCGCCATGGCGTATTCCATCTCGCGCTGTTTCAGCATCTCCCCCCGCACCAGGCGCGCGGCCGACGGCCAGCCCGTCAGCCCGATCACGATCATGATCTTGTCGATACCCGGTTCCAGGAACGCCATCACCGTGATCACCAGGAAAAACGACGGCACGCAGATCCAGATCTCGATCAGGCGCAGCACCACCACGTCCACCCAGCGCCCGTAATAGCCCGCCAGCGCCCCCAGTACCGTCCCGATCGCGATGGCAATGCCCACGGACAGGAACCCCACCGACATAGACACCCGCGCGCCCCAGACCACCCGGCTGAACACGTCCCGTCCCCGGTCGTCCGTGCCGAACCAGTGCCGGCCGGAGGGAGCCTCCAGCCGTTCCCCCAGGTTTTGCCTCAGGGGTCCCATCCGCAGCAGGGGCCATACCGCCGCGTCCCCTGGCCCTGGTTCCCACCGGTCGAAGTTGGCATACAGGTTTTCGGCGGTCAGCGCGCGGTAGGTAACCAGGTTGGGAAACCAGTACACGCGCCCGTCCTTGCGCAGCCACACCGGCGTGTCTCCCGCTATGAACGGCGCCAGGATCGCGATCAGCCCCACCAGCGTGACGATCCCCAGGCCGGCCATGGCCGAGCGGTTCCGCCGGAACGCCCGGAACACCCGGGCCCAGTACCCTTCGCCCTTCCGCGTCCCCCC
>Ga0208825_1001960_pt1 | contig 14422 bp, 11 predicted proteins | sample AD_UKC113_MetaG_FD_184450 | JGI IMG/M metagenome (GOLD analysis project Ga0208825, IMG submission 184450) | Active sludge microbial communities of municipal wastewater-treating anaerobic digesters from Hong Kong - AD_UKC113_MetaG (SPAdes)... | ecosystem: Engineered > Bioreactor > Anaerobic >...
TGTTAAGCGGACTTTTCACGCCCATTAGCAGTATGCCGCGTTGGGCGCAGTTTATAACCAATTTCAACCCGCTAAAATACCTGATGGAAGTAATGCGAGCCGTCTATCTCAAAGGCAGCGGCATACGCGAACTTTTGCCGCAATTTTTTGCCCTCTGTGGTTTTGCAGTGGCGTTTAATGCTTGGGCAGTGGGGAGTTACAAAAAGAGTAAATAAAATTAATTCAACTGAAAAACAACAAGTTAAATATGTAGTAATATGGAATCAGAAACACAAAAAAAATTCCCTCCACAATCGAAGTCAATGACATTTTAGAAGTTCTACAGGGAAACAATTTTTCCAATCAAAAACAAGTTGAGTTATTGCAAATTCTCAATTTCGCATTATACAAAAAAAATTATCCACATGATCTTTGCGGTATTTTAGAACGGAAAATCCAAATTCTGCAACAAACGGATACCGCTTGTCCTCAAAGGCCCAAAAATCACAATTCCCTTCCTTGTGGAGAGAGTCAGGGTGGAGCTGCAAGTATCAAAGTCCGTTCCGTCGTAATATTGGAACTGTTGAAAAAATTGCAACTTGGCATTGCGTACAACGATCTTACAAAAATCTGCAAACTGATTGCATTTCTCACCGGCAACAGTTACAACAACATTCACAACGAGTTACAGAAAGGCGTACTTTTCTCAAACTACCATAAAAAAGAAATTGACGAGGCGAACAAAATTCTTGCTGAACTAAACGCCTCAATTTCAATAGACAAAAATAAACAATACTAAATTTACAACCCCTTGTACAACTCCTTGTAAGGCCTTTTTAATTATTCTTTTATAGCCTCAATTCATTGCGAATTGGGGCTTTCTTATTATCCGTCGATAAGGAAGCATTTAATCAGACGGGTAATAAAAGAATATGAATAAGTTATCATTCGAACAACTTCCACAAACTGTGGAAACACTCCTCGACAAGGTAGCAAAGATTGAGACCTTGTTAAACGAAACGAAAACAGAACTTCCCGAATCAGACCGGTGGTTCAACTTACCAAAATTGTGCACCTATTTACCAAACAAACCTGCCCGACAAAACGTCTATGGGCGGATTGGTCAAAAACTCATTCCCTATCATAAAAAAGGGAAGAAACTTCAATTTCTCAAAAGCGAAAAACGCAAACGCCCTGTCGAAATTCAGGCTGAAGCCGAACAGTTTATCCTTGCTAAGAAAGGAGGTTCGAAATGAAAACACCAAAACAATTATCGAAAGATGCAACCGAAACGACGACCGACGGCATTCATCCGGATAGTCGGATTTATCGCAAATGCCCTTACTTGCAAAGCTCGTTGTTGAAATGGAAAAGCGTCTTTCCTGAAAATTTATCTGATAATGAAACGGAAAATTCGGAGGAATATTTAATACTCGAAGATTGGATTGATGCGCAAGACGTGATGCACTACCTGCATATCAGTCCGCGCACCCTGCAAACCCTGCGCACCAACGGCACTTTGCCTTTTTCCCGAATCGGCAACAAGATCTATTACCTGCGACAAGACGTAGAGCGTATTCTCAGAGACAATTACACCATGTATAAAATCAGAAATTATGGCACCGATAAATAAAGAATCCATTTTGGACAAAACGCATTACGGCCTCAATATCTATGCCCACATCTTGCGCCTGTACTATCCAAACCAAACTGTTCTTAAACTCATTGATCGGGATTGCGGCTTATGCCGCAACCCTTTCAACGCGAACAAACAAACATTGCACGTTTGGATTGATTCCTCTCACATGGCACGCCACGAGGATACGCAAAACGCTATCCCTGCCGGCGATGCGTTCGACTTTGCCCGGCTGCATTACAAACAGTCCGGTGATGAATTGTTGCAAACCATCAACAAGGATATGCACTTGCGAATCGGCGAAAAATTCGATTTCTATAAAAACCGAAATTCAAACACTGAAATTCAAAATCAGAGTAATCACAATAATCAAAAAAATCATGGGTCAGACATTGGGGAGGCTCGCTTTTCTTTCTTCAAAGCCCCCATCAGCAACACGCACCCTTACAAAGCAATTTCCCTGCCCGATGCCTTCCGTTACATTGTCGGCAACTATGCAAAACAACGAACCGAAAAACTCCGTGCGTTTTCCGATCCCCGCAAAGCCCGAATTTTCAAAGCCGCCAACTTCGATTATTGCACTTTCTCCGGCACTTTCACAAGCCGAAGCGACAAAGCCCTCATTCGGCATTCCGGATTGCTGTGTCTCGATTTCGACCATGTAAACAACGCCCGAACACTGTTCGATCGGCTTTTAAGAGATGAATATTTCGAAACGCAACTGCTTTTCCGCAGCCCTTCCGGCGACGGCCTCAAATGGGTAATTTCCATCGATGCCGATCCCTCAGAACACACCGGCTTCTTCACTGCCGTTGCCAATTACGTTTATAAAACTTACGGCGTCACTGTGGATAAATCGGGACGCGACATATCCCGCGCCTGCTTCCTCCCCCACGATCCCGACGCCTACCTCAATCCTGCGTATAATCTTTCTACCGGTTAACGGCATCGCTGCGACAATCTTCCCGAAAGTGACTTTTCGCTTTTCACTTTCATTTCGAAGCGGGCGCAGTCTTGATTTTTTTTTTGCATTCTTTTTGGCATCAAGGCAAAAAAGAATGTGGGGTTTGGGGCAACGCCCCAACTACTTTCAACTTTATACTTTATAAACTTTCTACTTTCAAACTCAATAAATGATGAACAAAAAAATATTCAATCCCGCCGATTGGCTCAATGCCGATGAATCCCGGAAGGGTAAAGACACATTGTATGCGTCTCATGCAGCGTCTCCCAACATTTCCCAAAGCGACATAGAAACCATTACACAACGCATAGAAGCCTCCACCGTTGACATTGCACCCAATTACGCCGATTGGCGCGACCTCGGCTTTGCCCTTGCCGACGCTTTGGGCGAAAGCGGCCGAACGTATTACCACCGCCTCAGCCGCTTCTATCCGGGATACACTCCGTCCGAAACCGACAGGCAATTCGACAATTGCCTCAAAGCGCACGGGCACGGCATAACCGTCAAAACACTTTACCATTTGGCAAAGTCTTCCGGCATTGATGTCTCCATTAAAAAACAAGACAATCAAAAAAGTCGTTTAAATCACAATCCCGACGATATTGCCAAATATCCAAATTGCCAAAATGGAGATTTGGCAAAAGTGGCAAAACAATTCTCCTCCTCGGAGGAATCAGAAGAGCAAAAAGAGGTGTTACCCACATTTCCCGAAACAATCTATCCCCTCTTGCCCGATTTTCTCCGGCAGATAACAAATTATGCAAACTCCGGTGAAGATGCCGACCTGCTTTTGCTGGGCTCTTTGGTAGTTATTTCCGCTTGTCTGCCCAACGTGTACGGAATTTATGGTGGCGTTACCGTTTTCCCCAATCTCTTTCTGTTCGTTACCGCCCAAGCCTCGGCAGGAAAAGGACGTATATCGCTGTGCCGCCGATTGGTCGAACCCATACACCGCCAGTTGCGCGAGACCAACAAGCTGGAATACGAAGAATACAAACGCAAACAAGCCGAATATGTCGCCAACAAAAAAAATCCCGATGCCGAACAGCCACAGGAACCGCCTTTGAGGGTGCTTTTTGTTCCGGCAAACAGCAGTGCGACAGCCGTTTTTCAAATTCTGAACGACAATCAGGGCGTAGGGCTGATATTCGAAACCGAAGGCGATACCATGGCGCAAACCTTCAAGTCCGAACACGGCAACTATTCCGATGGTTTCCGTAAGGCGTTTCACCACGAAAAAATCTCGTACCTCAGGCGTAAAGACCGCGAATATGTTACACTCGAACTCCCTAAACTTTCGGCTCTTTTGTCCGGTACGCCCCGACAGGTCCAAAGCCTCATTCCGGATGCCGAAAACGGGTTGTTCAGCCGTTTTATGTTCTATTATATGAACATTCGCCTGCAATGGATTGATGTTTTTGCCTATAACGAACACGAATCCTTAGACCAACGTTTCGACCATTTCGGCGAAGTGTTCTTCGATTTCTACCACACCATAAAAAACCATAATATCCGCTTTACGCTCTCAAGCAGCCAGCAATCTCAATTCAATCACTATTTTGAGCAAATACAACAGCAATATTGGGAGTTACTGGGGGACGATTACGTGGGAACAATCCGACGTCTGGGGCTGATAACATTTCGTATGGCAATGGTGCTTACAACCCTGAGAATTATGGAAAACGGCGATATCAATACGCTGTTAGTGTGTTCCGACACCGATTTTCAGATTGCAATGGAAATGGTCAAAGTGCTTTTACAACACGCCGCTTATGTATTTCGTCAATTGCCGCAAGTTGCGCAAAATCAAACGCCAAACTCCAATCCCCGAATGGCATTATTTGAGGCACTACCTCTGCAATTCGACCGTCCTCAGTATCTCGCAGCAGCCTCCCGTTTGCAAATCCCCGAAAGTACTGCCGACAAACAGATCACTCGTTTTTGCAATGCCGGCCTATTGGTAAGGCATACACACGGAAGGTATGAGAAAAAGAGCCAAATTGAATAAAAATTTTGACTAATGACACAAGTTGTCAAAAACAAATATTTTCTTTGTCGTTTTTGGTTGAAAATCTTTTCTTTTCTCTTTATTCAATTTGTGAATAATCGTTTATCTTTGCTGTAATCCTGATAATTTCCGGAAATAAATGATTACTCAATATATTACCTAAAAAGTATTATCTTAAGGGCATTAATCCATTACAACGATATTTTATGAACCTATTAAATTTTGTGGAACAATTTCCGGACGAAGCCGGTCGGATCTACAAATATTACCGTAAAATCCCAAGATAGAGGTGCAACCGCAATCTGCACCGTAATTGTTAATGATATTACGTGGTTTATTTCACTGTCATTTCAAGCCGGTACGCTAGGCCCAGTAATTATTAATGGGTTTTTAACCGGAGACATGTACTCAGTGATAACAAATAACAGTAATCAGACGATTGAACTGACTTCATTATATATATATGATGGTTATAGTGGCAGATTGGTAGGACGTTCCACAAATCCGACTTTATTAAGAAATCTTTCAGCCGGGAGTTCTACTAATTTAGGCATGAAATTTAATTCTGTATATTATCCGATTTTTAAATGGACAATTTAAATGGAATGATAATGAATATGAAATTCAACATCAGTACACTGGGTCATCAAGTTTGAGGTCAACTTCTGTACAGGTAGAACAGTGGAACAAGATAGAACCAGTTAATGAATGAATGAACTGAAGCGGGTACTTTAAACTTCTACTTGTAAAACAGGGGGAATTTCAAAAGGTTCTATAATGGATATAGTACTACCCATTTTTAGGACCACTTTTGGTCATTTCTTAATTGAATTTCTATCATAATTTCTGATGATAATGATGATGAGGTGTTATATAACCGGAAATAATTCGCAGAGTTATTCTGGTTATTAATACCTTTTCTTCTCGTTACTTCTTTTGCCTGTAAGTTCATTTTTTTCAACTTAACTCGTGGTTCAATTTTTGGGGAGTGCTACAGTGAAGCGTAGCTAAAAGAAAAATTGAGAAAAAACATCAATAACGTGGTGAAACTTTCCAATTATAAAAAGATCGGTATGGTGTGATTCTCTTGAATGGTTTCGTTGCAATTGAAAAATAATTTTTACTTTTACGTGATTTTTATAATTTCATTATTTATAGTGACTGCTCATGACTACTTCTAAAGAACAAAAATTTTACAAAGCACTGCAAGATGTTTTCATCGGCGCCAAAATTGAGGGCAAAGGCGGCTTTGTTAATTTGATGAAAATAAAATCAAATTACTACCGCAAGATTGAGGATATTCTAAAAAAAAACATTGACACAGCGCTAAAAACCTATCCGAGTTTTAGGGATGAACTTTTTGATAAGCTTTATTCCTTTTTCAGTCGCTATTTTACAGAAAGCGGATCAATTTATTTCAATTCAACACCATTTCATAACAATATCTACGAAAAGGTTTATACCGATGAAAAAGATGTTATTCTATTCTGGAAAACACAGATGCTTTATTATGTCAAAACCGACAGAATTTTTAGAAGTTTGCCTGTTGAGTTTGATGGATTTAAGTTTTATTTTGATGCTTCAAAAATAGAAAGCAAAAGAGCAAACGAAAAACGATCTTTAATTTTTGAGTTAAATAAAATCCTTGAGGACAACACAATAGTTTTTGACGTTCAATACTCCGAAAGAGGCGCAAAAACAAAACAAGACGAGATATTAAAAACTATAAAGAGAAAAGGCGTTGACATTACTGAAGAACAATTAGAACGTGCTTTTAGAGTTTTTGAAAAGCAAAGTGAGGTCGATTTTTTTATCAACAAAAACGCCAAAGCATTTTTGCAAGAGCAGTTTAAACTCTGGAGTTATCAATACTTTTGGGAAGGTGCCAAAGAGTGGAGTGCTGATAGAGTAAATCAATTGCAAATACTTAAAGATATTGCTTTTAAGATTATTGATTTTATTAGTCAGTTTGAAGATGAACTGGTAAAAATCTGGAACAAGCCCAAATTTGTTAAAAATTCTAATTATGTTATTACGCTGGATAGAATTAATAAAATTGAGCTAATTGAAAAGATATTGAAACATGAAAACATTGAAGAACAAGTCAAAGAATGGCAGGAGCTTGGAATAGTAGATGAAAACTTTAAAGTAACTGATGTTTTTGAAAATGATTTAATGGGCAGGTATTTGTCGGATAAATATCAACATTTGCCCATTGATACCAAGTATTTTAAGGATTTAGAGCTTGAGATTTTGAGCCGGTTTGAGGATTTGGACAAATCCTTAGACGGCTGGTTGATAAAGAGTGAAAACTATCAAGCATTAAATACCATCTTGCCGAAATTCAAAGAAAAAGTGCAGACAATTTATATTGATCCGCCGTTTAATACCGGAGATGATTTTGAATATGTAGATAGATTTCAAGATAGCACTTGGTTGACCTTGATGCACAATAGGATTCAAGCGGCTAAAGATTTTCTTAAAACTACGGGCGGCATTTTTCTTCATTTAGATTGGAATGCTCAGCACCTAGGAAGATTAATACTGGAAAGCGTTTTCAGTAAAGACAACTTTATCAATGAAATAATATGGCGAATTGGCTGGGTTTCTGGCTATAAGACACAAGTAGATGCTTTTGTTCGTAATCACGACACAATTTATATTTTTTCTAAGACAAGTCGCAAAGACTATTATTTTAAGAAAGCCGATTCTAAAATACCATATAACTCATTTGACAAAGCATTGATTGGTGATGAGCTTTCAAATATCATCAAGAAATGGGGCATAAATAATAATGAAATTAAAAATATTAAGCTCGTTATTAAAGACAATCTTGGAAAAGTATACAAAATTGGGCTAGAAACGGCATCTGGGAAATATAATATAGAAGATACTTGGAATTGTAGTGAATATGAAGATTTGCATTCCAATAAAATCAAAAGGAATGCGAAAGAATATACTCCGAACGGATCTGAAATAACGCAGAAACCCGAACAATTATTACAACGAATTATCTCATTAACAACTAATAAAAATGACATCATCTTTGATTTCTTCTCTGGTTCCGGTACAACAATTGCTACAGCACATAAACTGGGTAGAAAGTGGATTGGCGTTGAAATGGGAAAATATTATGAGACTGACATTCTTTTTAGGATGAAACAGGTTCTTTGCGCTCATGGTAAGAATGAACCCTGTGGCATATCAAAAGAAGTCAACTGGCAGGGTGGCGGCTTTTTCAAATATTACGAGCTTGAGCAATACGAAGAAGCGCTGGCAAATTGCAAATACGAAGATGGTGATTTATTTAATTCTCCCTCAGAAACTCCCTATCAGGAATATGTCTTTATGAAAGACGAGAAAATGCTCGAATGCATGGAGATAGATTATGAAAATAACAAAGTTAAAGTAGATTTAGACAAACTTTACCCAAACATAGACATTGCCGAAACCTTGTCTAACTTAACTGGCAAATGGATTAAGAAAATCAGCGATGATGAAGTAGAATTTGAAGACGGAGCAAAGATAAACACAAAAGATTTAGATTATAAATTAATAAAACCTTTAATTTGGTGGGAATAAATATGCAAGTAACAAACATAAATATCAACATCTTAAAAGAAATTTTACAGAAAATTCCTGAAAAAGAGACGCAATTGAAAAAGAAATTTCCGAAATATGATAAATGGTTAGAAGGGAAAGATTATCCAACATATAACCAATTAGTTGAACTTTCTGAAATATTTAATATTCCTTTTGGCTATTTCTTTTTAGAAAAATTACCAGAAAGAAAATATCCTATTCCACATTATAGAACCACTCAATACGGAGATTTTAACCCATCCAGTGAATTATTAGACACTATTTTGTTTGCTCAAAAAATACAAGAATGGGCTAAGGACATTTTATTAGAATGGGGACAAGAAAAACTACCTTTTTGTGGTAAATACATAGATAACTATAATATAGAAGGAGTAATAGGAGAATTAAAAAGAATATTTGAAATCAAGAATAATTGGGCAAGCAAAAAATCTACATGGACAGAAGCATTGAATTATTTAATTGAAAAAGCAGAAGAAAAAGGAATAATTGTTCTTAGAAATGGAGTAGTTGGCAACAATAATCACCGCAAATTAATTGTAGATGAATTTAGAGGATTTGTTTTATACGATGAAATAGCGCCTGTAATATTTATTAATAATAAAGATGCTATATCTGCCAAATTTTTTACCCTCATTCATGAAATAGTTCATATTTTAATTGGTCAAAGTGCATCTTTTGATTTAGGAAATTTACAATCTGCAAATAATGAAATTGAACAATTTTGTGATAAATGTACAGCTGAATTTTTAGTGCCAGCAGAAGAAATAAAAAATATCTATACCCAAAAAACAAATTTAGAAGAGTTGGCAAAACATTTTAAAGTTAGCCAAATAGTGATACTGAGGAGATTATTAGATACATCTTTAATTACAAAACAAGAATTTATTAAAAAATTAAATGATTTATACGAAAAAGAAATTAGAATACCACAGAGTTCTGGTGGCGATTTTTATCATACTATTCCTCATCGTTTAAGCAAAAGATTTTTATATATATTGAATAGTGCAGTTAAAAACAACACTATTCTATTTAGAGATGCATTAAGAATTACAAACTTGAGTGCCAAAACTTATGATAATCTTTTTAATCGAACAATATGATATACCTAATTGACTCAAATACTTTTATGACTGCTGCAAGAACGTTTTACTCTTTTGATTATGGAACAAAATTTTGGGACTTTATAGAGGTACAAGCTAAAAATAATGCATTGGCGAGTATTGATAAGGTATTTGAAGAAATTAATAAAGGTGACGATGCGCTCAAGAATTGGGCAAATGAAGAATTTTTAAACTATTTTTCAACAACAAAAGAAGAAGCTGTCATTCAAAAATATGCAGAACTTATGAAATGGGCAGAAAATCAAGGTAATCATTATACAAGAAATGCTATAGATGAATTTATGAAAGAAGATAATGCGGATCCATGGTTAATAGCATATTCTTTAGCCGAAAATAGAAATTATACAATTGTTACCTTTGAGAAAGTTAATAAAAATAAGAAAAATAAAATCCCTATACCAAATGTATGTGATTATTATCAAATAAAATATTGCGATTTATTTGAAATGCTTAGGAATTTGAAATTTAAATTATGATTATTAAACTATTAATTTGGTGGGAGTGATATGGCAAAACTATATTTAAAAGACATCGTAGATGATATTTCTTTTGAAACCTTACCTATAACGTGGCAAGGATTTGATTTTGAACGATTTTCAAATGACAAAACACTTTTTGACTTTCAGCAGAATGCACTTAAAAATGCTTTGCGTGGCTTATGGCTTTTTTTTAAAGATAAAAATGCAGACAAGCAAAGTTTGTTTAATCACTATAAATTAAATGGATTTGAAGAAAACTTTGACTACGATTTGAAAAAGAAACAAGACAGCAAAACCGCAAAGTATCTTTTGGAGTATGACAAGGATTATCCGGTTGAAGATAACAAAATATCTTTTGCTCATTTTATCAATCGAATGAGCTTCTGGATGGCGACCGGTTCGGGCAAGACGCTGATTATCGTTAAATTGATTGAGCTTTTAGGTCAGCTTATTGCAAAAGGCGAAATTCCCAAAAACGATATTCTATTTTTAGCACACAGGGAGGATTTGTTAGAACAGTTCAAAAATCATGTTGATGAATTTAATTCATTTAATTTTGATACAAAGATCAATCTCAAAAATTTGAGGGATTATGAGAGCGTAAAGCGTGAAAATGCTCTGCCATTTGCCAAAAACGAGATTAACATTTTTTATTATCGTTCCGATTTGATTTCTGATGAGCAGAAAGAAAAAATCGTCAATTTCAGAAATTACGATAATAGTGGCAAGTGGTACATTCTTTTGGACGAAGCCCACAAAGGCGATAAAGAAGACAGCAAACGGCAGATTTTATACTCCATACTATCAAGAAACGGATTTTTATTTAATTTTTCTGCAACCTTTACCGACCCGAGGGACTTTGCAACCTGCGTTTTCAATTTCAATCTTTCAAGATTCGTCGAAGAAGGATACGGCAAGCATATTTATGTATCAGAACAAGATGTAATCGCATTCAAAGAAAAATCTGATTTTTCAGAACAAGAAAAACAGAAAATTGTTTTGAAGACGCTATTGCTATTAACTTATATCAACAAGTATTTTGAGAAAATCAAAGAAGTTGATAGTGCATTGTATCACCGCCCGCTTCTTTTGACGCTGGTTAATTCGGTTTCTGTAGAAGATTCCGATTTGGAATTATTTTTTAGAGAATTAGAAAAGGTTGCGAAAAATGAAATTAGAACAGACTTGCTTCAAAAAGCAAAAGAGGAACTTGTCCAAGAGTTTCGCGATGATGCAAAATTTGAATTTGAGGAGTTAGAATGCACTATCAACGCAGACTTGATTTCAAAATTAGATTACAAGGATATTTTGAAATATGTTTTGAATGCCGAAACACCTGGCAAGATTGAGGTTTTGAAAATCCCGGGGAATCGGCAAGAATTGATTTTTAGGTTAATGACGGCTGATAAACCGTTTGCGTTAATCAAAATCGGCGATATTTCCGACTGGCTGAAAGATAAACTTGATGAATACGAGATAAATGAAAGTTTTGAAAACGAAAGTTATTTCAGGCAAATAAATCGCGATGATTCCGACATAAATATTTTAATGGGCTCGCGCTCTTTTTACGAGGGCTGGGATTCTAACAGGCCAAACATACTTTTGTTTGTAAATATTGGAGTTGGAAGCGACGCTAAAAAATTCGTTCTGCAATCAGTTGGCAGAGGCGTAAGAATAGAGCCGCAAAAATACCAGAGAAAGCGACTTCAAAATTTGTTCAACGCAGGGGAAGTTAATGAGCAGTTATTTGAAAAAGTTAAAAATCTGATTTTACCAATTGAGAGCTTGTTTGTTTTTGGCACTAACGCCGAAAACCTGAAAGAAATTATCAAAACGCTGAAAGAAGAAAAGCAAGAGAAAAACTTGGAGGACCTGTTTATTTTAAATCCCGAAGCGCAAAAACACCCCCTTTTGGTACCGGTTTACAAAAACTCTGAAAGGATTTTTGCCGAAGAAAAAGACCCGCAAAAATATTCGATCAGCCGCGAAGATTTTAATATAACCTCGCAGTTTTATGGATTTTTGGGCGATAAAATCGCTTTAGCCAAATATGATTGCGAGGTAAAAGTTTTAAAGAAAGCAAAAGAAAGCTTTTCTGAAGGAAATAAAAATAGATATTATACGCTTGGCAAAAACGAACTATCGCTTTTTGAACCGGAGTTAATTCTTGACCGGATTTTTGATTATTTTGGAGTTAAAAGCAGAGAGTTTGAGAAGTTTAAGGAGTTGGAAAATGAAATCGTGCATTTCAAAAAAGTCAGATTTAGAGATGGAGAAAAATATGAAGAAATAAGACAGAAAATTGAGGAAGTTCGGCATTATCCCGAAAGGCAGAAAGAATTAGATGAACAATACGGGAAAATTCCTAGAAAAGAATTTGAAAGACAGATGACTTTGTTTGAACAGGCGGGGAATTTTGAAATGAACAACCAAAAAATCAAAATCAAGTATTTGGCTAATCATTATTACCTTCCTGTGATAGTTGCAGAAACCGAAAAAATTAATTATCTCACCCATATTATCAATGTTGGTAGCGAGGTAAGATTTATTGAGCAACTGGAGGAATATCTGGCTAATCCCGATAATATTTTTTCTCGTTTTGATTGGTGGATGTTTTCAAAGCTTGATGAAACGCTGGATGAAGTATATATTCCGTATTACAATCCGGCATCGAATAAAATAGCAAAGTTTAAACCCGATTTTATTTTCTGGTTGAATAAAGGGACGCGCTACTTGATCTTATTTGTAGATCCCAAGGGCACTGCTTATACTTCTTATCAACACAAGGTGGAAGGTTACAAAAACATGTTTGAAAATAAAGTTTTTCATTGCAGGGAATATGAAATTTCAGTGTTTTTACAGCTTTATACAAGAAATATAGCCGATGTAGGAGAAGAATACCGGAAATATTGGTTTGATAACTTCAATGAATTTGCTAAAAAAATTAATGAATTCTAATTTCGTTTAAACATTCGGTGGTTAAATTTATTGTTCTATACAAATTAATCCGACGAAAGTATAGGAGAGAATGTTTATCATTTGTCGGGAGCTAAATTCCCAAGGATTTTGCTTAAAAATTTCAGGTTTTAACATAAACCATGGTTCGGCTTTGCTCACCACAGGTTTTTCGACGGCCCGAAAAGGGGTTTTTACGCCCTGTTCTTTTCTCACTCCGCCATGTCTTCTATCAAGCGAACACAGGTAAACAGGTCACATCCACGTGAAGACAGCCCGGTTCATGTTCCTTAAACTTTTTGGCTTTTTCCCTTTCATGCCGGCGGAACCCGATTGACATGGTTTCTATAAAATGTTCTATAAACGGAACTTCTTGTAATTTGCGGATTATAGACGAAAAGCATCTCCCATACTTCATCCAAAGGTAACCGGGTAGTTTTTCTGATGGAGACGGACAAACTTTCTTCCGGCTCATTTAAAGCATATGCGATCTGATGAGGACGTGAGCTTTTGTCTTCACAAGTTTCCCTGTTTTTCCGCTTGCTGACGGGAGTGGAGGAAGTATGAAACGTTTGGGCTAATTGAAAATTTGCCAAAGAAAGAGCTTTCTTTAATTTGGCTGCGAATGGGTATATTTGTCACCACATTCGAATGGTAAACTTGTTGCATGATTTTTTGTTTTTAATTTTCAAAATCAATCAAGTTTTCATTCGGATGCTCTTTTTTTCTCATTGCTACGCTTCACTTCACAATGAGAAAAAACATCAACAACGTGGCGAAACTTTACAGGTATTTTTTAATTTGCACACAGACAAATAAAAATTATGTTACTGGTTGATTCTAACACTCTTTGGGGGTTTTGCACCCCCGGCCGTTTGGCAATCCCCCGCAATGTTTTTCATAGTTTTGTTTTAAAAATCCTATGTAAAACTTATCGGGAAATTCGCACTTCTAAGTTGACCTTAGTGTAACCACCCGTGAAATAAAACGGATAAGGTTGGTCAAGAGATCACACTTTGTAAGTGAAGTGCGTATGGAAAGCACGGGCATTTATGGGATGCCCGTATGGCGTTTGCTTGAAAACGATTTCCAATTGCGTTTGGTCAATTCTCGGTTTCTCAAACAACTGGCCGGCCGTAAGAACGATGTAAAAGATGCCGAATGGATAGCCACGGTTTTACTGAAAGAGTGGGTTCGCGACAGCTTTGTTCCTGACGGCAACAGTTTGTGGAAGGGCTTAAGTGAATACTTCCGGTTTTATAATCGGGAGAAGTTTCATCAGAGTTCTGTCCCCCGCCGGGACGTGTTTTTATGAAAAAGATGCGGGAGGAGAAAGGCTGAAAACAGCCTAAAGAAATATCGCTCTTTCGTCCCGTTCCGCTTCGGCTACGCCTCCGCTTCATGGGCAAAAAAGCGAGACGAGAACAAAAAAATGTCGTACAAACCAAAAAATAAGTGTAAATTTGCAAAGAGAAACTTGAGCGACAATCTTAATGGATTGTCGCAATTCCTGTTCGAAGGATTGGAATAGTGCAAATATCAAGAATTTACTTTATTTTTTATTCGAATTATTAATTTAAAAATGTGTAAGTTATGAGAAAGATTTTTATGTTATTAGCCTTGTCGCTGATTTTTATTTCGTGCGAAAAAGAAGAAGATATCGAATTATCAAAGTCT
>Ga0208825_1001966_pt1 | contig 14406 bp, 28 predicted proteins | sample AD_UKC113_MetaG_FD_184450 | JGI IMG/M metagenome (GOLD analysis project Ga0208825, IMG submission 184450) | Active sludge microbial communities of municipal wastewater-treating anaerobic digesters from Hong Kong - AD_UKC113_MetaG (SPAdes)... | ecosystem: Engineered > Bioreactor > Anaerobic >...
GTTTTCTATATTTTTATACGCATAATCAAAATATTTTTTACTTATTTCTGTACCGATATATGAACGATTGTATTTTATGCAGGAAATTACTGTAGTACCAGTACCTAAAAACGGGTCAAATACAATATCTGTAGGATGCGTATAGTAACGTATTATTCTATCTGGTATATTATGCGGAAAGGCGGCCCCGTGAGAATTAGTACTTATATTATTCCTTCCAATTTCCCACACATTCGATAGACTTCCACGCTTGAAGTTCGCTTGTTCAATAGTTCTACCTGTACCATCTTTATCTAAAATAATAACAAACTCAAAATCTGCATTTAGAACTTTTTCGTGCATCGCTGGAAGACTCGGATACTTTTTCCATATAATAATGTCTTTTATGTTATTAGCATATCTACCAAGCATTCTTAATAAAGATATTTTGTTTCCACTAAGAAACTGAATATTATAGAAAACAATTTTAGATACTCTAAGTAGTTCATCTATTATTTTACAACTCCATTCATAATAGTCGTTTTGAGATAGACTATCTGTATATTCATCACCATTATTATATTTTCTAAAAGATGGCGATGTATTAGCAATATTATACGGCGGACTGGTAATAACCATATCTACAGAATTATTGTTCATTTCCTTCATTAGATCCATACAATCCATATTGTAAATTTTGTTCAATTCGATTTTCATACCTTTTGCTTCCAATCGTTCAAATTTCGTTTATACGCAACTTTCTCATTTTACACGACACTTTATATTACTTCGACCGACATCGTTTAACGTGGTTGAATTTCAAACGTTTGTATAACCCTTTTACAATCCTTGTCAACCGCATTTTGCGGGTTTTGCAATTATGCGATTCTGGCAATATATTTTTACATTCATTCGGCATAGATTTCTGGCTAATGGATTCTTGCAAGCAGTCTTCGCAAATTAGATGCGGAGGTGTAACCGCATTTATTCCGCATATTACACAGAATCCATCATATAGTGCTTCTGATTTAGAGCGATATATTTTTTGATTACTGGTATCATCGAAAGTTTTCATTTCTTGCTCCTAGGAAAACCCAATTATCTCTATTTTCTCTTGCTTTTTTTAATAGCATATTCCATTTACGTTTGGAATAGTTGACTGTTACCTTTTTTACTGGATATTCAGTTTCAATTTTGCGTATATGTTTTGGTTTAAGTTTACAATATACTTCCATATTTATATTCCTTCATTATTTTCATCTTCACTATAAATTTCTTTAAGCAGTTCTATTGCTATAGGAAATAAGCAATTATCCTTATGGTGGATTCTATTAGGTGCATCATTATAGACTTCTGCATTGCAGAATTTACAAGAATATTTGAAATATCCTCTTTCCGCTCCTATTACATCACGTGATAATTCTACGCCTGATGATATTAACAACCAACATAGATTTTTAATTTTATCATTTAGTTCTTTATCCATATTATATATCCTTATAAATTCGGATTTCTTTGAACTATTTTATTATTGATTTCTATGTTCCATTCATCAAGGATAAGCCACATTTTATTCTGCAACTCATCAGTATTTTTTCCTTGCTTTTGTTCTGATTTAATTTTCTCAACCACAGCTTTATACAATGATAATAAAGCCTTTGAGCGTTTTAAGGTTGGATACTTTTCTTCCAATTCCTTTTGTAATAGTATTCTCTCCGAATCATTATCCATATTACACCTCTTTATTTGGTTCAGAAACCTTCCCAAGCAAATCCTTAGCTAATTTGTAAGGGCAATTTTCTGCGTGTCTAATATTATCGGGATTGCCACTTTGCGTTAGGGCACTGCAAAACTTACAATAATGTACTACATTCTCTTTGTCAGATACATCAAAATCATGCCACAAACTAATCGCCGAATTGATAGACGATTGGCATAATTTTTTAATGTCTTCTACCATTTTTACATCTAATACTATTTGAGACTTTTTCTCCGAATTTGAAACGGTAAACCATAGTCTCCATGCGTCTATGATTAAAATAATAACAATTGATACCATCATAATTATTTCCATATCATTTCTCCTCTAAAAAAAATAACTTAATTACTACTTCGTAATAACGACTACATTATCCTTTTCCATACACTATTTAGGTTTAACTGTTTGTACCTCATAAGCATCTTTACCTATAACAACTTTAGCGCCACATCGGAGACACCAATAGACATCTCCGTCTTTCGCCTTCTGCAACTTCTTCAGATTTTTCAGTATATGTACAGGTTTAGGATTATCGGGACAGCCACGATAATATCTAGTTGCACAGTCCCAATAATCTCTCCATTGATATGCTCCAGCATCATATCGAAAGTTATTAGGTCTCCAACAAGGTCTGCACGGACAATCTTCACTTGGACAATTGTAGATTGAATGTCCTTTATAGTCAGTTTCCTTGAATAAAAGGTTTCTTGCCGAACTTACTGTCATTTTATTTTCTCCTTCTATTATGTTTGACTAGTCAATTACTTGAACTTTATAATCATCTTTACCAATAACTACCATAGAATGGCACTTGATACATTTGAACATATCACCATTCTTAGCCTTTTGTAATCGCTTTGTATTCTTCAAAAGGTGTATCTTACAATTTTATTATCAATCTTATCCAAGCCTCTTTAATTTTTTTAAGAAGGTTAGGTTTTTGTCCCCATTTAATGAATGTATATTTTTCCACTGCTGAGTAGATTTTTGTATCTACATCATAGCCAGCTTCTTCTAACTTTTTTTCATTTTCTGCACTTATCGCATAATCAAGTACAAGGCATTCTGGACTTGTACTATTCTCAATTCTTTTGGCAATTTCTTCTAACTGTTCTTGATCTTTGCTATGTTTTTTAGATTCCTCATGTATTTTTCGTTCAATAAGCCAATTTCGGATTTGCTCTCTTTTTTCTTCGGCTGTCATTAGTTTCATTGTTGTTTCTCCTTATTTTTATTGTATTTAGAATTTTTTCCCATGTTTATACGGTCGTGTTTTGTTGTATTCTATTTTCTTTAACAATGCCCCTTCTAAATCTATTTGGCGTGCTGTACAATAGTCAAATATGCGGATACAACAATCCGCCAGCTCCTCCGCTAATTCTTCTTGACTACCGTCATGACTACGTATTACTTCTAATGCTTCCGACAATTCCGAGTGCATAAGAGCTATTAGTTCTCCATCATTTCTCTCATCATCCCACCACCCTTTGCTTCTCGCTATATTATGGCACTCTTTCATTAACTCTTTTATTCCAATATTTTTCTCTAACATAATTTCACTTCTCCTTCTTAGATTACTTACACAATTTTATATGTACCATCAGGGAAATTCCTTTTCAATAACTCTTTCATATGCTCTTTATCAAATTTATAACAAGGACAATTTATTTCTTCTGGCGACAACGTTCGTTGGTTCGTATCAAGATCGTTTACACCAACTGTAACTGGTAACTTAGACATACTAAAGGGAAGTTTAATCTCTGACGGAATTGGATATTCACAATTGATACATATATCTAAACTACAATCATTACCATCAAAAATTTCGGATATACTACCTGCATACTTACAAAATAAACAATTCGGATATTTTATTTCCATTTTACACCTTTATATTATTGCCATATTCCTTTAGATTTATCATACCCTATTTCTGTAAACCGTGCTTTATCTGGGTTAATTTCTAACCGTATCCTGGTCCTAGGTGAATATGTTGACTTATAGACTATAAAGTCAAATATACCCATTATTTCTTCAGCGTCTTGTTTGTCTTGATACTCCCAGTATACCACACAAAGTTCTCTGGATTTTCTTCGTAGATCTGAAGCATATAGAAAATCGTGCGGTCTTGGAATTTTATCTTCAAATCTTTCATCTATCAATTTATCTCTAACTTGCGACAAAAGAGTAATATTGCAGTTAGCCCGTTTAGCTACTGCTTTAAGTTTGGCACACGATACAGTAACTTTAGTATCACTAATACCTTCATTGCCATAGTCTAATTCTTGTAGATGGTCAATAATAACTCTATCTGGCATTATATCTAAAATAATCTTAGATATTTCGTCTGGCGTAAAAGCATTATCTATTATTATCAGTTTATCACCGTAGAGTCTTTTAATACTGCTAACAATCTCTTCTTTATTCAGCTCTACTTTACCTTCTCTTAATTCGGTTAATGAAACATCTAAATCTTTAGCGATAATGCGCCTGGCTATCTTATCACCTGTTTCATCTACCGCAAAGTATATTGCTTTATTTACATACCCTAATTGTATTTCTTCAGTTAAATCAAATACACTGAATGTAGTCTTATTATGCCCAGGCTTACCGCCAATAGAGGTTATATCTTTACGTGTCCATCCGCCTATTACTTTATTCAGTTTGCTGAATGATGTCTTTATGTTTTCATTTGACGACTGCAGGCTATTAATAAATTCGCTAAAATGGTCTGTCATTTCTACATTATCTCTGTAAATTGCTCTATATGATTTGCCAATAGAATCTGTATATCTAAAAACATCTTCTTTACTACCGTTCATAATGCTATTTTTCATTTTGATACACATATTATCTATGATTTTACTGAAATAAGTATTTTTTAGATAATCTATCGCCCAATCCATAAAGCTTACTTCTACTGTATTAGTATAATCACCTACCGCAGTAACAAAATCCAGCATACTGATATTACTGGTATTTTTATATTTTTCTGATATGTATACAAAATCCATAGGCGCATTTGAGAAATGCACGTCTCGAATTATTTTGAATGCTTCTTTATACATACCAGTAAAACATCCTTGAAATAGTTTTCTAATATATTTATCTCTGGCGGCAGGATACAAAAACAATGTAGAGATGACTTTCTTTTGTATCTCTTCTGATGCTGTCATATTTTTCCGCTATTTTATATTTCAATTGAGTATACCGTTTCTGATACAGGAGAATCTTTATCACTATTTATTAGCTCTTTAAGCCTACATAAACCGCCAGGCGTATCTTCTGCGGACATACCAGTATATACTGAATTTTTGTATAGATATAATCTACATCTTTTTAACCCAATGCTATATTCACGCCGAATTTCATATTTAATTTTATTTTCCATATTATTTTCCTATTCCGATAAAAATTGATTTATTAAACCTTGTTTTTCGGCTGCTTGCCAAAGCAAACATCCATTCCTACATATTTCAGTTAGAGATATATACCCTTCTTTAATATCGAACGATGACAAATCTGTAGGATCCACACATATATATTCAAATGGTTCTACTACCACCCCACGATATTTTACATCCATTATTTCACCAGTTTCTAGCATTACTCTGGCATATTTGCAGTTTAAGCAATTATGCTCAAAGATAGATATTTTTTCTTCCCATCCTAAATATTTATTATTTATAATTCCTGATTGTAACATAATCATCCTTTCGGTTTGTATGTTTAATACCTTTAGACGTTATATAAAACCCGTCTATATGTTTCAAGACTTTATGGTATACGCACCACTTATCTAATCCTTCTCGATAATAGAATTCTCTGGCAATATCTTCACATAGCACATCATTATGTATTACAGCATTTATTCGAGATTGCATATCCTTCGGTATACCATAAGAAGTAATAATCGAGTCTATATATTTTATTCTAAAGTTGGAGCTATTTATTTGATATATTCCACAATCTACACTACCGTTTGTATTCCTATGAATCTTAAATTTACCGTTAGATGATTCATATTTTGCTATGTATATCTTAATATCATCAAAACCCAGCAATGTATGTTTATTAGTAATTTCTGCATTCTGAACATTTGAAGTAATAATTATACATAGCAATAATATAACACTAAAACGGTAAATCGTCCGCATCAGAAGGTTGCACAAAGTCAGTATTATTAGTTTCATCTTTCGGTAATAATGATTCATACAGCGCCTCTATTTTCTCCATCACGTCTGATGGTATTGTGTTTTCAGTAGGTTCGATACTACCATAGTCAATATTGGAATATACATTATCGCCTGATTTTCTTTGAGTAATACTAGCGCTGAATACGTGTCCGTATAAATGGATCGCTTTATCCCAATCTACTGTTTTTTTAGTTACAGGATTTCCATTTGCATCAAAGGATTTGAAGTCTTCTTTGATACAATTAAATTTAGAGAAAAACGCCATAGCTTTCCACGCCATCTTTTTATTTTCGGAAGGTGGAACAAAGTATTCTGTTCTTTTTCTACCGTGATAATTTTGCATCGTTACTTTACCAGTAGATTGGTCATAATTGATACGTTGCTCTGGCGCCGTTTTTTCCGATTGTGAATACTTAATACACCACAACTCAACTGCTACACTTTTACCACGTTCGTTTTCACGTGGGGATATTTTGCCAATAGCAAATAAATATCTGCCTGGCGGGAATGCTACTTTCCCTTCGTCATCATCAGTAAATTCAAATACTGGGAAATTTGATAATTCATTATTTTGGTTCTGCATTGTACGTCCTTTCTTTTAGTTTGTTTTTTAGTTTTTGTAGAAATATATCAGCTGAAGCCTGATTCTGAGTTAACCACGCTTTCATAGTCGAATCTTTAGCTTCGGATGGTACCATTTCAAGTAATTCTTGAAACTCTTTGCATTGTTCTGGCGTAGGTTCTAATGATTTTCTTTCTTCTTCTTCTTCATCTATACGTAAATCAAAGAATCCACCCGTCCAGCTAATAGCGTTTTTAATTGCTTCGGTATAAGCAATAGTAAACTTATATTTTAGGAGCTGGGTATTGTTTCTGAATTCCTTTGAAGAAACAGCAGAACTACCTATGCCTGGTATTCTTCGTTTCATTCCTTCTTCAATTATTACTAATGTTAGAGATACGTTGAATAGTACTGGCAGTTTCTGATGCCCTTCAGTATTCGATACATCAGAATACTCAGTCCAGCATTTCAAATCCTCGATAGACCATCCTGGGAAATTTTCATCTAAGTATATTTGATAGTTCGGTCTATCAACATACTTAAGAGTCTTATCCTGCATTTTAATAGTCTTGATTTTGCTGGATGGTGTTTTACGCCTACGCCTATTCTTAGCGTTTTTCCTAAGAACATCCAGGAATTTCTGTATTTCCTGCGATGGTATATTATTATAAAAATCTATTGATTCTTTTTTTTCTTCCATTATTGTTTGCTTCATTTCCATTTTATTATTCCTTCTATTTCATTCTTCTTTCCATTCTACCGAATGGAATAGCTTTTTTATTTCTCTAAATACTGCTCCCACATTTTTCTTTTCTTCACTGTAGTTCGCCCATGCTAACTCTATATCCTCTTTTAGTTCTGTTAGGAAATCCATCATTTGTTTATAGGATAAAAATTTGTAAATATTATTATCATAGGATTCATTATTATCATAGGATTCATAGTTAATCCAATAATTCAGCGAATCAATCCCATCTCCTGTAAGCTGTAATGACCAATACAAGCATCTCTCGACATCTGAAAACTCAACATATATCATTATAGACGTTTTTGATTTTTTACCATCTAACTTGTATGGTACTTTTACATAATAATAATATCCTTTCATTTTACTATCTCCTTATTTTTATTCTTCTTCTTTCCACATTACAGGCTGGAACAACCTTTTTATTTTTTCAAATGTTGTTCTCGCTGGTTTCTTTTCTTCATTGTAGTTTCCCCACGCCCTCTCTATGTCATCTTTTAGGTTTGTAATAAATTCCATTAGGTTATAATAGGTTGTAAATTCCATAACAGAATCGTCATAGTATTCACCACACAGCCAATCATTTAAGGATTTAATTCCTTCATTGCCAAAAAGTCGCACCATCCAATATCGCCCGTTGTCATTCGCTAATTCTTCAACATGTACTAACATGACTATTTCTGATTTACCATCTAACTCGTATGGTATTCTTACTTTAAGTTCCATTTTATTTTCCCTTTATAAATACGTTGGGTTGGCTAAATGATTACAACACAAACTACCGAGACGAAAGGGTATCTCTGGCAGGATAGCCAACCCATATTCTAATTATTCTTTGGTTTCCTCTTCTTTTTCTTCCGCAGGCGTATTTTCTTCTATCACTTTGAAGAAAGGTACAAGTTTTATCTTCCTTACACCTTTAGAAGTACTAACCACCATTTCCCTTTTACTAAGTTCTTTTATTTTTTCTACTGCATCTTTAGTATCAGGATATTGGGTTGAAATTAAATCAAGATAGGTAACCCTATTCTTAGGCTCCGATTTTACTAATCCGTAGGTATTAGCAAAATCAATCAATTTTTCGTTACCATCAAATAGAGAAATACTAATAGGAAATATACTTCCATCCGCTTTACTGCGTTCTACTTCCTGTTTAGTAGCGGCGTCGTCTAAGACACCTTTATTGTATAACTCAAAAATTGTCTGAATTTTCATCAGACTAACCGACTTCTTTGATATTGCCATTTTGGATCTCCTTTTATTATTTGTTATTGAATCGTGAATTACCATTTACTTATATTTAAGTATTGTAATTTTTACAATGAATAATTTATCGTACTATTCATTTACGCTAAAAAATTACGTTTACTCACAATTTATAGCAATCGGGGTTTATAGGTACAAAAAATCTCTAGGTGCGATTCTAATATCTTTGTAAAAATTACAAATATATCATACAATTAAAAGATACTTTATGTAATTAAATATTTTATAAACAATAGTAGAAAGGGCTAAATATGAAATTAACTACATACAGAGACCCAAAAGATGGAAGCTATTATTTATTTAATATGAATGGCTTTCCAGTTGCTAGATATAATCCAGATATTGATAAACTTCCCTGGTGGATGGATGAGTTATTTTTCGACCCATCCAGCGATATTAAATCCTATAATGCTGATGCAGATGATAGATTACTTCCATTAGTTCCAAAAGTATCGGCAGTATGTATATCAGCAAATGAAAATGAAGTATGCTGGTATTTTGATAAATCGGTAGAGCCGCTGGTATTTATAGCGGTGAGATCTGGTGGTGGGTATCACGATATATGGACAGCGTTTCACGCAGGCGTTCTAAATATATTTATATCCAAAAACTTATCTAAAGAAATGGATGATATAGTAGAGTGCTTCAATACACTGATTGAGTGCATATATTTAGATGACGAAAATGAGCTATAAGGGAGGTATCTATGAAAATTGACTATAAGAAAGATAACATCACTGGGTTGAGTAACGCTATTGATATTATTGGCGTTATCAGAAGGCATCTCGATAGTAAAAATTTTGATAGATTCCTGGCGGCAATTGATAGGGAAGAATATATTCCACTTCCCGAAAAAGTTATATCCGAAATCTTAGAGGAAACTGCTATCGGAAAATGGATCCAGAATTTCCAGAGAAAGCATAAACGCACTTTAGATATGATATTTATAGATGACGATATAACCTATACACAGTTAGTTCTTAATGTCGTTCTAAAAGTATCTATAGAGCGACTAAAAGAAACAGAAATCATATCGCACCAAAATTAACCTAAATATAAGGAGAATAAAAATGTACCTAAACAAAAAGCAAATGATAAGTTTCGTACAGCTTACTGAAGCAATAAAAGAACAAGGTTTCAGAACTTTTGAAGTTGTACAATTGCTTGGATACTCAGACCGACTGCATAAGTGGTTTGAGAATTATGCTAATGGTAATATTGAAGTAGACGATTCTGGAAATGCTTTTAGAGTTGTTGAAGTAGGCAACGATATAAAAAGGTATCCGATACGGAATAAAAAGAAAGAAATAGAAAGAAAAATACGAGAAATTGTAGACCAAAGAAATGCTACTTATAAAATACAGCAGGATCCAAGAGGATGCTCTCTATACGTAAACGGTATTCCTATTTGCCTATAAATAAAATCTATTGAAAATATAAAGGAAAAGAACAATGGATATAAAAATAAATGTTCCATCTGGCATCATTTCCTACCGAAAAGAGTTATAGAAAAGTTTAATAGTATGACAAATCACTAATAAATATAAGGAGAAAAGAAATGAAGAAAAGTATCTACAGACAATTAGATGAAATGAAAGCTGAATTAGAATATCAGCATAAAAACTTTCCAAATCATAGAGACCTTGATGATGCGGTTCAGATAGAAGCCGAAAATATATTTTGCCAGCTATATATTTATAATAAGCTAATCGTAGAAAGAAGACTGATTTCTGTCTACGGATGTATGATAGTACTGGGCGCATTAAAAAGAAACAGCGTAGATGTACTTAATATAGACTATATAATCAAATAACTATAGGAGCAAAACAATGAAAAAAGCTGGACTAGAAAAGAAAGTAGAAGAACTGAATAAATTCTTCCAACCATCTAACGGAAAATATTGCCTAAGACAAGCCTACGGCAAATATTCATTAGTCTATAAAGACTATAACGGAAATATACTAAGAGATGTCTTAGGCGGATTCTATCCAATAAGTTTTATTTACGCTCTTATTCATACTATGCTGATAGCCCAAACCGAACTGGAACGTATAAAATGAGACTCACTCACAATTTACCTACAACCAGGTGAAATATATCGCTGGAAATCTCAAAGCACTTATTGCAAACCATAGTACCAGGTAAATATTACAAAATGAAAATATTAGTACAATCAACGATAACAATAAACTTATATGAAAGGGAAAGATTATGAATAAAGCAACTTAAATCTCTCAAAGTTTCGGGCGTAAAATACGCCTGAATATAATTAACTGAATAATTCAATAAAATATTCATTTATAAATTCATTTATAAGGAGATCTAAAATGGAAAACGCAAACAACAAAACGACAAAATCGGACACCGTGAAAATTGAGTATCCGATATCCGAGCTTGCGCAAATCGAAGTGCAAGGCAACATTACTTTGACCGATGAACAAAAGCAAGTACTCAAGGCTTGCAAGAAAGCGATGCAAGAATTAGCGAAAGAATTGCGAATGTTACCAGTCGTATATTTGAAAAAGGGCAATCTCACGAAAAAGGAACTTCTTGCGATTGCAGCGGATCCAAATACGGATCCACAAGAACGGCTTGAAATATTGAATCAACTCATTAAGAAGTAATTCCCTCCGAACTTCCCACCGAACAACCGCTTCGAACGGTGTAACGCTTAACAGCTTACACCGTTTTTTTTATGTACGTTTCAATCATTGCCGTAAGCATACGTACATATACGTATATATCAGTATATATAAGTATATATCAGATAAGATTTAAGAGTAAGATTTTTTTAGGTAAGATATTTTCAGAATTTACGTAAAAAAGCAAGGGGGTATGAGGCCAAAGGACGCCACGTCAGTTTTAATTAACTGAGTACTTAAATTTTCCGTCATTTTCGAGCATTCTTAGCTTACAATTTTCCGTTATTTTTATTAGTTTCTAACTTGCAATTTTCTATTATTTTCAATCATTTTCAGTAATTTTAATTTTCATTAGTTTTCCGTAGAAAACGAGAAAATTCGTGTAGTTCACCTATGTACAGCAATTTTGCAAAAATGAGCAGAAATCAGTTAATTCAATTTTTTCAGAAAAAAAGAAAAAAAAAGAAAAGTTGCGCAATATAGTACGTACTGTACGTACTGTACGTACATATACGTATATATTATTATTATTATTTATATTATTTAATTTAATTATATCAGATAGGATATATACTATAAGTAATGTACTTATATTATTATTATTTTAGTACTATTAGTATATATATTATAGATATGTACTATACGTACTATAAGTACTATATTATATATAGTATATAATTTATATTAGTACGTACGTACACGGTACTCCTCCGTTTTCAGCTTCTGCTTCTAATATAATGTTTTTTTTGATATTTGTCAAGAGGTTTCGAGAAAAAAATGCAATAATGAAAAAATAGTTTATTTTTTCATTTATGAAATAAATACTTGACAACAGAGAATTTTTTGATTATATTTGTGGTAGGGTATACCGTATGGAAAATAATAAAATAATAGAATCCGAGTTAAAGGAATTGATGCCTGAGTATTCGGAGGTATTAACTGCTTTATTTGAGACTCCGTTTAGTTACCGTAATGATGCTTATATATTATATGCTTTGGTTGGAATATTAAGAAGTATCCAATCAATAGAATCAATGCTTACCGAAATATCCCGCAATAAATCTAAATCAGATACTCAATCTAAATATGATACGTCTAAATTAGTAGAGGCGGAATTGAATAAAAAGATAAAGGCATCAGCCAATAAATGAAAATTTATAGTAGAAACTATAAGCATCTAAAAGATAGCGTCTACGAAGAAATAGTATATGATGACCCGTTAGAAGCGAATCTTGATGGTATCTTCAATATTAGACCCTGGTATGACCCAGAGATTAAGAAAGGTGATTATGTAGTATACCCTGATGGACGTACCACTAAAGTTCTTAATGTTACAAGGAATAAAGCTAATATGAAAGATGGTACGCCTAGATATACTGGCATTCTTTATACTATCTTGAATAGTATTAGTATAAACGCAAATGCTGATATATGCTTTGATTATTTTCCATCTACATTCTTATCGCAGGTAAGAGATATTAGGAAATATTCAGATCCAAATAAGTTAGATAGGCGCAAGATTTCATTTGTAACTGATTGGTTATTGAACGGTATGACAATTGTTCAAGCAGCTAAAAAGAATCTTAGAGGGAATTTCCGTTTATATGGTAAAGATTGCGATAAAACCTCTGCTGATAAATTGTATAGTTTTATAATGCTTCCGTGGTTTACGGAATTATTACATACTAATAGACTTATAAGGGATAAATATATGTCTCTAATAGATGCTTTTGATAGAAATGGTATAGATGATGATTATATAGCAAAGAAATTAAAAGATGATGTAGAATCAGATAATGTAAAGTTGCATATTAACGCTATTAACAAAATGGTTGAGATTAGAAACGTAGTAAAATCATTATCTAAGAATCAGAGTTATAATGATGTAGTAGATGCGTACTGGAATGAAATGAAGTTAATAGATGGTGGAGGAAAGAAATCCCTACCGTCAAGTAAGACAATAAATAAAAACAACGACAAGGAGATTTTAGATGAAATCTTTAGAGGTCAAAGTGAAGACGAAAAAGAAGAGCTTCGAGCTGCCAACTTTTAGAACTTCTAAAAAAGAAGTTTCTAATGGAAATAAAACCTTAAATAAAGGTATAAAGAAAAATGCCTAAGAAATTGGAAGAACAATTGAAAAGGCGTGGTAAGAAACTTGGATTAACTGGCGATAGACTGAATGCGTATATATATGGTACGCTAAGGAAAACTGGGTGGGAACCCAAGCGTAAAAGAAAGCATAAAAACTAATGGTTTGTAATATATGCAAAACCAATGAAGCTGTATCAGATGGTTTATGTAAAAGATGTAGTCTCATAAGCCGATGGGGAAAGAATACGTCTAAAGATGATTTAGGTATATATTACTTCTTTAAGTCGGTTATACCTAAAGCATTCAAGAACTTCCAATATGGTTTTCCTGATATACATAAAGAAATTCTATGGGAGTGCTTAAGAGATGATCCGAAATGGAATCTATACGATAGAATGATAGCTATAGGTGCGCCTCGTGGTATTTCCAAAACTACATTACTTACCAAAGGGTTTGTTTTATATGCTACCTTAATGAAAACCCATAAATATATTGTAATTGCATCTAAAACTGGCAGAACGGCTCAAAAATCGCTTAGATGGATTAAGCAAGCACTTGGCAGCAGTAAGGTTGTAGCTATATTTGGTGATATAAGACCTGTAGCAAGAACTAAAAAAACTGAAATTGATGTAATCCCTGGTAAATGGACTTCTGATATAGTAGTCTTAGAAAATGGTGTAACCATAGAAGCTGTAGGTATGGGACAACAATTGAGATCTGCAGTAGAAGGCGAGGAATCTAACCGTATAGAATTATTCATTGCAGACGATACTGAAACCGACGAAAATACAAGAACCCCTGAAAGACGTGAAAATAATGAAGTATGGTTATTTGAAAACGTACTTCCTGCTATTGATATTGATAAAGGGAAAATAATATTTATCAATACACTAACCGATAACCAATCAATCCTTGCTAAAATATCCAAACCTAATAGTGGATGGCGTAGTAAAATGTACGGTATAACCAAAATGGATAATAATGGAAATGAAATATCCGTTTGGCCTGAGAAATTCCCAGTGAAAATTATAGAACAAATACGTGATAGATACACCAGAATGGGTAGGTTAAATTCTTTTTATAAAGAATTTTATAATATTGTCTACACAAATAGTGGGTTTTCTGAAAGAAAAATTAAATATTATACTGGTGATATTATTAGA
>Ga0208825_1001967_pt1 | contig 14404 bp, 10 predicted proteins | sample AD_UKC113_MetaG_FD_184450 | JGI IMG/M metagenome (GOLD analysis project Ga0208825, IMG submission 184450) | Active sludge microbial communities of municipal wastewater-treating anaerobic digesters from Hong Kong - AD_UKC113_MetaG (SPAdes)... | ecosystem: Engineered > Bioreactor > Anaerobic >...
CACATAATTGTATTTGAATTTTTCGAATTGAAGGTCAGAAGAAGACAAATTCATGCGCAACTGCGCATGAATTGGGAGAACTCAAAAAGATTATGAAAATTATGCGCTTAAAATATGGGAAGTAAGGATTGAGTGCTTTACTGGAAAAAAGCCTTTGCGGAATAGTATTAATCGAAGCCTCGGGCCACAAAATAGTTGACGTAAACCCCATTGCAATTAATATGATCGGGAGATCAAAAGAAGAGATTGTCGGAAATATATGCCACCAATTTATCTGTCCTGCTGAGGTCGGAAAATGTCCTATCAGCGATCTTGGACTGAGTGTGGATAAGTCCGAAAAAAAGATTATCAATGCTCAAAAGGAAGTAATCCCTATCCTTAAGAGTGTGGCTCCGGTAACCATAGAGGACAAAGATTATTTTGTCGAATGTTTCATTGACCTGTCCGAGCGTAAGAGATCCGAAGAGACCCTCCTCCGGGCAAAACAGGAAGCTGAGGCTGCCAGCCGCACAAAGAGTGAGTTCCTTACCAATATGAGCCACGAGCTTAGGACGCCTCTTAACTCCATTATTGGTTTTTCGGACCTCCTGCTCGATAAAGTTTTTGGGGATCTCAACGGAAAGCAGCTGAAATATGTTAATAATATCTCTGTCAGCGGAAAACACCTTCTTGAACTAATAAACGATATCCTTGATCTCTCAAAAGTAGAAGCCGGAAAAATGGAGCTTCACTACAGCGAGTTTTCTATTGACCAGCTTTTCGATGAGGTGAAATCCACAATCGCTCCCCTTGCTCAGGTTAAAAACCTTGGTATGGAATTTAAGATAGATCCGGATTGTGGAGATATTCAGGCAGACAGAAGCCGCCTTATCCAGATCCTTTGTAACCTTGTAAGCAATGCTGTCAAGTTTACCCCGGAAGGAGGCAAAGTCTCTGTCTGCTGTAAAAAAAGTGAAAACAGAGCTGTATTTTCTGTCACGGATACGGGAATAGGAATTTCTCCTGAAGACCAGAAATACCTTTTTGAGCCTTTCAAACAGATTGATTCGGGCACGAACCGGCAGTACGGAGGCACTGGTCTTGGGCTTGCTCTGGTAAAACAGTTTGTTGAAATGCATAATGGCAGGGTATGGTTTACAAGTGTTCAGGGAAAAGGTTCGTCCTTCATATTTGAGCTTCCCGTAAATGGTCTGGATAATGCGGAAAAACCGGATAATTTATTTAAAGATAGTACTGCCAGAGTTGGGGTACCTGCTAACTTCTCTGGATGAATAATTTCAGATTTTAATGCAGTATAGTTTCAGGATGGTTTTCCCCAGCCCCTGGCGTTGATAGTTCATCATTTATCTCTGCAGGCGGGAAGATCCACTTTCCCGGAAGCTGCAGGCTGACAGGTGAAGTATTTCACAGATTGGAACCTATTTAAGGTTGAACGTTCTTTTCTAAATCTAAAGACTCAGAGTTTTTCCTGCTGAGGTTTTAAGGCAGAATCAGCTACAACAGCATCAAAAATGAGCTTTTGAAAAATGACGTTCAATAACATCTTCAACACTTTTCACCCTGAAATTCAGGAAGCTTTGAACACTCTGGGGTTTACGAAACCCACAGAGCCGCAGGAAAGGGCATTTCCTCATATAATGGACGGCAAGCATACTCTTCTGATAGCTCCCACAGGGTCTGGAAAGACCGAATCTGCTGTCCTGCCGGTCTTTAATGCTATCCTGAAAAAAAAGCCGGAGAAGAGGAGCGGGATTTCTGCCCTTTATATCACACCCCTGCGGGCGCTTAACAGGGATATGCTTTCCCGCATTGAGATTCTCGGGCAGATGCTTGACATTAAAGTCCAGGTCAGGCACGGAGATACCCCTCAAAGCGAAAGGCAGCGCCAGTCCAGAAACCCGCCTGACGTGCTGATCACCACACCTGAAACCCTGCAGGCAATGTTTACGGGCTCACGCCTGCGGCAGAACCTTGAAACCGTAACGCATGTCGTTATTGATGAAATCCATGAGCTTGCAGGCTCAAAACGAGGAGCACAGCTGTCTGTAGGGCTTGAGAGGCTTGTGGAAATCTCAGGAGAGTTCCAGAGGATAGGGCTTTCAGCAACAGTCGGAAACCCCTGGGAGATTGCAAAGTTTCTGGCAGGAGCAAACCGGGACTTTACTGTTATCGAAGTTGCCCTTCTGAAATTGCTGGAATTCGATGTGGTCAGCCCTCACCTTTCCGCATCAGGTACGGCAGAAGAAACAGACCGGGAAAAAGAGGTCATGGAAATTGCAAGGACGGTAGGCTGTGAACCGGAATTTGCCTCGCATCTGCTCTGCATAAGGAAAATAGTTGAAGAGAGCCAGTCCACTCTTATTTTTGTGAACACGCGGCAGAGTGCAGAAGCTCTTGCAGCAGGTTTCCGAAAGCTCGGAGCCTCTATTGGAGTCCACCATGGCTCACTCTCCTTCGAAGCCCGCGTTGAAGCCGAAGAGGAATTCAAGTCTGGAGCCCTCAGGGGCCTTATATGCACATCTTCAATGGAACTCGGAATAGATATCGGAAACGTTGACCGGGTGGTTCAGTACGGCTCTCCCCGCCAGGTTTCAAGGCTGCTCCAGAGAGTGGGAAGAGCAGGCCACAGGCTGCATGAAATCTCACACGGCACAATAATTTCCATGGAAGCTGACGATACCGCAGAGAGCATGGCAATTACAAAAGCTGCACTTGAAGGCAGGGTTGAAGCAATTTCCCCTCACATAAATTCCCTTGATGTTGTGGCAAACCAGATTGCAGGCATGGTTATGGACTTCGGGGAGATCGGGATAGACAGGATTTTCAGGGTTCTGAGACGCACTTACACATTCAAGGATTTGCGGATTGAAGAGTTACAGAGGGTGGTTGACCAGATAGGTGACTACAAACTGGTCTGGCATGACAAAGATTCAAATCTGCTTAAAAGGCGCAAGAAGAGCCGGGAATATTATTACGACAACCTCTCCATGATCCCGGACGAAAAGAAATACGAAATTTACGATATCGTGAGCGGAAAATCTATCGGGGTGCTGGACGAGGCTTTTGTGGTAAATTTTGCCGAACCCGGAGCCGTTTTTATTACAAAAGGTGATATGTGGCGCGTCATTGAGATGCCTGACCGCGAACGGGAGCCGAACAGGGACAGAATTAAGGTCGAGCCGGTTGAAGGCATGGGAGAAGTTCCTAGCTGGACGGGAGAAGAAATCCCTGTTCCTTTCGAAGTAGCCCAGGACGTTGGAAAACTAAGGGCTGAAACCGCAGCCCTCATTCTCGAAGGGCTTGATGATGAGGCTGTTGCGGAAATGCTTCAGAGGAAATACCCTGTGGAAAAGGCAGCCGTGCTTGAAGTTATTCGTCTCCTGCGGGACCACGTTGAAGGAAATTTCCCGCTGCCGGACGCAGATACAATTGTAATCGAAGACGAAGGAGATGCTGTGACCATGAACGCATGTTTCGGTCACAACACAAATGGGACGCTGGCAAGAGTTCTGACTTCTCTCCTTTCAGCCCGCTTCGGGAGCAGTGTAGCTCAGGAAGTGGATCCGTACAGGATCAGGATGACTCTCCCGCGCAGGGTCGGTCCTGTGCAGATCAGGGATATGCTTCTTTCCCTGCGCCCGGAACATGTTGAGCCCATCATTGAAATGACCCTGAAGAACACGACACTCATGAAATGGAAAATGGTCCATGTAGCCCGAAAGTTCGGTGCACTTTCGCGGGACATCGACTACGACAGGATCAGCATGAAGAAGCTCCTTGAAATCTACGAAGGCTCTTCCATGTACGATGAGGTAGTCCGCGAGATTTTCCACGATATGCTTGACGTCCCGAGAGCAAAAGAAGTTCTGACAAAAATTGCAGCCGGCGAAATTTCCATCGAGGTATCGGGTCCGACGCCTATCGGTTCAGCCGGATTTGCCATGAAAAGAGACCTCATAGCTCCGGAGAAAGCCGACCGTTCTATTGTTCTTGCCCTTAAGGAACGCATTATGAACGACAAAATCATTCTTTTCTGCACGAACTGCAAGAAATGGACTTCCCACCGCCAGGTGAAAAGTGTGCCTGAAGAAATCGTCTGCCCTGTCTGCGAGTCGAGGATGGTTGCAGCCCTCAAGCCCTGGGAAGAAGAGGAAATCAACCTTGTCAAAAAGCAGGGCAAAAACCTCAAAGTTACTCCTGAAGAAAAGAAACGGATACAGAGAGTTTACAGGAATGCAAGCATAGTCCGTGCGCAGGGGAAAAAGGCGGTTATTGCGCTTGCCAGCAGGGGAATAGGACCTGAAACGGCGTCAAGGGTTATTGAGAAAATGAGGATGGACGAAGAGGCGTTTTACAGGGACATTCTGATTGCGGAGAGGAATTATGTGAAGACGAAGAAGTTCTGGGAATGAAGGAGTTCGGTTTTGCTAGAGGGAAGTAATTACTTTTTTGTTTACAAAATAAACTTTGCTCTTTCTGAACACAAGATAGAGAAAAATAAAGGTATGTCTCGTATGGATTTTTTAAATCTAGTATTTCTAACTTAGAATAATAATATTAGCGAAAGATTTTAATATTTTTTCCATTTATCGATTTTATAATTGTTTTGATAGAGCCGATCCCAAAACTCAAAATTTGCTTATATATATCTCTTATTTAAAGTGACCAATCGAGCCTCTTATTATGAAAGCAATTCTGAGTAATTCTGATAGTTGAGATTAAAAACTGGATTTTGGAATGAGCTCATAAACAAAAATACTTAATTTATTTCTTCGTATTTTTATCTTTTCGATTTGAACAGAGACCTGAAAATAAATCGTAACTTTAAAAAATATGATATCTAATATTTGAAACGAAAGTCATAAGTGGTGTTTATGACGAATACCTCTACACTATCTAGAATTTTTAAGTGCTATCAAGAATCACTTAAATGCTCGATAAACAGATACCAATTTTCATATGAACAAACGACAATGAATGGTTTAAAGTTCTATGAAGAATTTTTAAATGGACTAATTATAAACTATTACGAAATTTTTTCAAAACCCCATTCAATGGGTCTAATTGATAATAAAATCCATGAGTATTTCCAGAAAGAGGAAATTCAATTTGTTGCTATTGATGGAACTTGTTCAGCTGACCCATTTAAAGATTTCATGGTTTTTTTCGCAGCTGCTTATGGTGTAAGGGGAAAGATTCGTATTGAAACTCAGCCTCCAAGGCTTACTTATGAACGCTGGTCAATGGATCAAGATGTGAGTCTCGTATCATATGTTCCCGTTCCCTATGCTGAGGCAGGGGACGTAATTGATTATGGATATGAAAATTTTGTTACAGATGATACAAATAAAATAAATCTGTCGAATATACATACCAGATTAATGCAATTAGCTGAGATTTATCTTGCGTATGAAATGGCAAGATCTCCCACTTTAACATGTCCAAAATTAATTTTGATGGATCTCTCCCTTAGCGGTGTTCTGATGTCTACTGATGGTTATTTGGAGCAAACACATCTATTTGGTCACCCTATTGGATCAAGAGTATTAACAAAAAAAGATGGATTAGTTGTCTCTGCACATCCTTTCAACGAGGGATTAGGTGTGCCTACTACCAAAAAATTTGCTAGATGGAGATATTTTGTAAAGTTATTAAACAAAAATAAATCTATAAGTATGATAGAACTTTTAGATAAAACGGGTATTAAAAAAGAAGATTGGGAGAGAACCTTAGCGGAATCTTATTCTAGAGAGCTAGTGGATTACCAAAGTGGAGAAATAACTAGAAAGTTTGATTTTGCTTCTTCTTGGTTTGACAGTGTAAGGTTTTTTGAAGACTTTTGTAATCGTTTGTTCCATAACCGTGAATCTGAAGCTCTCTTATATCCTATTACTGAAAACGGAAAGGAAAGATATCGATGGATGTCTCCTGAGGATGTTTCATTTTTAATAGGAATTGGAATTCGAGCATTAGTTGAGAAATGTTGGGAAAATGGCATAATGCTTATTGGAATCGCCAAAGATTCCTCTACAAAATATTTTTCAAGGAATTATATAGGTGTAATGCGGGAAATTAAAATATTTCCGGATATCCCAGTTGGATATCTCCCTTGGACGGACAGAACATTGCTAGAAGGTCTTGCATATCAACTCGATGATTTGTCAACTCCTTGGACAACTGCAGAATTTGATTCTGTTTTTATGTCTCTTCACGTAGAGGAAGAAAACAACAACAGATTCATCCGTGGGAACAGAGGTTTTTTGGTAAATCAAGAATGTTTATTTGCTCGCTCTTTAGGGCAATTTTTCAAGACAAGTTCAAATTCAAAAGTATTAATGGGGCATGTAATATTTATCGACCGTCTTCTTGACCCTCGTTTGGACAAAAAATTCGTTTCTGACAAGAATAATCCCAAAATTTACTCTGATGAACTTGGACTGATTATACCTGCATACTTTGGTTACAAGAGTAGTACAGATCTAATTTCTTTAAATTATGGTCAGGCAATTGGAGTTCGGCTTTTAAGTATTTTGACTAGAAATTTGTTTCCAGAAGTAATCGGCTATCCAGATCCTCTTCACAAGGCTGACTGGGGTGCAAAAAGTATGAAAAGAAGAGTTGATCGATTAATAAAATCCAGTGAAATTACATTCAGAACAAACCCATTGAACAAAAAATTGAGGGATATCAGGGATGAAGCAAGGAGATAATATGTCTGAAAACGAATCCTCTGTTAAGTTATTTGAGGATAACCGGATTGGGAGGCTAATGAAATTAGAGGAAAGTGAACAAACTAGATATCAATTTGAGGTCTGGTTTGAGTATACACGTCAGTGTATGATTAACCTCAAAGAGGGAACTTTTCTTGCAGCTAAAAATTTCTCCTCTTCTGACTTTGCAACTCATTATTCTATTCTTGAACTAACTTCTATAAAGCCCATACACTATGCACTTGGAACCAATGTTGATGGATATCCAGGGTTTGTAATGGAAGCAGCTAAAAACATTTCTAGCGATTGGACATCACAGGAAATGGACTCTTTTGAGGATACAACAATTATAAAATGTATCGCCACTCCTACTGGACTCGAGATTATTGAAGATGATGAAGGGAGAGTCCTAGGAAACGACTCTTCAATTCCCATGATTGGGACTGAAGTAAAAGTTCTTACCGGTCCAGCAACAAAATGGACTGCAAATAAAGGAATGTCTACCGATGATTTTACTTTTGAAGTTGGGAAATGGTTAGTTGACAGATCAACTCCTATTTATATAGACATAGAAGAACTTCTTCGGGTTCACTTTGGTGTCTTTGGTTTTACAAAATCTGGGAAATCTAATTTTCTAAGTATGATAATATCAAATATTTTAGATATCTCAAAGAATAAAGGAAGACCTGTAAAAATTGTAATCTTCGATTTAATGAGTGAATATAATATTTTGTTGATTGATCAATTGAGCTCAATGTCGTACTCCAGACTAATTGCATTAGGTGAAGCAACTTTTCCAGGGGCAGTTATTGAACATCTATTAGCTGAAAATGCGAGTATTGATAAAACAAAACAGAAAGCAATTAATTCTTTAATTGAAACATCTTTATATCCTAAAGATCTTGAAAGAATTAAAACTAATTTCAATCTGTTTTTATCCACTCTTTTTGATGAAAGGAAAATAAGACTGTTTAATGATCCCGAAAAGACCTTAAGAAGTTTTATTCTTGCTAATGAAGGCGTCTTGACAGCAGGTAATACAGGTACTTCAAAGACAATAATTTCTCAGTTTATTAGTAATATTCAACTTGAAGGAAATCAAGTATTAGATTCTACGATCTTGGGTATTGTTAACTCATCTATCGAGGAAATTTTTAAAAGGTGCCCTCTAGGTTCAGGCAAAAAGACTAATTCCTCTGTCAATCTTAATTTTTTTGAAAAGGATGAAGAAAATAAACGATCTCAAAAGACTAAAAATACTATAAACCTTCTCAAGGATATTGATTTCTCTGTAAGTCTTACCTCTACGGCAACAACCAATTTAAAAGAATTTCAAAAGCTTATTCAATTGGAACTACAGAATGCTTCCAATAGAAAATCGTATCCTCCTGAATCTTTAGAAACAATGGAGGATTTACTCCTTGAGTTAAATAACAAAGACCATTCGAGTTTAATAGTAATCCAATCACATGACGCAGACAGAATAAGAGATTTTGCTTATGATCTTGGTAATTCTCTTTACGAGAATAGAAGGAAATATGGGAAAACTTTTCCTTTGGTGAGCTTTATCTTTGATGAAGCCGATGAATTTATACCACAAAACTTTGATAAAAATAGTTCTTTTGGGCGTTCAAACCATATTGCTCATATGCTGGCACGTAGGGGCAGAAAGTATGGAATCGGGATTGGTATCGCAACCCAGAGAGCAACATATCTAAATACTAGTATTATGTCTCAACCACATACTTATTTTGTTAGTAAGCTTCCAAGACTGACTGACAGATCAAGAGTCCAGGAAGCTTTCGGCCTTTCAGATGAAATGCTACGTCAAACTTTAAAGTTTTCAACTGGAGATTGGGTTGTAGTGAGTCATGATGCAACCGGTATGACAGGAGTACCAATTCCAGTGCATACAAAAGATGCAAATGAGAGAATAAAGTTAGCACTAATGGAAGTTAAAAACGGATAAATTAAAATGAAAGAAAATAAATTAATTCCTCATTTTGTTGCAGATCGTCCAATGAGTTTAAGAATACTCTCCGGAATGAATTTTGAAACGCATCCTGTAAAAGTTGGAATTATGCTTCAAGCGTGTACAACCAATAATTTTCGGAAAATGGCAGCAGAGTTCCCCTGTGGCGATAAAAATTATTGTGGGGTAGTAAATGGGAAGTGCCCTTATGACGGGAATATTACTAAATGTAAAAAAGGACTTTCTCTTAGGGAAAATGTTACAACTATAGCAGATAGCGGAGTCTTTACAAAAGAGGGAGCGACGCTTAGTTATTCAGAGCTTTTTCAGCGTTATAATCAAATGAAAGTTAAAAGGGGAATTATGCTTGACGTTTTGCGTGATATGGATGGAACTATTGAAAGTGCAGAACTTGCTTTAGAAGCATATTCTCTAGAAGAATACAGATTTAAGCTAATTGGTGTTGCTCAGGGTAAGAACCCTGAAGAATACTTAAAATGTTATAACAAGCTAAAGGATATGGGGTTTGAAGAGATTGCTATTGGTGGTTTGCTAACTAAAAAAGAAAATACTGTAAGATTTGCTTCTTCAAATAAAGAACGCATTTCTGAAATTGTTTCTAAAATTAATCTTGAGTGGCCTGATGATAGATGCTTTACTCTAGGTGTTTATAATCCAAAAAGACATGAGTTTTTGGAAGGTCTTGGTGTAAATGCAGCTGATTATAAAGGATGGATTTTTCAATACAAAAAAAGGTTCCAAGATCCTCTTTGTCACCATATTGATAGAATCAATCAAACAAGATTCTTCATCGAAAAAAATATTCTTTCCCTCATGAGTGGGAATGAGATCTCACATACTTCCATTAACTGCGATGCTGAACAAATCAAGAATCAAGTTTCTTCTCTAAATAAAAAAATAGTCGTTGAAAATAATGAAAATAAAGAAAAAGAGAGAGCGATAAATAAAGTAGTTATTATTTCGTGTGGAAAATTAAAACTTCAGTCTTCTGAGTGCTTTGCCAAAGATGCCTACATTGGAAAATCTTTTCTCTTGAAAAGAAAATACGCTGAAATTTCAAAAAATCCTTTTTTTATTCTTTCAGCCAAGTACGGTCTGATTAGACCTGAACAAGTTATTGATCCTAACTATAATAAAACGATTACATCAAAAAAAGATTGTTTTGAGATGGCGGAAAATATTAAAAAACAAATTCCTTATTATTTTGAATTTTCGATTGCTGATGAAATACTTTTTTTGGGTCCTGAACTTTACTTTAAAGCCCTTGAATATGCTATCCAAGAGAAAGAAGGTCTAAAAATTCAACATTTGACAAAAGGTCTTAATCAAGGAAAATCTCAACAGCTGATAAAAGAGCTTATTTCAAAGGAGGCCCCGGAATCTACTTAATCTTAGGAATTGCTTCATAATGATCCATATTCCTTCTGGTATTTCTTCAGTTGTTTTGCTGAAAACTCTTAATTCTCTTTCATATGCATTCAAAAACTAAATCTCTCCAAAACCGCGGCGCAATCTTCAAATTCCCAATCAAAAGATTTGAGGGGGCTGGGGCGGAAATATAATTAAAAAGTTATATCGCTTCTGCTTCCTCTGGTTTTCGGCTATTTTTATCTTCAGTTCTGCCGGTATCAACTTTAAATACTCACAGAATAAATGTTATTCTGGTAAAAATGGAAGGCAAGAGCTTGAATTATACTGTTCTTATCGAACAGGACGAAGATGGGATATATATTGCAAAAGTTCCTGACATACCGGGTTGTTATACTCAGGGAAAAACAGTTGAACAGGCTATGGAGCGTATAAGAGAAGCAATACAGGTCTGTCTTGAAGCTGAGGAACTTGAAGATGTCCTGCCGCTGAAATTTATTGGAATTCAGCAGGTAGAGGTAAAAGTATGAGCAGGCTCCTTCCTATAAATGGGAGGGAAATGTGCAAAATACTTGAGATGCTTGGCTTTCAAAAGGTGCATCAGGTTGGAAGCCATGTAAGATATGTTCATCCTGACGGTAGAAAGACTGTGGTGCCTGTTCATGGAAATGAAGATTTGGGTACTGGTCTGATTAAAGAAATCCTTAAGCAGGCCCGGATTTCTCGGGAAATGTATGAGGAATTAAGGAAACAAGTATGATAACTGAAGGCTTAAGTTTTCTTCTCTTCTTCAAAACAGCGGCGCAATCTTCAAATTTCCAATCGAAGGATTTGAGGGGGGGCTTGATGGAAATATAATAAAAAAGTGATATATATAGAAAATAGTTATTATCCTTTAGCCTTGACGAACTCAATAGCTTCCTTACCAGTTATATGCTCGATGTCAATTGCTATAATATGAGCCTGTGTGCATCCAGATATTTCCTTATTCTTTGCTTCCTCAGGCTGATTTCCTGAATACTTATCAACCAGTGCCGCGAAAGATTCAAGCCGTTCGTCACCTTCAACGATTCTTGCTTTGCCAAAAGCAATAACGCTGCGGAAATGCGTTGTATATTTCTCGCTTACTATCTTATCTTCATCTATTACCGAAAAAGACACCTTGGGGTTCCTTGTAATAGCATCAATTTTGTGACCGGCTTTTGCTGAATGAAAATAAATTCTGCCGTTCAAATAGACATAACTAAGTGGAACTGCGTAAGGATAACCCTCATCACCTGAGCACGCCAGAACACCATTTGTGCATCTGCTCAGGACTGCAACGGTGTCTTCAATTGATAATAATTGCTTATCTCTTCTCATTTCTCTAAACATAAATTATATCCTCACTTTCATCGCGTGATTCCAATTCAGAGTGATGTCTTTCTTGCCTATCTTATCTTTTATTGTTTTTGCAATATCATCTCCTGAGATTTATAATAGTGTCTCTGCGTGGGAAAGATTCCTTGAAGACGGCTAATAAAGCAGCGGTGCAATTAGAGGCAGCTATCCAGTCCCGCTTTTCAGGAGTGCGGGAAAAATGTCTAAAAGAAGCAGAAACATACCATCCGTGCATGAATATTTTGTGCGAAGAATTAGTAAGTATCTAAAATATAAACATGTTTTTATAACCCTCTGTCCATACAATTATAACCGGGGAACAGGAGACTTTCGAATACTTATGCAGTATGTTGAAAATAAAAACTGATTTTGTTCCTTAATTGGGGGTTAATAAATGAAAATTAAACTGGTACTTAAACCGATACTTGCAGTAATCGTTGTGCTTTTAGCAGCTTCGAATGCAGCTCTTGCAGACGAGAGCAGCGATTATATCAGCGAACTTTTAGTAAGTGATGCTTTCCATCCGCCGGCAGAAGGTGATCCTGGAAATCTGTACAACGAATGGCACTACTTCAACATGATCGACGAAGAGCAGAACCTGTCAGCGATATGCACTTTCAAATTAAACGGGGACACTAATTCTTCAGCGGTTCTTCTGGGCTATTATGTGAATGATACATCGTTTTCTTTTTATGAGGAACATCCTCTAACTCCGGAGTTTGTGAATTACTCTTCTCAATCTCCTGATATCAGGATAGCTAATAATACGGTAACATTGACTGATGAAGGATATCGTGTGCATATCGAATCCGGAAATGGGGTAGACGTTTTTGATGCCCTGTTCAAACCGAAAGCTGAGCCTGCTCCTGTCTTCAACAGTTCTAATTTTTCTGTGCCGGGGATGGGGATCAACTGGCTGGTAGCTTCCCCGAAAATGGAGGTTTCCGGAAACCTCTCTGCTGCCGGACAAATTTATTCGCTGAATAACGCAAGAGCTTACCATGACCACAACTGGGGCTACTGGTCATGGGGAGAAGATCTTGGATGGGACTGGGGTCAGGTTTCCCAGGCAGGAAATTATTCCAACGAGACGACTGGAGGGTACTCGCTCAGTTTTGGAAACATCACCAATGCCAACCATTCTCAATCAATAAGTTCAGTTCTTAATGTTTGGGAAGGCGGGAATATCATTGGTAACTTCAGCGGGGAAGAAATACAAATTGAGCATTCCAATCTGAGTTCAATAGATATTGAAATTACTCCCGCAGAAATGAGTCCGGAATATATTCTGCCTCAGGGTTCTTTCTCATTCCCTCAAAATACACTTCTGAACGCCTCTTCGGGTTCTGATACTCTCAAAATAGAGTTCACCACTCAGCGCTCAGTTCCGCTTACAGTAATGATCCCGGATGGAAGTGAATCTGGAAATGAATCCGGAGCTGTGATCAAATACAGAATAATCTGGGAAATGATAGGGACCTATCAGATTTACGGGGTGATAGACGGAAAACCAATTTCATATACTTCTGACGGGTTCATGGAATACGTTGCTGGAGAGCCTGTTTCTCCAGTACTTTTTTCCTGACCTGATCAGCTTCTAACAGGTACAAATTGAAAAATTATAAAGATCCTTGAAAAAGGATTTTTTATATTTTTTACTTTTTTCTCCAGGGTCGCCTTCATCCACTTTGATTAAATTCTTGGATCGTTTCCTTTAATTTTCGAGCTGGCAAGAGGTTCCATATTATTTAGACGGTTTTTCTTTGCTACAATATTTAAGTGTCCGCAGTAATCGCATTTATAATACCTGATTTCTGTAACATTACTTCCCCCCGGGTAATCCTCTCTTTTCATATCGGGATTTCTGAACTCTGAGCTCAATGATGTTTCTCCGCATTCCTCGCATGTTATCTTGATGGGTTTTTTCTTTCTCACTTTAAAGCATTTTATGTTTTCCGAGTTTTCACTGCTGTCAAGATATCCGCAGTACTTACACTTCCAGTATCGAGTTATTGTTACAGAGTATAAGTTTTCAGTTGAATCTTCCCTGACATCCGGTTTTTCCCTCTCTTCATAAGCGTTTTTTCTACCGCACCTTTTGCATTTGAGAAATCTCAGGAACTTTGCACCGGATTGTGAGGAAATTCCCTCAAGAACGAGAGTTGAAGATATATAAAATATAACTAAAAAAACTGTACCCAGTAAATATTTTTTAAAGCCTTCCAGATATTCCGGCATCTTTCCGAATGCAATAAAAGCTATAAGTATACCTGTAATTCCCAGGATTATCTTCAGTATTCCAAAAAGACGAACCGCAGTTTCTCCACAGGTATTCACTAAAGGTACCCATTTAAAGGGTCTTCGGTATCTTATCTCCCTTTTATACTTAATTACACATACATCTTGCGTACACTTCATAGAGTAATCTTTATCTTTTCCTCCACCGCCTTTTGTCCTGGATCCTCCTTCATTTTCTGTCAACGAAGTTGCCTTCTCATTTTATATCACACTATCTTAATATTTATTAAGTCTCTCTGGCATATATACTTTAGTTTTCTATTTGAGAATAGTAAGCTGGTAAGTTTTCAAATTAAAATCTTCAAAAAAGCGGTGAAACAGGAGGATTTTCCATCGAAGGATCTGAAGGATGTCCGGGGGCGGAAGTCTGTCCTACAGTCCTGATAGGGGCTTCTATCAGTAACTCATTTTCCAGGCTCTGTAGTTTTCCAGATCCTCTTTGATGAGGCTGAATGCAAAAGCAAGCAAAGCAATATCATCCACAAACCCCATTAAAGGAATTATATCCGGTAAAAAGTCAACCGGACTTACGAGATACAGCAGAGTGAATGACATCACCAGCACTGTTTTCTTTGGAACCGGGTATTTGCTGTTAAAGGAATCTGCCAGCATAGAAAAGAATAACCCTAAATAGTCCCAGATTTTCCCGATATCT
>Ga0208825_1001969_pt1 | contig 14401 bp, 9 predicted proteins | sample AD_UKC113_MetaG_FD_184450 | JGI IMG/M metagenome (GOLD analysis project Ga0208825, IMG submission 184450) | Active sludge microbial communities of municipal wastewater-treating anaerobic digesters from Hong Kong - AD_UKC113_MetaG (SPAdes)... | ecosystem: Engineered > Bioreactor > Anaerobic >...
TTCAAAGTGGCAATAGGATACCCGCCGATTGAAAGTGATAAAGGTGTTCCTCTTTTGTCTCAAAATAGACAGTTTCAATATTTTAATTCCCCTACCTTTATATACCCGATGGTTCCTGCCTACGCCGCTTCTTTGGCAAAAAGCCGAGGATACGATGTTGTTTGGATGGACGGAATAGCTGAAAGAAAAACGTTAGAAGAGTGGTTTTCACAGTTAAAAGAGGAAAAACCCGATCTTATAATGATAGAAGCCAAGACCCCGGTGGTTAAGTTTTATTGGGAAATTGTCAAAAAAATAAAAAAAGAATTTCCAAAAATGATAGTAGTAATGGTAGGAGATCATGTAACCGTGCTTCCGATTGAAACCATGGAGAAATCTCCGGTTGACTATGTAATTGTCGGAGGAGATTACGATTTTGTACTTTCCGATCTTTTGGATTCAATAACAAGGGGAAAAGTTATGACGGGCGGAGTTTGGGGAAGAATCGAAAATAAATCAGTTAAGTTGGGAGAAAATGCTACGCGCACAAAAAAATATTGGAACTCAGGTCCGGTGGAGATAAAACACAATCTGGACGATCTTCCTTTTGTAGATAGAGATCTTACGAAATGGAGATTGTACGCTTATGAGAACGGAAACTACAAATACAGACCCGGAACGTATATGTATTCCGGAAGAGACTGCTGGTGGGGAAGGTGCACTTTTTGTGTTTGGAATTTTACTTTGTATCCCACCGGAACTTACAGAAGATTTTCGCCTGAAAGACTTTTTGAGGAAATTAAGTATGTGGTTGATAATTATGGTGTTAAGGAAGTGTTTGATGACGCTGGAACTTTTTATGTTGGACCTTATTTAAGAAAATTTTGTAATTTGATGATTGAATCGGGTTATAACAAAAAGGTGGTTTTAGGGTGCAATATGAGGATAAACGCTTTGACAAAAGAAAATTGCGAGTTAATGAAAAAAGCTAATTTCAGATTTATTCTCTACGGATTGGAGTCAGCAAATCAGGAAACTTTAGATAAATTGGACAAGGGTTTGAAAGTTGAGGAAATAGAGCCGCGTCTGAAAATGGCAAAAGAAGCGGGTTTAGAGCCCCATATTACCGTAATGTTGGGTTATCCTTGGGAAACGGAAGAAATGGCTTTGAATACAATAAATTTTGCAAAAGAACTTTTTAGAAAAGGTTACGTGGATACAATGCAGGCCACGATAGTAATTTCTTATCCCGGGACCAAGCTTTATGATCAATGCGTTGAAAATAGCTGGTTTAAGGTTGATCCAAAGGATTACGAAGCTTTTGACATGAGATCTCCCGTTATGAGAATTTCCTTTTCCGAGAAAAGATTGCTAGAACTTACTCAGGAATTGTATTCTTCTTTTTTTTCGTCGCAATATATTTTTAGGAAAATAAAAAGCATCAGAAGCTGGGACGATGTTAAGTATTATTTTATGTCCGCAAAAAAGTTTTTTGGTCATTTGAAGGATTTTGATAAGAGTCAGAAAAGGAGTTAAAAATGGAGTATCCAAAAGTTTCTATACTTATTCCCACCCTTAACGCTGAAAGTGTTTTGGGTGAGTGTTTGCGCTCTATAGAAATGCAGGACTACCCAAAAGATAAAGTTGAGTTAATAGTTGCTGATGGGGGATCAAAAGATAAAACTTTAGAAATTGCGAAAAAATACGGAGCTAAAATAGTAGATAATCCTTTGAAAACTGCCGAAAGCGGAAAAAAACGCGCTCTGGACAATGCATCCGGAGAATTTTGCGCTCTTATAGATTCGGATAACATCCTTCCTAATAAAAATTGGTTAAAAGAAATGATTGTTCCCTTGATGGAAAATCCCGAAGCTGTCGGAAGCGAGCCTTGGAAGTATGTTTGGAGAAAAGAAGATGGTTTTATTGCTAGATATTGCGCCTTGTTGGGAATGAACGACCCTTTGGTTCATTTTCTTGGAAATTATGATCGAATGAATTTATTGACAGGAAAATGGACTGAGGTTAAGCATGATGAGGATGATAAAGACGGGTACATTTTAGTAAGATTTGGAAAAAGCGGAATCCCTACAATAGGCGCCAACGGAACTGTTTTCAGAACAAATTTTTTAAAAGAAAATGTTAATGGAGATTATCTTTTTGATATAGATATTCTTTATTCTTATCTACAAAAATATGAGAGTGTTACTTTTATTAAAGTCAGAAACGGGATAATTCATACATTTTGTGAAGGGAATATTTTTAAATTTGCAAAAAAACAAAGAAGGAGGGTTAGAGATTTTCTTTATCATAAATCCACAGGGGATAGAAAATATGATTGGGGAAAATCTAATTATGCAGGGGTTTTAAAGTTTGTTCTAAGTTGTATTTTAATTGTTCCTCTGTTTGTTCAAGCTTTCAAAGGATACTCAAAAAAGAAAGATACTGCTTGGTTTTTTCATCCTTTAGCTTGTTGGATTACGTTATGGGAGTATGGATGGGGTTATATTTTTGGATTTTTTAGAAGAGGTGAGGTTAGCAGGGAGGGGTGGAGGCAGTAAATGTGTGAAAAATACTTAGTTGGATTTATTTATTTTTATAATATAGAATGGTGAATATATGAAGAAAGCCTTAATAACGGGGATAACAGGTCAAGATGGTTCTTATTTGGCTGAATTATTGCTGGAGAAAGGTTATGAGGTTCACGGGATAGTTCGAAGGTCTTCCTCCTTTAACACTGAGAGAATAGAGCATATTGTTTCTCCTTCCAGAGAAAATGAATCCCCCAGGAGTATTTATAGAGAATATGGTGACCTATCTGATTCATCCAATATTTCAAGAATTATTGAAAGGATCAAGCCCGACGAAGTATACAATTTAGGGGCACAGAGTCATGTTAGAATAAGCTTTGATATGCCCGAATATACCTGTGATATTGATGGATTAGGAACTCTAAGACTTTTGGATGCGATTAGACAAGTTGATAAAAATATTAAATTTTATCAAGCGGGATCTTCGGAGATGTTTGGTCAGGTTGAAGAAACTCCTCAAAATGAGAAGACGCCTTTTCATCCAAGATCACCTTATGGATGCTCTAAATGTTTTGCTCACTGGATAACTATAAATTACAGGGAAAGTTACGAAATGTTTGCCTGTAACGGAATCCTTTTTAATCATGAGTCACCAAGAAGGGGAGGAAACTTTGTTACTAGAAAAATAACGACCGGCCTGGCTAAAATAAAATTAGGCAAGTTGGATGTTCTTTCTTTGGGTAACATAAATGCAAAAAGAGATTGGGGATATGCTAAGGATTATGTTTATGGGATGTGGCTTATGCTTCAACAGAAAAAGCCTGATGATTACGTTTTGGCAACAGGTGAAACTCATACGGTTAGGGAATTTATAGAGGAAGTCTGTGAACTCTTGGATTTTAAGTTGGTGTGGAAAGGTAAGGGGGTAGATGAGGTTGGAATAGATAGAAAAACCGGTAAAACCATTATAAAAATTGACCCTTACTTTTTTAGACCTGCTGAAGTTGATTTATTATTGGGAGATTTTTCCAAGGCCAAAAAAATATTAAAATGGGAACCTAAAGTGAAGTTTAAAGATTTAGTGAAAATTATGGTCGATTATGACTTGCAAGAACAAACCGAAAAAAATAGAAAACTATAAGGAGTCGGAATTGGTTTTCTGCTCTTTTTCTCCGGTAGGCCTTGATGACTATGCTACTTATTTTATCAATAATTTTGATAAGTTTGTTTATTTGAAATGGAAATTTCCACATAGTAGGGGAATCTCAGAAATTACAAAATATAGAAAAAAGGAAGTGATTTCTAAGAGAAAATTGCTTTCGTTACCCGTTTTTAGCAACAAGTTCCTTTATTTTTTATTTTTACCACTTAATTACTTAATTTATTTTTTCCAGTCTTTGTCTGTAATTTGGAAAAGAAATTCTGATTCTAGAATATTTTTTGGAATAAATTATTTTTGCACTTTTTGCGGAATAATTTTGAAAAAATTTGATCGCGTAGATTTTGTTATTTATAGGGTTATGGATTTTTTCCCGCTTCCGCCTAGCGGTCCGTATAGAATTTTAAATAGAGTGTTTTATAAAATTGATAAATTCTGTTTGGAAAACGCTGATTCTATTTGGTTTACTACCGAAGGTCATCTTGTAGGGAGGGAAAAATATAAGTATTTTGATAGAAGTAAGCATAACTATCAAATAATTCCGCTGGGATTAGATATAAATAAGTTTATATCTTGTCCGGTAGATGACGAAAATCGTTACTCTTTAGTGTATTGTGGGGTAATAAGTAAGTATCATCTATTAGACTTGTTGTTTGATGTTATGTGTGACTTGAGGAAAGATTTTAAGAATATTAAGTTAAACTTGATTGGTAGCGGCCCCGATGAGGATTATTTTAAAGATTTATCAAAGAAAATGAATTTGCAGGATAATATAGTTTTTCATGGTTTTATGAACGATGGTGAGAATTTTAGGAACTTAATGTCTCATAATATTCTGGGGATTGCCCTATACAAGGATGAGGAGAATTTTATGAAGTATACTGAACCGGCCAAAGTTAAGTACTATCTTAGTTTTGGTGTTCCGGCTATCATTTCCGATGTACCGAAAATTGCTAAGGAGCTTGATGAAAAGAGGGTTAGTTTTGCTGTAAGTAATAATAAAGAAGAGATCGTTGCAGTTGTAAAGAAATTTATTGAAAATAAGCAATTACAACAAGAATATAAAGAGAATATAAAAGAGTTCGTGAGGTCTGTAGATGTAAATAGTTTGCTAAAAAATACTTTTAGTAATACATTCGAAGGAAGATAATATGGATAAGATTTTAATACTGAACCTTCCAGGTTTAGTGCTTAAGTCAGGATCACGTTGGTATAACACTACAAAAAAAAGAGGTGCTAGTCTTCGGTATTATCCTTATCCTTGGTTTATGGGTTATGCTACCTCACTCTTAAGACAAAACGGATTTGATGTTGTTTTTAAGGATGCTGTCGCAATGGAGTGGGATCTCGGAGAAACTCTGAAGTATGTAAATGAGTTAGCACCGAAATATATTATATGTGAGCCTACTTGGGTAAGTGTTGAAGATGATAAGAAACTTTTAAATTCTTTCAACAAAGACACTGTAAAAATAGCTGTTGGAAACTACGCTACAAATTTCCCTTTTGAGTGTTTGGAGAAACTCAATCTAGATTATGTAGTCATTGGGGAATATGAGTTCTCACTCTTGGAGTTTTTTAAAAACGGAGAAACAAAACTTCCTAAAAATTTTGTGAGTAAAAAGAAAAAAAGTTTTGAAATTCCGGATTTGGTTGATCTAGATCTATTCCCTTGGCCTGAAAGAGAAGACACACCATGGGAATATTATAACGAGCCGTCTTGTTTTGGGAAGAATATTGTAATGGTTTCATCCCGAGGTTGCAGATTAAAGTGTGATTTTTGTAACGTGGAGTGTATTTATGGGAGACATGCGTATAGAGTTCGTAGCCCTAAAGATGTCGTTGATGAAATGGAATACTTAAAAAATAAGTTCAAATTTGATGAAATTTATTTTGATGACGACAATATGGTTGCAAACAAAAAACACGTTGATGATATTTGTAGAGAGATTATAAGGCGAGGTTTAAAAATAAGGTATTTATGTATGGGAGATGGGTTAGTGGATGATGAGACCTTAACGCTTTTAGCAAAATCTGGTTGCACAACCTATAAGTTTGGGTTAGAGCATCTTGATGAGGATGTTCTAAAAGCCATACCTAAACCTCTAAAGAAAGAGAGATTATTGGCTATTATAAAAAAGTGTAAAGAGCTGGGAATGAAATCCTACGCAAACTTAATTATTGGATTACCAAAGTCTACTAGAGAGAAGGATTTAAAAATGGTTAATGAAGTTATACAGGCAAAACCGGATCTAATTCAAATAGCCATTGCAACGCCGTATCCAGGAACAACTTTTTTTAAAAAAGCCAAAGAAAGTGGTTGGCTCAATTCTGAGGATCCTGGATATTTTGATGCCACGGGAAAAAGTGCCGTTTCTTATTCTGATTATTCGGCCGAGGAGATTCAAGAAACGTTTATTTTGGCTTGGAAAATGTGGTATAAGAATGTTTTATTTAGGCAGCCGAAAACGTTGTGGTTTTTTGTATCCAGTGAAATAAGAAGGAACGGGTTTTTCAAAACAACTAAAAAGATTTTTTCTTACTTAGTTAAGATCCTAAAAAGATGACGGAGTTGCATAGAAAAATATTAATAACTGGTGCAGATGGGTATATAGGCTCAAATCTTAAAATCTACTTAGAAAGTAGAGGGTACGAGGTATATGCACTAACTCAAGAAGGTTCTAAAAGGGAAAGATACTATCAAGTAGATATCATTGATGAAAAAACCGTCTTAAAAGTAATTAAGGAAATTGACCCAAGTGTTATTATTCATACAGCTGGGATAAGCAGTTTAAATCAATGTGAAAAGGATAAGGATTTTGCTTGGAAAGTTAATGTTGAGGGAACTAGGAATATTATTGAGGCTGTAAAGAAAATAAATTCTTCTATTAAGTTGATTTTTATGTCGTCAGATTATGTTTTTGATGGTGAGAGAGGAGACTATAAAGAGAGTGATAAATTAAACCCTAAAACTTACTATGGAAAAACTAAAGCAGAATCCGAGAAAGATATAAAAGAAGGATTGGAGAATTACGTGATTTGCCGAACAGCTAACGTTTACGGTAGAGGGGGAAACTTTTTTAATTTTGTGTGTGAGAGCTTATCGCAGGGGAAATCAATTGATGTTTTTAATGATGTTTTTTATACTCCGACTTATATAGATTATCTCGTGAATTGTGTAGGAGGCTTGCTTGAAAAGGATTTTAAGGGGGTGATTCATGTAACAGGGAAAGAAAAGGTTTCTAGGTATCAATTTGCTTTACTTGTTGCAGAGGCTTTTGGTATGGACAAAAACCTGATAAAGGCTGTTAAACAGCCGGATGGTGGTTTGATAGCAAAGGACAGCTCTCTTAACAGCACATTTTCTTTGGAGTACCTCAACAATTTTTGCCCAACGATAGAAAAATCTTTACGATATTGTTCCGGTGACTTAATTAGCCCTTATTTTTATTTTAAAGATGAGAGAGGGAAAATAATCGGGTTGATCCAGGATGAAAAATTTGAGGAAATAAATTATATAGAGTCAAAGGGGGACTCTATACGTGGAAATCACTACCACAGAGAAACAAAAGAAGCCTTTTTTATTATATCTGGAAAGATAAGAGTTGAACTAACCGATGTAGAGGATAAGAAAAAGAGTGCTTTTATCGTTGAAGGAGGTGATTTTTTTATAGTTAGACCAAACACAAATCATATTTTTTATGTTTTGGAGAATTCCGTGTGGATCAATATGTTATCTAAGTCGATGAAAAATGGTGAGGAGGATTTTTTTAAATTAGAAAGTTGATCCTGGGTAAATAGGAAAACGTCAGTTTTTTATTGGAAATAAAGAGTGATTGGTTGATAACTTTTGACGCGATCTGTATTAAGCGGATTAACAATTTTATATATGAAAAAGATAAAAAATATTTGTTGTCCTGTTTGCAAATCTAACCTTGTAAGTAAAGAAATTGGCTTATCTTGTGTCCAATGCAAGAAGGTATACAAGGTAGCGGATGATATTCCAGTTTTAGTAAATTTGGATGAACTGCCTGTGCATTTAGTGGGACAAATTAGATACTTTGAGAAAGCGTACGTTGTGGAAAATGATAAATTTGAATTGGATGAGTGGCAAAAGAGTTATGTTAGGAGGTTCGAAAATAATTTCTCTGATATTAATGGAAAAACAGTTTTAGATTGTGGCGCGGGATCTGGTTATATGTCCATTGAGTTGGCAAAGAGAGGTGCCAAAGTCACCGCTTGTGATTTGACCCTAAAAGGACTTAAGACGTTGAAAAGGGTTTCCGACAAACTAGGTTTAGATATTGATATAATTTGCTGCTCTGCGGAGGAGTTGCCCTTTAAGGATAACTCATTCGATTATTTTATCTCTAACGCTGTATTGGAACATTTGCCGAGAGAAAAAGCCGCTATATCAGAAATTAGTCGTGTGTGTAAGGACGAGTCAGGTTTGATGGTCACGGTACCTTTAAGTTATCGGTTTTTAAACCCTCTTTTAATGTTGGTAAACTATATTCATGATAAACGAATAGGTCATCTAAGGAGGTATGATAAAAGAAAATTTGAGAATAGGTTTAAAGGTTGGGATATGAAGCGTATATATTATACTGGACACACCAAAAAGGTTATAAAGACCCTGATAAATATGATTAGAAAAGTTTTTGATAACCAAAAAATTGAAATAGATGACGCAAAAAAGGAGGATAAAGTATTGTGGGCCAGTAATATTATTTGCTTCATGAAAAAAGTACGTTCTTAAATAGAAATAGTTATGCAACTAGAAAATAAGAAAATAGTTTTATACACACATAACGATGGGGGGACAGGAAATTATGACGATGAGCTGTTTAACTTTTTGTTGAAAAATGACACCTCGGATTTAGTGAGAGTAGATTTTCCGTTCGGGAAAAAGTCTGAGAAATCGATAAGACTAAAAAGATATAAAGTAGGTAAACTTTTTAATAAATTTGAATCTAGAATAAAATTCTCAAGCCCAGAGTTTATATCTTATACAAAGGATTTTATTTACGGTCTTTATTACGGATTGAGATTTTCTAAAAATACCGATTTATTTTTCGGAATGGATAATTTGTTGACGTTGATAGGGCTGTTTTTCAAAAGGTTAGGCTTTGTTAAGGAAGTTGTTTATGTGATATTAGATTACTCTCCAAAAAGATATGATAATGGACTAATTGATAGGATATATTATTTTGTAGATAAAATATGTATTTACAACTCAGATTATGTGTTACCTCTGAATGAAGAGATAGTCCAAGGAAGAATACGGGATAAAGGGTTAGATAAATCAAGAATAAATTATATAGTGACTCCTTTCGGCAACCACTCTTTAGAGCGAAAAAGTGTTGATTATGATAATTACGACAAAAAAAGGATAGTGTATTTTGGAGGAGTCTCTAAAACCACGGGGGTTGAGTTATTTATTCCAATTGTTAAATCTCTGATAAAGAAAGGCTTTTGTGACTTTAAATTTGAGGTTATAGGAAGAATTGACAACAAAAATTTTGAAAAAACAATAAGAGAGAGTAATTTAGCAAAATACTTTATTATCCATGGAAGAATTGATGATGTGGAAGAAGTAGAGAAGTTACTTTTGTCATGTTCACTAGCTTTGGCACCTTATTATGTAGAAAACAGGAATAGCTTTTCTTATTATTCCGATCCGGGCAAAGTCAAATTTTATTTAGGCTGTGGTTTACCAATTATAATTACAGATGTGCCACCAATCGCCAAAATAATTCAAAAAAAGGGATGTGGAATAATATCAAAATATGATGCGGACAGCTTTGCTGATAAAATAATTGAATTATTGAGTAACGAAGAAAAATATTCAGAATATAGGAAAAAAGCTATTGCATTTGGGAAGGAGTTTGATTGGAATAGAATTTTTGAAAAAACACTAGAAAAGATTTCTGTCAAATAAAGGACAAGTGCGCTAGAGTAGTGGCTTTTAAAACTGAGATCATCCAGGAGTTGCTTGTTGCGTAAAAAGTATAATGGTTGTATATGAGATATATGAACCTACAAGGTGGTGATAACAATATACCTAAAGAATTTTACGAACTGACCTTTAGTTATGTTAAAGATGGGGCATCGGTACTTAATCTTGGTTGTGGAAGTAGGTTTAATTTTGAAAGAAGTTTATCAAAAATCAAAGATGTGGATATAACCAGCGTTGATATTATAGATATAAAAGAAAAACCTAAATTTATTGAAAAGTTTTTGAAGAAATCAGTAGAGGAAAATATTCATTTTGAGAGCAAATTTGATGTTGTGACTCTTTTTGAACTTATCGAACATATTGATAAAACGGATATTCTGCTAAAAAATTGTTTTAATAATTTAAAAGATGATGGTATTTTAATTCTTTCGTTTCCAAATTTGGCGTCTATTTATTCAAGATTTGAACTAATGCTTGGATTTCAACCGCACATTTTGGAAGTTTCTAATGAGCGGGCTAATTTTGGTACCGGTATTTTTGGAAAACTAAATAATCGTGGAAATCGGCCAATTCACCATATTAGGGGGATAACACATAGGGCTATGAAAGAGATGTTGGAATTTAATGGTTTTGAGATAATAAAAGCAATAGGTTATGAGTGGAGATTAAAGAAATTATTTTATTATTTTCCATCAATAGCGCCAGTTAATATATTTATATGTCTAAAAAAATAAGGAGTTTTGTAGAAAACAACATCTTGATTATAAGTTCTATGCTTTTGATTATCTGGGTTTCCTATGGTATTACTTTTCCCAACGGATACACTTTTTCGGGAGGGGATACGGTTCAGATTTTTAATTTTCAAAGGATTTTAAAGGACTACACCTATACTTGGAATCCATCCGGGGAAGGATCTTTTCTTGAATACTTCGGATATTATCTGTACTATTTCCCATTTTATTTAGTTAGTTCTATTTTCCATATATCTCCTTCCAGTCAATCATTTTTATATCCCCTCGTGTTTCTTACGCTTTCTTTTTGGAGTTTCTTTTTTGGGTTAGATTTTTATAAGAAAAATGGTGATAGGATAAACAAAAACTATAAAATTATTCTTTCCCTTATATACACATTTAATAGTTATACATTTTATAATTTTTATTATACTTGGGGGTTTTCTCCATTTTTATTTTTATACGTCCTAATTCCGGTTATATTCGGAGCCACTTATAAGTTTTTCTCGTCTACTGAAAAGTTTGAGAGAAACCGCACATTAGCAATATTAGGAGTGTTTTTCTTCCTGTCTAACATTTCTAATGGTAACTTACCATTTTTTGTTTCCTTAAATATCCTCCTTTTATTGTTTATAATTCTGGTTTTTGTGTATAGAGATAAGAATATTGGAACAGGAGATTTTATTAAAAATATATTTTTATATTACATCACCTATTTTTTCTGCATTTTTTGGAGTGTCTTGCCTCAAATACTGGAAATGTTTAGGAAGATTGCTATTTTTAATAGTGGCGGCTCTGTGTTTGATTTAAGACAATGGTTATTCTGGCAAGCCGTAGGTTTAGAGGATGTATTTTTTATTAATAATAGTATTACTACTTTTTCTCTTTTAGGTTATTTTTCCATTGCCATTTCTATTTTTATGTGTTTTTTTATCTTTTCTGACGATAAAAAACTAAAAGTGAAAATAATTTATCAGACTTTGTTGGTATCATGCATATTTCTTGCAAATAAGGGAATTGGAGTTATTAGTAGTGATCTCACTTGGAAAATATTTAACAATCCAATTCTCAGCTCGTTAAGAAGTTATGATAAGACCCTAATTTTTTTGCCGTTTTTCTTTACAATAATAATCTTTCTAGGTACCGTAATGGATTCTAATAAATATAAACATGCATTAATTATGCTGTTGTTTTTAAATTTTTTATCTACATACCCATTCTTTTTGGGAGGTCTTCAGAAAAGATACTCAGCAGGATTTAAAGCAGGAGAAAACTACTTGAACGCAAAATATTCTTATATTCACAGGATCCCAGAAAGATACTTTAATTTAGCCGATAATTTAAATGAGAGACGTTTAGACAGCAAGGTCTTTGGGTTACCGTATAGTAAAATAAATTCTTTTGGGTGGGTTAATTACCCGAAATGGAAAGTGGTTGGAGTGGATCCAACATTTCAATTACTAAACAACCCTATAATTCAGATGAATTCCTTCAGCGCCTTCGGAACCTGGAATTATGGAGAGTTTTGGAATGAGCAGGAGGTAACAAAATCTGTTTGGATATTGCCATTTTCTGGTTATATAAATTCTAATTATATTATTTATCATAAGGATGTTGAACAGAAATTTATACAGCAAACACAGGATAAAATTAGTTTTTATGAGAATGCTGGATTAATATCAAAAATAGAAGAAAACAGCTTTTTTAATCTCTATAAGGTACATAATAATTATTATCTCCCTCATTTTTATACCCCTCAAACCATTATTACCACTACCAAAGACATAGATAGATTACCGGAAATAGTTTCACGGGAAAATTATAATATAAGGTCTGCTATTTACTTAAATCAACAAGAAGACGCTATAAAAACGGTTAATAGCACTCCAATTATAGAATACAAAAAAATAAATCCAACCAAATATAGAGTAATTCTCCATCAAGCCACCGGTAGTTTTCCCTTGGTTTTTAGCGAATCTTTCCATGATGGTTGGAATACATATTTAGTTGACTATAAGAAACATCCTATTAATTTTAATGAATCTGATTATAGAATTCTTGACGGCAACGAAGAAGATCAAGCTAATGTTGAGGAATTAAAAGGTTTCATTGAGAAAGGTTACATATCCTCTTTAGGAGATTTAGAAGAAAAGAACATTAAACACACCAAGTGGGAAAACAACAACGAAGTGTTTGATTATAATGAAAAATACAAAATTGACTTTATCTCCAAGAATTTTCAAGACACAATCCAAAATGACAATCTGGAAAGAGGAAAATTCTACGAAACGTGGTTAGAAAAACCGATTGATAATAATGAGAATCACTCAGTGGTTAACGGTTACGCAAATTCTTGGACTATAAATCCTAATGAAATCTGTGTTGATAATCCAAAATGCGTCAAAAATGCTGATGGAACTTATGATTTGGAGCTGATAGTGGAATTTTGGCCACAGAGGCTTTTCTACATAGGAGTATTTGTATCAGGCATTACTTTTTTTGGTTGCCTTGTGTATCTTGTTAGAATGCATACTACTAATAAATGTAGGAAAGATGTATGAATTTTTTGACCAATTATCTTATTTACAGATATAACGATCAGAGCGGGTTTTTTAGTGGACCCACCTTTGGAAAACTTCAAAATACTTCCTTTGGTTCTATTGATTTCCTTTCGGGAAACTTATTAAACCTGCTTATCAAGTTATTTGGTGCTGTATCAAGTGTTAATTTATTACTAATCTTTTACACATTAGTCAATCTTTTGTGTAGCTATTTATTATTTAAAAAGCTAGGAAGGGGAAAGGTTTTTTCTGTAATATTTTCCTTTCTTTATTCCTTTTCCATTTATTTCATATTTAGAGCAATATCCATTACCCCTAATCTTTATCTAGTCTTTATATTTCCTCTATCGTTGTACCTTTTGTTAAAAGGTATTCACCCCGCCTTTTTAGGGATGCTTAATTTTTTGTTTGTGTGTTTGAGTAGTTACTACGCTTTTTTTAACATTATATTGATTGGTCTTTGGTATATAACAGGAAAAAAACCTCTTAATATATTAAAATTTGCCGCTCCGCTTATTATTGGTATTGTTCTATTATTTCTTCCTTATCTAAAACAAAATACATATTTGGGAAACTACAGCAGTGAGTCTCCGATGACAGTTTATCGTCCCATCGAAGACTGGTACAACCTCTCCTTTCGTCCCTGGTATTTTTTCATCCCTCCAAAATCTTCAGTTTTTTTCGGGGAATTTTCAAAAAACATTCATGAAAAAATTAAAAACACAGGATACTACCTTGCAGATGATTACATGGAAGAAGAAATGGCCGGAAGTTATATGGGTTGGCACTTTCTTCTCGGAATGGCTTTTGTTGCTGTTCTTCTTCTTTTGAAAAAATACAAAAATAAAGAATTTCCGGTATTTAAAACAGTTTACGAAAACAAAGAACTGATAACACGGAGTTTCTTTATCATTTTTTGCATTCTTTTAATATCAGGTCCTCCGTCATTTACCATTCACGGAATAGAAATATATACTCCAACCTATCTCCTTTATTACATAATTCCCGTGTTCAGAACATTAGTTAGGTGGGCGGTAGTAATTTATCTTTTTGTTTTAATAATAAATTCATTTTTGATTCAAGATTTATACAACTTAATGAAAACAAAACTTCAAAAAACACTCTTTATCTTAACTTTTATAGCTTTAAACTTTGTAATCTTTGCAATCAAAATACCTGTAATAAACATAGAAAAACCTCCTGTAGAAATAGCTTATGTAAAAGAAAAATATCCCCAGAGTGTTCCTTATGCCGTATATCCTAAGGGTGATTACTACTCAATATTTTGGGTAATCTCACATGAAGATCTTCTCATTAATCCCGTAAACTATGTAAACTATGAAACCGGATTTGATTCAAACGAATTTTCCAAAAAATTGATAACCGAAGAAGGAATACAAGAATTTTTAAAACAAAATCCAAAATATTTAATCTACTATCCGGAGAAAATTTCTGACGACGATTTGGAAAAAATATTGAAGATAAAC
>Ga0208825_1001971_pt1 | contig 14386 bp, 10 predicted proteins | sample AD_UKC113_MetaG_FD_184450 | JGI IMG/M metagenome (GOLD analysis project Ga0208825, IMG submission 184450) | Active sludge microbial communities of municipal wastewater-treating anaerobic digesters from Hong Kong - AD_UKC113_MetaG (SPAdes)... | ecosystem: Engineered > Bioreactor > Anaerobic >...
GGAGATGAATTTATTGTCTTCCTGCCCGAAGCGAGTCTAGAAGAGGCTCAGAGAATAGCGGAAAAGCTTAGGCTTTCGGTTGTAGCAATGCCTATTCTCGAGGAAATTGAACGACCTCTCCATATCAGCGTTGGTGTTTCAGCTCATCAAATAGCGCGTCTTGAAGAGATAGAAATGCTTATAAGCAAGGCAGACGATGCGTTGTATAAGGCAAAACGGAGCGGTGGCAATCGGGTATGCATCTAGGGTTTGATAAAAATGTCTTGCGATGATAGAAGCCAAAGTGAAGCCAAAGGCAGAATGCCTAATCCTGAGTCCTTCGATCAATACCGTTGCTCATGGTTTGAAGCAGATCGTCGATGTCCTGAACTATCGTTTTTGCGCGAACCTTGCCGCGGTATTCGATAATATGATCGTAATATTGAAATGCTTGGGCAATAATAGCGCCAAATCTTCCGGGGAAACGTAATCCTGACATAATGGCAGCTTTGGATAAGTACATTAATCCTTCAAAGGTGAGCGCCTTGGAGAATCCATCTATAAGAGCAAATTCCGTTATTACGAAGGGGCCAATTTTGAAAATCACACGTCCAGATGGAATGAGCAGATTGGCTAGGACAATCCCTGCAATTACTGCAAAAGTCGAAATCAAAGAAAAGCGCTTCCCACTAATCCATGTCCAGAAGATAAACAGGATCAGATATAGCAGCTTTACGACAATTCCTTTCTGGAGCAAAAAAAATATCGCAATTACGACACCGAGAACTGCTGCTACCCAGGGCTCCATATATTCTTCATAGCGCTTCCGGCGAGCTATGCGCCCTTGATTGTGAATGTTTTTTCGCAGAGATTCTTTATTCTCGGCTGCCTTGCCTGAATTATCTATTGCTTTTGTATCCGAATTGTTATCTTCTGTTTCCGAATTGCCATCTTCTATAGCAAATTCTGAGGCTGTGGGCCTTTTCCCGACTTCGCTATTGTTCTGATTATTGACGGATCGGGCATTGCCAATCCCCCTTGCGCTGGCGTACCAATGCGAATTCTCGGCAAAGAATTCAGCAAATAAACCCATTAGAGTGCCAGTTGCAAGCCCTGTAGCTAGAAAAATAGGCGCAATAAGCCAGGCCGCTTCCCCAAAGATAACATATCGTGCCATCAGCATTTGAATGGCATTCGAAGCCATAGCTCCTGAAATAGAGACTCCTATCAGCGAAATTGCTCCTTTACCAAGCTTTCTAGTAGCTCGCATTGCAATAGCAGCTATCATGGTTCCGCATAAGCTAAAAAGCGCAACATACGAAAAGAGAGTTCCAGACACGATCGACATGCCTACCACCTTTGCGGCGGCCAATACCATAAACCACTTGAAAGGCAGAATGTCTACCGCTAGCAGAATTGGCAAGTTTGCTATGCCAATCCGCATAAAAGGCAGGGGTTTTGGTAACATATATTCAATAGCGGACAAGAAAAAGCAGAAGGCAGCAAGCAAGGCCGTTAGTTCAGCTTGATTTTCATGGCCAATGGATGTCTGTCCTATGGAAGGCGTCTGTTCTGAAGAGAAGAGGGGGGACGCTTCGGGGCCAGCAGGTGCTTCCAGGACAGGGGACGCTTCCTGGCCAGTGGGTGCTTCCAGGACAGAGGGCTCTTCTGAGCTAGTACGCGCTCGCATCCACACCTCCAACATCCTTGCTGTTGCCATTGCTTGTAATACGCACGAATACCTTGTTAGGGAGACAGGCTATCCATTGATTTGGCTCAGAGATAGCGCCAGCTAGCACACAGAGCTTGTTGTTGCAAGGCGATTCGGTAACGCTTGCCTTGCCGTCGTGAATGTGTACATGAGTCATGCCCAAAGGGCCAGATATGTCATAGTCTGCATCTTTATCGAGAGGAGCTATAAATTCGTCCTTTTCTCCTGTCATTTCGACATAGCGCATGCCACTCTGACGATCGAGCACAAGGAGAGCTGTTCCGACAACTAGCAATGCGGCTAGCGCAAAGATAAGGATATCTAGAAATCGAACATGCACTCTTGATGTTAATTTCATGAATGCAAGTCGATTTTCGAGGAATGGCGAGAGCCGAAGTTCAGACTAATCGCAGCAATCGTCTTCGCAATAGCAATCATCGTCACATTCGTCGTCGTATTCTCCATGTGCATGGCCATGCTCCAGCTCTTCTGGCGTTGCTTCGCGGACATCGACGACTTTGACATCGAAATGAAGAGTCTCGCCAGCCAGAGGGTGATTCGCGTCGAGTGTGACTTCTTCTCCATCCACGTTTACGACCGTGACGATAAGAGTGCCATCCTCACCATGCGCCTCGAATTGCATACCAGCAGCTACCTCTACATTGTCGCCAAAATCCTTCTTATTGACCTTGAAAACAAGAGACTCGTTGCGTTCTCCATATGCATCGGTCGGAGGAATACTACAGCTCAGGGTTTCGCCTGGAATTTTTCCTTCGAGTTCTCGTTCCAGCCCTGGGATTATGTTATCATTGCCATGAAGATACACTAGAGGTTCGTTTTCCTCTGACGAATCAATGATCCTACCGACATCGTCGCTGAGAGAATAGTCGATGGTAACGACGCGATCTTTTTTAATTTCCATTGTAGATCCTTCTTAAAGAGTAAAAATACTTCCACCGCATTTAGAATGCGCATTATTTGAGCACGGATCGAATGCATTAGATGTACATAAATAGTCATGCTCAACTCAGAATTATATTATAATAAATTACTCTATTGCGCGGCAATGGAGTTAGGCATATGCATGCCATCCTGGCTATATTTCTCCAAGTTCGCTATAGCTAAGAAGTGAATTGTGGAAGAAAGTCTCTGTGCACATCGAAGTAGCGGTCAAATAGCGTCGACGCCAGCGAGGGATCGTCGATCATAGGATCGAGCGCGAGCGCTTCGATGGCTGCTTTTCTATCACCTTCTACGCCTGCCTTGACGGAAAGCTCAGCAATGGTCATCTGGCGGCGGCAAAGTTCCGCAACCGGCTCAGGCAATCTTCCAACGGAGAGGCCATACACTCCTGCGGCATCCACCACGGCGGGCACTTCGACAATGGTATCATTGGGCAAATTTTCGATACACCCTACATTGGGCACATTGACCGCTGCTTCATAGGCATGGCTATTGGTCTTAATTGCGCCTATGATGAGCTCGGCGCGCTCAGTATGTGCATCTTTTAGGCTATCGATTGGCACTTCGCCGCGTCCCATCTGGGCGATATTCTGCCACATTCGTTCCCGATTTTTGGAACCCCGGTTTAGATCATACATTTGAATATTGTATTTTGCCCATGTATTGCGGCTCATACTGTGCGTATAAGGCAGATATTCGCAAAGGTGGCAATCGCCTGGCACCGGTACGCAATCGAAAATACGAATCATCTCTTGCGTGAGCGGCTCGAAATCGGCTGGCGCTTTCAAGAATCGCTTTTTAAGAAGCGGGTAGAGGTCTTCCCCGTTTTTTGTCCGCACATCGAGCATCCATGTGAAGTGGTTGATCCCAGCTGCGAGGATGTCGATTTTTTGTATCGCTTGTTCGACAATGATGCGCTCAATTTGGCTCGATTCATCGGTCCACACAAAGCGATAATCTCGCGGTGCGTCAATGCCAAGGTCTTGTGCGAGGACATAGCCCGCCATCATATAGCCAAAACTGAGCTGATGACAAATGCCAATTGTGCGGATGGATGAATAGCGATGCACTGCAAGCGCAATGCGTGGCACGGGATTAGTGAAATTGAGGAGGTACGCATTTGGGCAAAGAGCTTCCATATCTTTGATTATAGGCATGATCTGGGCGAGGTTACGCGCAGTATGGAAGAGTGCGGCCGGGCCACCATTTTCTGCATAGTGCATGATGCCATACTCTTTGGCGAGCTCGTGATCGATTCTCCAGCAATTTTCCCGATCTACCGCAATAGAAAGCACCACGTAATCTGCGCCAGACAGTGCGTCCTTTCTTTGTTCTGTAGCACTAATACGCATATCAGCATGCCATTCATCATTCATACGCAGCGCAAGCTTTTCGATCGCTTCGAGCCCTTCGCGATTGATATCGACGAGGCAAAGCTCACAGCCATGGAGGTCCGGGTTGCGCATAATACCTGCCAATGTCGAAATGCCGAAGGATGCACTTCCGGCACCGATTACGACTATTTTTTTTCTTACCATAAGCGTTACTCCTTTTAAACTGTATGGCTGCCCAAACTCAGTCGCCTTTGTGATTATTGTGTAGTGGCCACGATTTTATTTCACCTATTGCTTTACTGCGCCCCCAGTAATGCCGCTTACAAGATATTTCTGGAAAAAGGCCACAAACACGAGCGGCAAAATACTGCCCAAAATTCCACTTGTAGCCATAAGCCCATAATCCGTGCGGAAGCGGCCAATCATCTCTGCCATGGCCACTGTCATTGTCTTTGCCTTGAGGTCAGTCGTGAACGTCAGCGCAAAGAGAAATTCGTTCCATGAGGCATTAAACACAAAAAGTCCCGCCGTAAAGAGAGCTGGCCCTGACAGCGGCAACACAATCCGAAAGAGCGCGCCAAGCCTATCGCAGCCATCGATAAGCGCCGATTCTTCAATCGCCGACGGGAGCGTGAGAAAATAGCCGCGCATAATCCATATACAAAGGGGCAAATTGAGCGCCACATAACAAATAACTAAAAGTAGCTTTGTGTTGAGCAGCTTGAATTGATTCGCGATAAAATAGAGCGGAATAATAAGGAGTACAGGCGGCAACATCTGCGTCAACAGCACAAAAAAGGTCATTGCATTGCCATATTTTACCTTGAGCCGCGCAATTGCATACGCACCAAGAGCGCCAAAAAACACGGTAATGACTGTAGTAATCACGCTCACAATGAGGCTGTTGATAAGGCCTCGCTTAAATGTGTAAGCAGTGCCAATTGCTTTTGAAGAAGAAAATAGAATATCCTGATAATTTTTGAAACTCGGTTCTGAAACGCCCCATTTAATTGGCCGCGACCGAACCTCTTTTTCTGGGCTTATGCTTATTTTGAATGTCCAATAGAACGGCACGAGTACCGAGAGCACTACCATTACTATGAGCAAAATTTGAAAAATGTTGACAATATCTTTTCTTCGTAGCTTCATAGCTCTTCCTCTTTGAACATTCTCGAATAAACAATCACAAAACAGAGAACAATGATGAGTAGAAGGAAGCTCATTGCTGCACCTTGCCCAAACTTCATGTATTCAAACGATTCCTTATAGATGAGCATACCCACTACTGTAGTGCTTCCTCCTGGCCCGCCGCCTGTGAGTGAATAGATGATATCGAAGACCTTAAACGTCGCAATGGTCTTCATCACCACATTCATATAGATGATGGGCATGAGGTGAGGAATAGTGATATACAGAAATGAGACAAGACTAGAAGCACCATCAATTGCTGCAGCTTCATATTCCTCTTTAGGTATGGACTTAAGTCCTGCCAAGAAGAGCACGATAGAAAACGGCGTTCCTTGCCAGAGATTGGCAATGATGAGCATAACCATGGCGAGCTTTGGACTGGAAAGCCAAGCCACATAGTCCTTGATAATTCCAAGCTGTGTCAGAAGCCCATTAAGAAGCCCATAGTTTGGGTCGTAGATCAGCTTCCAGATGAGCGAATTGACAATTGGCGCAAGGATATACGGAAAAACCACAATTGCAAGGACAATTCCCTTGCCTTTACGCTCTTTGTTGAGCAACAGCGCAATCGCCAGCCCAAGTGAAATGCCCACAATCAGATCTGCGGCCACAAAATAAAGAATTCTGAGGATTGACATCCACCAGTCGCTCGACTTTAAAACATCGATATAATTTTGCAGCCCAACGAATTGTTGCCCCTTGGCTGGGTTATTGATATTCAAATTATGAAAGCTGAGCCAAAGCGAATAGCCAATTGGATACACAATAATCGCAAAAAGGATAATAATGCTCGGCAAGAGCAGATAAAACCCTAATCTCCGATCCTGTGCTCGAAGGGTAAGCGCCTGCTTCATGATGGTTCTTCCTTACAAAATAGCAGACAAAATAGCAGCCGCAGATTGCGTTCCACGGCTGCCATTTCACTACAATTGATTATGTTAATATGCCTTCTTGATCTCTAGGGTCTTGGCCACGGCTTCGTCTAGTGCTTGCTGTGCGGTCATCTTGCCAGTGAGCGCCTTGTGGAGTTCTTCAGCGAGCATGCTGCTAAACTCATGATACCATGGCACTGCAGGCCTATTAACGATGTACTGGGCTTGTACAGCCATCTTCTTGAGTTCGGGGAATTTCTTCTGAATTGCTGGGTCTTCGATGATCGATTTCCAACCAATAGCGATTCCTGCCTTTTCGAGTGCAATGCGCGAGCCTTCAGGTCCTGCCATGAATTGCACAAACTCCCACGCTTCCTTTGGATGTTTAGTATTCTTGCTGATTGCCCATCCCATTGGGCCCGCAACAGTGTAGGGATGCTTGCCATCTACTGAAGGCATAAGCCCGATATCGACCTGACCGACAACCTTGGATTGATCGGGGTTGTTCATCGGCACAAGTGGGCTACCGCCCCAGCAGAGGCAATACGAAATATCGCCCTGCTGCATTGCAGCCATCACATCATCCTCAGTCCACATGAGGGATGCGGGATCGACGATTTTGTAAGTATAGAGGCTGTCGATCATCCACTGCAGTGCATCCACGGCACCGCCTTTATTGAACAGTGGATTGAGATTATCATCAAAGAACTGACCACCAAAGGTGGCAGCCAACGCAACAAAATCGCAGACAAGGCATTCCTTTTGTGCCCATGAGAAGGCGGTTGAATATTTTACCACCTTGTCTTTCTGTAATTTTTGGCTATAGGAAACTACATCCTTCCAAGTTTTTGGGAACTCAGTGAGGCCTTCTTTTTTGAGCATTGTGGTGTTATAAACAAAAGACTTCCACTCAGAGGCCCATGGTAGGCCATACCACTTACCCTGGAACATCATACCATCCTTGGCAAAAGGAATGATATCTTTGCGATATGACTCCGGCACCAGGTCGTCGATCGGATAGAGCCACCCTGCCGACGCATACTGTGCGACATCAATGCAGTCGAGCACAAACACATCGTATTGCGTACCGCCTGTCATAAAAGAAGCCACAAGCTTCATCACTGCATCGCGGCCATACGGCAGCACATTGACATTGACCCGTATGCCTTTCTCAGTTTGGAGCTGCTGGAAACGTTGGAGCAAAAAGTCAAGATTGTTCGGCCCGGACAGCGTGTTCAACTCCACCAGGTTGGTTTGTTGTGCACTTACCGGCGCAATAAGCGCCAGAGCCAAAAAGCCAACCAGGAACAGCATACCTTTTTTCTTGCGCATCTTCATATCCTCCTTAAAAGCCAGCGCCATCTTATGCGCTCGGCTTTAGTCTTTAGATGCTTCCATTATGAAGATGCGCTTCTTGGAAATCGCAAGTAGAAAAAATTTGATTTTTATGGGAATTTTTTGCAAGCACTATAGCAGCATGCTCTGGCTATTTCGTTATGGGTTGTATTATGATGCGCCTTATTCAGCTTGGCGTAGAGGCGCTTGAAATGTTTCTTGCTTTTGCATCGTGTCGTCGCATTTGCTATATTCATGAGGCAGTAGCCCAAAGCGCTTTTTGAATTGACGCGAAAAATAGGTAGTTGAGGAGTAGCCAAGCTTCTGTGCAAGCTCGCTGATACTTTTACATTTTTTCTCACGCAAGAGCTGCGCAGCGGCTTCGAGCTTGCATTCTTTGAGATAGGCACTAAAGCCACCAGGACTGAATTCTTTAAAAAGTCGGCTAAGATAGCCGGTGCTGATACCAAAATGAGCTGCCACCGCTTCTTCTGTGAGATTTTGGAAGATCGATTCATAGATATATGCTCTGATTCGCTCTACTAGTGCTTTGTTATCTTCTTTTCGTGCGCGCTGAACTGCATCCTTCAATAGCCCGATTTTTTGCTCTGTCCAGGCAATGAACTCTTTTATCCCTGATAGTTGCTCAATTTCTTGGCGCATAATGAAATAGGAGAGCGCTGTGATATTTCTGCTAGGTTCTTTCCTTTGATATACTTCATTTACAATTCCTGATAGTCGAATAAAATAATCACGCATCATCACAGGAGGGACATTTTTGCGCTCCATTTCCTTGATGTCGAGGGAAAGGGCCTTCATAAATTCGTCGTAGCGTTCGCGCATAAGCAGTTCCTTGAGCGAATCACGAGGGAGAGCAATCCATGCGCTGCTTGCTATTTCTTCACACGAGAAGACATTGCCAAATCCATAGAAGACCTTATTGTCCAAAACATTTCGCAACTGTGTATAAACCTGAGGGCAATCTGCGGGGTCAGACAAAGCAGGAGAAAATGCGATATTCGACTGCGTACGCTCTGCAAATGCAAAAATTGCACCAAAAGAAAGACAAAAGGATGTATCCACAAAACAACTGCTCACAAGGCTACCTGAAGGATAGCGGATTGTCAGTGCCCTTTCTTTTGGGAACAGCGATTCCCATTGCACCTTGAGTGCCTCCTGCTCTTGTTCGCGTTCTGCCCAATCAAGGTTTTTCAAGAGTGTAGGGTTTTGCTCAACAAGCAAAATATGAAAAGGTAAGCAACAATCGGAAAGCCCAAGCACAGACCCAACCTTTTCAAACTCAGCGCGATCCATTCCTTTGGTAATAAGATTAATGAGGAAGCGATATGCAATGAGGTCCTCATTTTCGTTGATGATTTTTTGTGCGTCTTGCTTGAATGAAATCTTTTGGGCCGTATCGCTCTTGGAATGGACAAGTACATGTAGCGCATCCAAAGTCTTCGTGATAGGGTTTTGAAAATTGTGCTTTACAAAAAGCAAATAGAAAATAAGCCCTACCGCAAAGAGCACCACGAGCGCTACATTGAGGCGCAATGAATAGAGCTGGGTTTTCAGTAGTTTATCCATTGAAACAGTGAGCGCAAGCGAAAGGTTTTGGTTGGACAAAGGGCTCCAAATAACCTGCCATGTTTTTTCAGCATCTTTCCACACCGTAGTTTCGATGAGATTGTTTGGCTTTGTCCCATTGAACCATGAAGGCAAGGATGCATTCCCAAAGCTAAAGAGGATTTGCCCACTATCATCTTCGATCACTACATTTTCAACTACAGGGTCGATAATCTGATTGATCTGTCCTGCAAGCGCCGAAGGATCAATCGCATAGAGCACAATACCGCGATTGCGCATTGGATTCGTCATTGGGTATTTTACATAATATAAAAGCAAATCGGTCTTATCATTCAGCACAGCATGGGCTATCCAGCCATTTGTCGATTTTTTCTTTTGTATTGCGCGGATAATACCCTCGAGCTGAACTTCCCTTGTTGAGTCGGAGAGATTTTTTTGCATTGCATAGTCAGCAATGACCTTTCCATCCTCTCGATAGACGATAATACTTTTGAGCCATTTGTGGCGCACGATGTTAGTGGCGATCTCTCTTGAAAGTGCGACCTCGGAATCTTGCTTATTTTCGTAGATAAGGAAATTCAGCATCGATGAGTTTTGGAATGCGCCGAAATGATCGAATACAATCTGTACAAGCGGCGCAGAAAGCGAATCGTCGAGCATCTGCGCAATTGTCTCGGCCTTTTGGGCATAGATTTTTGAGCTTTCGCTCATAAGGCCTCTATTGGAGAGATATAACAGCACTATCGAATTTATAAGAAACAGCACAAAGATCGAGACAAAAAATAGATTGAAAAATTTCCCAAAGCCACTTTTATGCTTCATCGAGAACCTTTATACTTTGCGCGCTATAATGCAGGTAAAATGCTACATCTCGACTTCTGTGCTGTCAAGGAAAGATTACTCGCATAAAATCCCTGGAACACCTATGAAGGCCCTAAGAAACTCCATTACGAACTGCGCCAGGAACTGAATTGCGCCGAAAATAGAGACGAGCAGCTCTGTGTTCTGCTCCCTAAACTGCCGATAATTAAAAAGGACTTAACTGCCCATGGAAGCGAAAAAGAAAACTCAACCAAAAGCCTCGGTGGTCGTGGCTAAAAAACCTGCCGGTCACCGCGGTTCTTCAGCCTCGATAAAGGGTTCTACAAAAGGTTCTACTCTTAGAAGCGCTAGAGGAATAATAGCGCTCATATTTTTCATCGCTGCGCTTTTCTTGCTTATTTCTATGCTTCTATGGTCATATCTGCCGACAATTTGGAAGCCTCTTGTCTTGCCAGGACAAACATTGCTTGGCATATTTTCCTGGGCAGCCTATTATCTGCCGCTTTGGTTAGCCTGGGCCGCAGGCCTGGTGTATGTGCCGAAGTTCTGTCCGCGAATGACCTATCTTTTGGGCACTTCGGCATTGCCTTTTGTCGTCGTAACAGCATTTGCCCGTCTATCCACTAATCCTAGTGTTTTTTTTGAACATCATCCATCGATGGCCAAAGTTGGCCTATCTTCGCTGTATGCAGCACTTGGATTTTTGCTTGCGGCAAGCCTTATGGTTATTTTTGCTGGCTATCTCAAGCTTTCGGAATGGCTTAAAGCTAATGGGTTCATAAGGACACGCGCCGAAAAAAAGAAAAATGGAGAAGCCCAGGGCTTTGGGCAGAGATTGGCTACTTTTATAAAGGATAATTCGCTTAAGAGAGAAGAGAGGCGAAAACGCAAGGAAGAAGCGCGCCTAGCGCGTGCAAAAGCGCTCGCAGAAAAAGATATTTCGATAAATATTCCTGATGTGCCACCGCCAGATCCTCTCAAGTCCGAGGAGCTTGGAGGATTCTATGCTTCGGGCACAAATAGGGCAGGTTCTGAAGTGGCGCAGAAAGACTTAAGCGCAACCTCCGTCCCCATGGGATCGAGCATGGGATCTACTGGATCGTCTCTTGGGGCACATTCTTCTGCTTCTGCTGCTGGTTTTGACACAGGAGGCATTTCCTTTACCTCTGTCCCTCCAGCCAAACCCGCAGCATCCGAAGAAGAGCACAAGCGTGCCATCGTAGAACGCATCCTCGAGCGTAAGGCAGCAAAGCCATATCAAGTACCAATCGATGGACTTCTCAACAATTATCCCGATGGGCAGTATTGGATAATCGACGATAAAACACGCGCAAGCGCAGGAGTACTCAAAGAGACTCTAGCCGAATTTGGCATAGAAGCCGAAGTGACCGGAATCCGCAAGGGGCCTGTCATAACAATGTTCGAAATTCTCCCAGCCCATGGCGTCAAGATTTCGAAAATCACGAATTTGAGCGACAATATAGCCCTGAGGCTCGCGGCCTCAAGTGTGCGCATCGTCGCGCCCATACCTGGCAAGCACGCGGTTGGAATCGAAGTACCCAACGAGCGGCGCGCAATAGTTTCGCTGCGCGAACTCATCGAGAGCGAGAAATTTCGTCAGAGCAAAATGGAAATACCCGTCGCACTCGGCAAGGATATAGCAGGCGAAGTCCAGCTTATCGATCTTACTCAGATGCCCCATATTCTCATTGCGGGCGCGACAGGCTCGGGCAAGTCGGTCTGCGTCAACTCGATTATCCTATCGATCCTATACAAGCGCACGCCAGAGGAAGTAAGGCTCTTGCTAATAGACCCGAAAATCGTCGAATTAAAGCTTTACAACGATATACCACATCTCTTGACACCAGTTGTAACGGAATCAAAAAAAGCATTTCAGGCTCTGCAGTACTGCATTTGCGAGATGGAACGGCGCTATTCCCTGCTCGACAACCTCGGTGTACGAGACATACGCTCATATAACCGGCGTATTCGCGAGCGCAATCTAGCCCAAGAGAAAGTGCCTTACATTGTAGTGATCATCGACGAGTTTGCCGACTTGATGCAGACAACAGGCAAAGAGCTCGAAGCCACGCTTGCCCGTCTTGCGGCTATGTCCCGCGCGGTTGGCATACACCTTGTGTTAGCTACCCAACGACCCAGCATTGATGTCATAACCGGGCTCATAAAAGCCAATATCCCATCGCGCATCGCCTTTATGGTCGCCAGCAAATTCGATAGCCGGACAATTATCGATATGGTAGGAGCCGAAAAACTCCTTGGTAGGGGCGACATGCTCTTCTCCGGTGCTCAGGATCCCTTCCCTGTCCGTATGCAAGGAGCCTTCGTTTCGGAAGAAGAAGTCGAGCGAGTTGTCGCACATGTCAAGACTCTTGGAGAGCCCGAGTATATCGATGAAGAAATTTTTGTAGATGAAGAGGAATCCGAAGAACCCACGCTATTCGATGAAGATGGTTCCGATCCACTTTTCGAAAAAGCCCTCGAAATCGTTCTTCAGCAAGGCAAGGCTTCGGTGAGCTATATTCAAAGGCGGCTAAAGATCGGCTTCAATCGTGCGGCTCGCCTCGTCGAAATGATGGAAGATAAGGGCATCGTAGGCCCAGCACAGGGTTCCAAACCTCGCGATGTGCTTAGAAACCCCGAAGTGTTCGATAGTCATGGTATGAACTCAAGCTTTAATTTAAACAGCAAGCCGCCTATTGGACCAAGCCCTGATACAGGCTCGCGGCGACCAATTGCACAAGGACAAATAGGACAGGATGAGCAGGATAGCTAAAGATAAAACAAAGGATGGGTTGAACCCCAAATAGGAAGCCATTGTGTAGATCGATCGCGCGAATAGATCGCGCCCTTTTTATGAAGAAAGAGAAGGAAATAGTGAAGATAAGCTCCTTGCAATGCTCGATAAGGCACAGAATCGAGCATCTGAGAGAATCTGGCTATAATAACGATGTTTGGAGAGACGACCCGAGAAAACAAAGGTAAATCCACCTCTGAAAGGCCAGGTAGGATGTCTCGATGGACAAACAAGATACCTTTGACAAGATACCTTTGACATGATTAAAGGATTTTTCATGATGAACAGGACATTCTTTTTAGGCTAGAGACAAGCCAAAGCAAGGTAGCCTCATTTGTCTTTACCCAAAATAAATTATCACATTTATCCTTCTTCATCCCAACCCATCCTGCCATTCAGTTGAAAAATCCTATAGGCTGATGATAATCTTCTTTTGATACAGTGCCCTTGCAATCGCAGTTAAGATTCCCACAATAAAAAGAAACTGAAAGGCTGCCAAGGCTGGATGCGCATTCGTATACCACCACGACGCCTTAGGCAGCGCGAAAAGCCCGAGCAGCAAAAGATGGAGGATGTAGAGAAAGATCGGATTGCCACCCCACCACACTAAAAATTGTGTGATTGGACCATACTGGCGGTACTGCCTAACCTTACTGTTGCTCATCGCGCTGCCGTCGCTCACGCGGGCATCTGCACTCTGCCTTCGTAGTCCCATTCCCGAAGAAGCAAGACCATAGATCACAGCGCTGATTCCTATGGAAAGAATATCGTAGGTTGCTGATACTCTATTCTTGCTTATGGGGATGAGCTGCCCCAGAGCAGCACCCATCGCGACAAAGATCAGGCCTGCTGCAATAAATTTGAGTGCTACGATTTTAGGCTCTGAAGTAGCGATCTTTTTGCATGCAGTGGGCGCTTTTTCTTCTCCTTTTCCATTGATAAGATCAGCAATGCCAGAAGCTATAATGAGCATGCCTCCCCATGAAATGCTCCCCGGAAACCCGCCATGCGACGAATCGAGCACCGTTTCTAGCCAGAATCGATCGAGCAGTATCTGATATACCACAAGAATCAAGCCTCCGGCGAGTAATCGAATCCATGGCGAGAAGCCCATAAAACACAAGGCTAGAAGACCAGCAACCCCAATTGCCTGTAGCACGCCCCAATTCATAGCACCTTGGCCTTGCTCGAACCACACCTCGCCTGCCGACAATATCGCTCCTATGCCTATAAGTGCTGCATAACGCCTTACAAACCTGAGCGCTGTCTCCCGCCCTCCGCGGCTTGCTATGCTTCTGCGATATGAAGCCCCATATGTCAACGCGATCGCGAATATAAAAAGCGGCGCTATTGCATCGATGCAGGTAAACCCTATGTCCGGGGTATGTTTGAGCCATGCCGGGACCCACGAAATACCCGCAAAATAGTTCGCAAACACCATGAGTACTATCGCCAACCCGCGAAATCTATCGATCTCGGGGCTTCTCTCGACTTCGGACATCGTTTTTGCCTTTGCAGTATTCTACCATGACAAAATGATGAAAATCCAGAAAAATAAAAAACATAAGACAAACCTGGAGCGAATGAAAGATCATAAAAACTTTTTCTAATTGCTTTTTATAAGTCCAGATATATAATCTCAGAATATGCATATTTCGCCCATGCCCATGATACATAAAGGTGCATTGCTTTTGGTTTTCATGTTTTTGTCTAGCGCTCTTTTTGCAGACACCATCGTTATAACGCCGGAGGCGTTCAATCGCATGATTGAAACCTCCTC
>Ga0208825_1001973_pt1 | contig 14379 bp, 7 predicted proteins | sample AD_UKC113_MetaG_FD_184450 | JGI IMG/M metagenome (GOLD analysis project Ga0208825, IMG submission 184450) | Active sludge microbial communities of municipal wastewater-treating anaerobic digesters from Hong Kong - AD_UKC113_MetaG (SPAdes)... | ecosystem: Engineered > Bioreactor > Anaerobic >...
TGGCGCAAGAAATTGTTTGGACAACGATGATTCCAAGCATTGCATTTCCCGCGAACACACAATGCTTTGCGCCTTCGTTCCTTCGTGGTTCAAATTGTTCCGGACGGCAACACCATCAGGACATCCCTCCGAAACAGCCGGGGGGCGGCGGTTCCTCGCCTTCGCCCTCGCCTTCGCCCTCGCCTTCGCCCTCACCTTCGCCCTCACCTTCGCCTTCGCCTTCGCCTTCCCCTTCGCCTTCGCCTTCCCCTTCCCCTTCGCCCTCGCCTTCGCCTTCCCCTTCCCCTTCGCCCTCACCTTCGCCCTCACCTTCGCCTTCGCCTTCGCCCTCACCTTCGCCCTCACCTTCGCCTTCGCCTTCGCCCTCGCCTTCGCCAGCGGTCACATTGAGCGTAATCAGGCGGGTTGTAGTTTTGTTGGCGGTCGTGTCGGCAATCGTAACGGTATCGGTATAGACGCCCGGTTCGAGCGCGTCGGCGGCATCCGTCAGATAAATGGACAGCGCCATCTGCTGCTGTTTCAGGAGACCGCCCTGCAACCGGCGCTTTGCCCAACGGCCGTCGTCGAAACGCAACGCCGACCAGTCCGCCGTATGCGTCACCGTCAATTCCAAATGCGCCGTCCCGGTGTTTTCGAGCGTGTACACCGCCTCGAACGCCTCCGAAGACTTCCCGACGGTCTTCTCGATCGTCGCGCCGGCATACGGCGTTGCCGCAAGCACACCGCCCGGCTCGCCCAATTCCGTGTACCACACGTCCGAACCCCCGCTCTCCTTCATCAGTGGATAAAATGGTTCCGACTTGTTGCCGCCGGTACCGCCAATCACCCACAGCTTGTTATCGTACGCGAGCACCGTCATACCGGCCCGCGGAGACCACGGCGCGGCATCCGTCGCCTGCGTCCATTCTACGCCGTCTTCCGTGTACCACACGTCGTTCAAAGCCGGGTAGGTTGCTTTGCCGTCCACGACCACCTTCGCTATACCTCCGAGCACCCACAGTTTGCCGCCCGCCGCTATCGCCGAATGGAACCACCGCGCTCGCCACGGTGCTGACGCCGACACATGCCTCCAGCCCTCGTCAGGGTCGTGGCTCAACACATCGTTCAGGCCACCCCATCCGCACAAGCCCCCGAGCATCCAGAGTTTCCCCGCGAACATCGTACAGGCCGCACTCCAGCGATAGCCCCGGCCTGTGCTGGACCACTCATGATCGGCGGTGAATTCCAACTCATTCCCGTAGTAATTCGCAAGCCCTACTTCGGCATCCGACCAACTGCCGGTAACGCCGCAGTAGAACGCCTTGTCGTTCAGCGTCACAAACGAGTGTTCTCTTTCGGCCCATCTGGTATGCACCGGCCCACCCTCAAGTGACCAGGTTAAGCCGTCCGCCGAACTGTACGTGTTGTCGCTCACGGACCACAGCCTGTTCCCTAACACAAATTCCGGGAAGTGGTCATCGTTTCCCGTGGGCGTCCAGTTCGCGCCGTCGGTCGAGGTCACCGTGTGCCATGCGTGATCCGACGCCGTTTGCGCCCGTATCCACATCCGATCGTCGAACACCACACCGGCCCCTAACTCCGTCGCGTCGAAACCGGGATACGGCAGGCGTTCCCAATCCACACCATCCGTCGTGGACCAGAATTCCTCGCCACACATTACCCACATCTTTCCATTGAATGCCAGCGCCGCCATGTTACTCCACCACCAAGCCGTTTTCCACGGCGCATGCTCGACTGCCTGAACCCAATTGACCCCGTCCGACGTATACCAGACATCGTTCACATTGACGGCCAGCGAACCGTTCTCCGATCCGTCCATGGTGTAACCGCCAAGAATCCATAGTTTCTTGTCGTATACCGCCGATGCATGAATGCGAGCAGACCATGGCGCATGTTCGGTTAAAAGCGACCACTGGATGCCGTCTTCCGAACACCACACATCGTTATTGAAAGTATATCCTGAGCTAAACCACGTTCCCCCGCCCAGCAAGTACAGCTTGCCGTTAAATTCAATAATGCCAAGGGTAGTACGATAGGGCCATGCAGGAGGATTTGCTACTTGCGCCCACTGAACACCGTCTTCGGAATTCCATATCTCATTCATTCCGGAAGAGTCTGACGAGACAACAATCCAAAGCTTCTCTTGAAAGACAAAGCAGGTTCTGACGGTTGTAAGGAACCACGGGGTATTGTCGAGGATTTTCGACCAAGTTACTGCGTCAGAAGAGGACCAGAGTCCCTCGGAATAAACCGCCCATATCCGATCCTGATACGCCACAAATCGCGCGCCCGAAAATCCGCGCCCCAAGAGCGTCCATGTGGAGACATTGTCAGTCGAGTACACAGCATTGTTGAAGACAAAAAGGCGATCTGGAAAGACTACAAGGTTTCTTTCGAGCACATAGGGAACTCTTGCTGGTTTGTCGAGCGCCATGGTCCAGTCTTGTCCCAATGTGGCGCTTGCATGACGAGTCACTAACATAGCGGGACAAAAGATCAATGCGATCAAAAAAACACGCAAGATCATTCGTGTTGAGAACATGGCTTTTCCCCTCACTCGCACGGAGTTTGCGAAACGATCGATTTCACGAGAGAGACATCGTCGAAAGACCACTGGCGGTCATCTGTTGCTGTATGATTTGCCCAGAGAACAAATAGGCTTGTGTCCTGAATGACAGAATCCGGGAAATAGCAGCCCGCGGACGGATCCTCTGGATCGGCCGGATTCGGGATGACTGTAGCCCAAGCCCGTTTCGCCTTGTTCTCCGCGTCTCGTTCACGCATGAAGACACGGACGACGGCGCCCTGCGCCTGGATGTGCATCTCGTACCATGTATTTGGAACCAAAGGCCCGAGATAATAGACCATGCTGCTGGGATCGAGCGGATCCACGCGCGCACAGTTGCCGCTGGGCGCCGGGTAGCAAATAGTGCTGAGTAGAATACCATCTGTATTAGGATCATCGTCTAATAAGCTAATGCTCTTATCAGGATCCGGATCGGGAACCGACGGGTCGTACTTTCGAAGGTCCAGCCTCGTGAACACGTGCGGATCCGTCGAAGTATCGTTAATGTCGCTCCTGTACAATCGGACGAACACAGAGTCGTTGTCGCTTTTTCGGAAAAGGATCTGGGCGTTCCCAAATCCGGAGGTTGGGGGCGTACCTGAGAAGTCGTCGAATTTGAAGGAGAAGCTTACGTCGAGATCCGGTTGCTCCTGCTCGATACGGATTCGGTCGCTTTCGTGCGTCGTTTCGACATAACTACCCGCGCTCTTGAGCACATAATGCTGCGGATTGGGCGAGTCGTTGACGATGATCCAGTCGTTGGCGCCGCTGACGAGATCCCAAGGAGGCGCGGATGCATAATACTTTTCCGAATACACCGTCGGCACGGTCAACTCCTGGTCTTCGAAGTTGTCCCATACGAGCAGTTCGGTCTTGAACATCTGCGGGTCGGGATCGGCGCCCTGGAACGCGCGCCCGCGCACGACGAGGCTGCCCGCAGGGATGTCGTTCACTTCATCGTCGATCGCGCTGAAATACCCTACCACCGTGCCTTCGTGATCCTTGGCGTCCGGCGCGACTTCATACACCGGCCGGGCATCCTCCACCTCGGGCATTTTGCGCAGCTTGTGGAGCATGTTGTGCACCTCGCGCTTGGCCTTGCCGGGCTTGACACGGATCATCGCCGCCCGGTTACGATGCCGATCAACCGCCTCCAACTGAACCGAATCCATTTCTTCGGCTTCCGCCTGCCTTTTGATTATACCATTCAAATTGGATTTTGCAACATTTTTTTTGAATCGAACGCCGATTTTCTCCGTGGACATCCGGATGCGAACAGGGACGCCGCCCTTGCCGTAGTATGTTTCCGGAATCTCATCGTCGCCGGGCTTGGCCGCCCCTGCGGTGGGAATAATGCCCATCAGACACATCACCCCCACCGAAAAAGACAACCACAACATTGTCAGGTCCTCCCGCCGCTCATACAAACATATACAATACTAAAACAGTTACTTTTTAATACGGCATATTATCCAAGAAACAGCCCTTCCATTTTTCGATTTCTATTCCGACGAACCAAGCCGGATTGTTACGCTTCCGTTTGGTTCGATCAAAACGCCGGCGTTTTGATTGTGTATGTTGACTGTTTCTCCACAAACAGATACCCGGTTATCATTACTTATGTTTATGCCCGCCACATCATTGTTCGACATGGAAATCGAATCCGACAGCATGAAGGCACACGAAGAATCCGTGACGCTCGAGTACATCATGATGAGGGAAGCACTCGGCGCACTGCCTTCTCTCATGGCTGCCAGCCAAGCCAATGATATTTCTGAGTTTGGACACGTGGATAGCAGGAGTCCGGCTTGTGCCGGTTCCGGATAGGCAGTGCTGCTTTCCGGATAGGCCAACAACGCCACGCCGGGTGTAAAATCGCAATCTTCGTTACTTCCTACCGCGACTACGCCTGTTCTGCCCACAAGCATTGCCGATCCGTTACTCGCGTCCAGCAACGCCGAGTCCGGACCGTTTGAATAGAGTGCAGCCTCTTCGTATCCACATTCTTCTCCCTCGCCCTCCCCTTCCCCATCGGTAATTGCAAGATAATCGGTCGAAATGCCGCACTTCGATTCGTCCATGCCGTCCATTTCCGACCGGGCGCCGATGGAATCCGATTCAACGCTCTGTCCGCGCAGGATGATATTTCGCATGGGATTTGGAAACGTCATGCCTTCCGGCAATAGCGTGTTTCCCGATTCCCCTTCCACAACGGCTACAATACACAGTATCGCCAATCCTGTTCCCAGCACGCCAAGAAAGACTTTCCTTATCGCGCATCCTCCCATTGTCCATTGACTGTTCCTGCACGGCACCCGGCAAACACCCTCTTTCCGCAGCGTAGTATGGCACAACCGGCGCGGTTTGCCAATAGGGCTATTGCACATACTTTACGGGGGGGTATAGACGGCACGGAATGCAAGGCGCAAAACATGGAATGCGAAATGCGGCAAGTTTGGTGGACTCGCTACATGTGCATCCGTAAAGCCTTCGTTGGCCGCAAGCGTTGCGCGGCGGCGAGCAGTAAAAACAGTCCCGCACCGATCGCCGGCAGGGAATCGCCGTGTGCGCCGCCGTGCGGTCCGCCAAGAGGCATGGCTTTGACTGTACCGGCAAAGCAGCCGCCCGTGTTCTCGCCCTCGCCCTCGCCTTCGCCTTCACCCTCGCCTTCACCTTCGCCTTCACCGGCTTCGAGCGATTTGATGGGGACGACGAGGGCGGTAACTTCACCGCTCTTGGCGGTCACGTTTCGCGAAGCCGGGTGATAGCCCACGGCGTTGATGGCCAGCCCGTAATTGCCCTCCGCCAGGCATGAAAGGGTATAAATGCCCTTGCTGTCGCCGGTTGTCGGCATGAAAACACCGGGCGTCAGCAGGATGGACCCGCCGACGATCGGAAACTTGTCCTTGGCGTCCCATACGGTACAGACGATACTGGCCGGCACGAGGGACGACCCCGACGCCAGCGGCGGATCGTAGTTGACCGGTCCGGAAATGCGCGTGGCCGGATCGGCGGCGCCCCAGCCATTGTTCTGCATGACAACGGTCTGCGACCGTTCGTTGACCACATCGTAGCCGCCGATGTCCTGAAACGTATTCCATCCGGTGTTCGGGTTGTAGACGTTGCCCAGCGACCCCTGTGTGCCTGCCTTTTCCGGCAGCGCGCGGATAATGATGCCGTGTTCGACGATTTTGCTGAAGGCGCAACGGCGCACCGTCGGCAACGATCCGAAGATTTCCATGCCCCGGCGCAATTCGGTGAACGTGCAGTCGGAAATCAAAGCCCCGCCCGGGGCTTCGCCGCGAAACACGATGCCTGTGGCTCGACTCGAATCGTCGGCGCCGTGGAACGCGACGTTCAGCACGTTCATGGCCGCGTCGTTCATCGAAAGCAGCGCGATATCGCCATCCTTGTCGTCCCCTTCGCGCAGGACAAGCCGCTGCAACAAGGCGCCTTCCGCGCCCTCCACCGTTCCCTCGACAACGGCCGCGTCCGTTTCGCCGACATATCCCTGCAATCGCACAAACGGCTTCAGAACAATGGCGCCCGTATATTTTCCGGGCCCCGCCAGCACGGTCGCGGGCAGGTTTTCCATCGGCGAAACCTGGTTCATGGCAAACTGGATGGTGCGCCACGGCCGGGCCGGGGAACCATCGCCGGACTCGTCGGAACCGTCTTCGGAGACATGGACGGTGGAATAGGGACTGGCGGACGCATGCGGATCGGCGCGCAGCCAGAATTCTTCGAGATTGGTAAGGCCGTCGCCGTCGGAATCTGCGTCGGCATCCGCGGGGTCGAGCGGATTCAGGCCGTATTCGACCTCGTAGCCGTCGGCGATGCCGTCGCCGTCCGAATCGGGATTGGCCGGATCGGTACCGTTGGCCACCTCGCCGCAGGTATAGAGATTGTCGCTGTCTTCGTCCGGTTCCTCATAGGCGACACTCACGCCCAAATCGGCAAGCGTTTCGACGTCGGTGCATAGCGACTGCACGGAAAGGGGATTGCCGAACAGGCTGATGTCGCTGAGCCAGGGATTGTCGAGCAGCGGCGATATGTCTTCAATCCGATTGTCCTCGATATTCACGAACGTGAGCGACGTCATGCCGCGCAAGGGTTCGATACTGGCGATGCGGTTGCCGTAGGCGATAAGCGTCTGGAGATTGACGCATTGCTGGATCCCGTCGAGCCGCGCGATATCGCTTTCCGAAATGTCGAGGTAGAGCAGCGAAGCCAAGTCGCCCGCCGTGAGCGCGCCCGAAGGCTTGCCCAATGCCTCGCGTACGGCCGCTTCGAGATTTGCGTCGAGAAATTGCGCCCTCGCGCACGCCCCCCACAGCGCCAGAACCAGCGCCAATAGCCATGCCGGCCGGCGGCGACCGCGGAATGTAGCCTTGGAATCCATCGCCGAACGCCTCCCTGACGTTCATACAGCAAAACTTCCACCTACATTACCTGCCTGCGGGGATTATATCACAAAAAGGCGTTTGACATTTCCCGGCCCGCGCCGGATACTTTGCACGGTTTCACAAACCGGTTTTTTTGCTATGGAATGTCCTGAACAAAACACGCATCCATCCATGCGGGGGTGGCGCTTGGCGCTTGCGGCGGCCGTGCTGGCGGTCGTCGTCATCGGCATCTATGGCCAGACGCTGCGCCATGGCTTTTCGGTGCTCGACGACGACGACTACGTCGTGAAAAATCTGATTGTTCAGGACGGCCTCACAACGCGGGGTTTTGCCTGGGCCATGACGACGGGGGCGGTCGCGAACTGGCATCCCGCGACGTGGCTGTCGCACATGCTGGACTGCCAGCTTTTCGGCATGAAAGCCGGGGGCCATCACGCGGTCAACACGCTGTTGCACCTGATCAATTCGGTGCTTCTGTTTTTTGTGTTTCGCGCGATGACGGGCGCCGCCCGGCGCAGCCTGTTGCTGGCGGCGTTGTTTGCCGCGCATCCGCTGCACGTCGAGTCGGTTGCGTGGATTTCGGAGCGCAAGGATGTCCTGCACGCATTTTTCTGGATCGCGGCGATGGGGGCCTATGTCCGTTATGCGCGCAATCCCGGCGTTCCCCGCTATCTGGTGGCAACCGTCCTGTTTGCGCTGGCTTTGATGGCGAAACCGATGGCCGTCACGCTGCCCTGCGTGTTCCTCCTGCTCGATTATTGGCCGCTCGAAAGGCACAAAGCACGCGAGATCAAGCGGGAAGCACTCGACACAAGACGCAAAAAAAACAAAACGGATCGCCTTTCGCCTTCACCCTTCCGTCTTCAGGCGTCCGCGTGGCAGCGCCTCGTTCTCGAAAAACTTCCCTGGTTCGCCATGTCCGCGGCCTCGAGCGTGGTTACGTTTATCGTGCAGCAGCGTGGTGGGGCGATGCGGACCCTTGAAGCCATGCCCCCCCTCCAACGGATCGGCAATGTCTTTATTTCCTACGTGCGCTACGTCGTGAAGGCCGTCTGGCCGTCGAACCTGTCCGTCTACTATCCGCATCTCGGCGCGGAGACGAGTGGGTGGATTGTGCTGGCGGCGGTGGTTGCGCTCGCGGCGGCCACCGTATGGGTCTGGCGCGGATCCCGCACGCGGCGCTATCTGGCCGTGGGCTGGCTGTGGTTTCTCGGCACGCTCGTGCCGGTCATCGGAATCGTTCAGGTCGGATCCCAATCCATCGCCGACCGCTACATGTACCTGCCCATTGTCGGACTGTTCATCATGGCGCTGTGGGGATCGCACGATGCGGCGGCATGGCTTCGGACCAAAGCGCCGTGGTTCCGCCCGGCCCTTCCCATGGCGGCGGGTTGCGCCCTCGTGCTGGCCTACGCCGCGGCGGCCTTCGCGCAAACCGCGAAATGGCGCGACAATATCACCCTGTTCGAACATTCGCTGAAGGCCACCAGCGGAAATGATTTTGTCCATTACAACCTGGGAATCGCGCTGAAGCGCGCCGGCCGTCTCGATGAGGCGCTCCATCATTTTCAAAAAGCCGTGGAATTCCGCAACAGTTACGTCGCCGCGCGAATCTATATCGGTCTCATCCATTATGAAAAGGGGGAATATGAGGCGGCCATCCGGGAATACGAGCAGGCGATGCAGTTCGCCGCCGGCCATCCGAACCACGCGGACCTTGAAAACGATCTTGGCGTCGCCTATTTCTCGCTGGGAAAGATGGAGGAGGCCGCAAGCCATTACACGAAGGCGCTTCAAATCAATCCCAACGACCCCGACGCGCATTACAATCTCGGATTGACCTTACAGCGTCTCGAACGACATGACGAGGCGCTGCGCCATGTTCGCGAGGCCGCCCGCCTGAATCCGCGCCACGAACCCGCGCACAAACTGGCCGAATCGCTCGAAAAGGAAGCGGCGGCGCATCGCCCCGCGATTGTCGTGCCGCGGCTGGCCGGCGCCGGCGACTATTTCACGCGGGGCAACGAACTGGCCGATGCGAAAAAATACGCGGAAGCCGCCGCGCATTATGAGGAGGCGCTGAAACTCAAGCCGGATTTCACGGACGCGCGCATCAACCTCGGCAATGCGCTTGCGGTGCAGGGACGCCTACGGGAAGCGGCCACGCAGTTTCGCGAAGCGGCACGCCTGCAACCCAACAGCGGCGACGCCTTTCTGAATCTCGGCCACGCGCTCACCGAACTGGGCGAACTCGGCCCGGCCGGCGATGCTTATGCCAAGGCCGCGGCGTTGAATCCACGTAACGTCGAGGCGTGGATCGGCCTTGGATTCGCCCTTGCCCGTCAAAACAAACCCAAGGAAGCGCGGGAACCCCTGCAGAAGGCGCTCGCCCTCGACCCGAGCAACGAACGCGCGAAGGAAGCACTTACGAATATCGAAAAATACCTGCGGGAAAGGCAGTAGGCAGGAGTTGGTGGTTGGTGGCCGGTGGTCAGGAGTCAGGAGTTGAGAGTTGAAAATCAGAACACTTTAGCCTTTAGCCTTGCCCCTTGAGCCTCATCTCATGTCGCGAAGATCCGTAAAATCGAAACCCGTCAAGCCGTCCACGCCGGCAAGACCCGAATCGCCCACGGCGAAAACGAATCCGTGGCCGGTAGTGGCCCTGATCATGGCCTTGTTCTTGGCAGGACTTGCGCCCTACATTCAGACCGCGTGGTTCGATTTCGTCAATTTCGACGATCCCGCCTACGTCTACCAAAACCCACACGTCGCTTCTGGCTTGACTCTTGAAAGCATCCGCTGGGCTTTTACGACGGATGCCGTCTGCAACTGGCATCCGCTGACGTGGATCTCGCTGCAGTTGGATGTTTCGTTGTTCGGCGTGAATCCCGGTGTGCACCATCTTATCAACGCGTTCATCCACGCATTGAACGGCGCGCTGCTGTTTCTCCTACTGCGCACGATGACGAGGGAAACGGCGGCAAGCGCGTGGATTGCGGCATTGTTTGCCCTGCATCCGTTGCACGTTGAATCGGTTGCGTGGATTTCCGAACGCAAGGACGTCCTGAGCGGACTTTTCTGGATACTTGCGACGGCCGCGTATGTCCGGTATGCACGCGGCCCCTGCATGGGCCGTATGGCGCTGGTTTCCGTGTTGTTCGCGCTGGGATTGATGGCAAAGCCAATGCTTGTGACCCTGCCCGCCACGCTGCTCCTGCTCGATTACTGGCCGCTGAAACGATTTGGAATGCAAGACGAGAAACACATCACCCCTTGGCGATCCCCCTACTTCCCCCGTTTGTTGATGGAAAAAACGCCGATCTTCGCGCTCGCCCTCCTGTCGGGCATAATCACGTTCATCGTCCAGCGTTCCGGCGGCGGTGTCGTGACGGTTGACGCGATCCCAATCTGGGCCCGGCTTGCGAATGTGCCGGTGGCCTATGTTCGTTATCTGATCATGACCGTCTGGCCGGTGTCGCTCGGCATCTACTATCCGCACCTTCGTACGGAGATTCCGCTTTGGCAGCCCATAATCGCCTCGGTCATCCTTGTTGTACTGACGGCGTCGGCCTTCGCATACGGCCGGCGACATCCGTGGGGCCTTGTCGGGTGGCTCTGGTATCTGGGGACGCTCGTGCCCGTTATCGGCATCGTTCAGGTTGGGGATCAGGCGCTTGCTGATCGCTACACCTACATTCCGCATATCGGCCTTTTCCTCGCGGCGACATGGATTCTGCTTCCAGTAGCGCGGAAACACGCGCGGGCGGCGGTTTTGGTTGCATGCGCCATCCTCGCCGCGCTGGGTCTGCGGACCCATGCGCAGACGGAAACATGGCGGGACACGATTGCCTTGTTCGAACATTCCTTGCGCATCGCGCCGGATAATTATCGCGCACACAAGGGACTCGGCGTCGCCTACGCCGACGAACGCCGGCAGTTCGACAAGGCAGCCGAACATTGCCGACGCGCGATCATGCTCGATCCGGGCGATGCCTCGCTGCACTATAACTTGGGCAATGCGCTCATGGGATTGAACCGACTGGACGAGGCCATCGCTTCGTATCGCAAGGCGCTGGAAATGGATCCCGGCCAACCCAACGCCCGGTACAATCTCGGCATCGCCTTCGCGAAACAGCAACGCTATCCGGAAGCCGTCGAGGCCTTCCGGGAAACATTGCGGCTCGATCCCGGCAACGCAAAAGCGCACAACAACCTCGGCAGCGCCTTCGCCATGGCCGGCCAATTCGAGGCCGCGCTGCCGCACTACCGGCGGGCCATCGAACTGCAGCCGGACGACACGGAAATCTGGTGCAACATGGGGTATGCGTATTCCCAACTGGGGCGGACTGCCGAAGCGCGCGAAGCTTACCAGCAGGCGCTACGGCGCGATCCGGGAAATATTCGAGCCGGCGATGCAATCAAGCAACTGCCTGCCGAGTAAGGGAATCAAAACGGCCTGATCAATGCGCGTTGTCGTCCGGCGGCGCAGGACTTTCATCCGCTCCGGCTTTGTCGTCTGATGCGGCATCGTCCGGCGGTAGAGGCCGTGTTTCGCGGGGCGTTATCAGCGTCAGGCCGCCCTTTGCCGATCCGCTTCCGTCCGTGCCCGAATCGGCGGGGGCCTTGGCCGGCGGCGCGGCATCCACCACGTTGACCCGCATGACGCAGGGCTGGTCGTTGCGCAGGATGCGGACATTGAAACCCGGATCGTTTTTCAGGCTTTCCAGGATGCGCGCCGCCTGTTCGAGCGATTCGACCGGACTGCGGTTGATGTTCGTGATGATGTCCCCGTCCTTGAATTGCAGCCGCAGCAAATCGGCGGCCACGTCCGCGCCGTGCGGCCTTACAACCACGATCCCTTTGCCATCCGCCCCGGATTCCGCCTTCAACGAGGCGATCAGTTCCGGAAGATTCTTCGCGTACTCCGCTTTCGTCAGGCCGGGCGGACGTTGGGACGCATCGGCGCCGGGAGCCGGCTCTTGCTGTTTGGATTCACCGGTTTCAGGCGCGGCCTGTTTTCCTTCCGGCGTTTCGGTCGCTTTTTCCTCCTCGGCATTGGGGGTGGGTACAGGCTTCCGATCCTTGGACTTTGCGGATTCGGCCTTTTGCCGGGCTTCTTCCAATCGTTTCACCGACGCCTGCAACTGCGCCTGGGCAATATCCGACCGCTCACGTTCCTCTTCCATCTGCCGGCGCAATTGCTGCGCCTCTTCCAAATCGCGCGCCAGGCGATCCCGTTCTTCCTCGGCCCGTGCGCACTTCTGCTCAAGGGCCGCAAGACCGCGAAACGCTTCCGACGCCCTATTGGCCGCTCCCGCGTACAGGAAGGCCAAGGCAAGCGCCACAAGTCCCATGGCGCACGCGCCAAGCAGCGCATAGGGCCAAACCGGCCGCGGAGTATCCTCGCGCAAACGGGCCACGGGCGCGCGAAGGGCCTGCGACAGTTCGTCCGCGAGTTGCTTCGCGGACGCATACCGCGCGGACGGTTCCTGGTGCATGGCGCGTTCGCAAATGGCCACGAGTTCCGGCGGCGCCGTCGGTTCGGACAGCGACACAGGTTCCGGTTTTCGCGATCCCGCCGCGCGCAGGATTTCGGAAGGGCATTCCGCCGAAAAAGGCGGCCGGCCGGCCAGCATGGTGTAAAGGATGGCGCCGAGCGCGTACACGTCGGCATGGGCGTCAATTTCCTCGATATGGCCGCGGGCCAGTTCCGGCGGTAGGTAGGCCGGAGCGAGCGTTATTGACAGGGCATCGTCCAGTGGCCGGTCCTCACGCAGACGCTTCACGGCCTCTGCAAGCGCATCGCCAATCGCGTCATGCTTGCCGCGCACCCGGCAGACATTCCAGCCGCGTACGGCAACCGCGTGCGAATGGCCTATGAAGATGGCGCCCGGATGGAGATTGCGGTGTATCGTTCCCCGCGCATGCGCGGCCCCCACGATGCGGCAGGCTTCCGCGAACAACGGCAACAGCGCGAACCGTTCTTCCGGTGTACCGGCCCGTTCAATGAGCAGGCTCAAAGGCGCACCCCGCTCGATATGCCAAGGCGGCTGGCCGCTCTCCGCGATGCCCCCCAGAAAAATCCCGTGCGCCTTTTCCATCCCACCCAGCACATCCAATGCCGCGAATTCATCGTTCCCGCACGCGCGCACGAGTTGGCCCGCGAAGGCCGCCGCTTCCCGCGCATCGTCCGCCGACAGCACATTCATGCCTGCCAGATACACGAGCCAGTCGCCGGATTCTTCCGCGGCATACGAATGATAGGCATCCGCAAGCCGGGACGCATCGGTCTTCCCCAGTTGCAGCGCCGCCAGTCCAATCAACAAATCCCGTGTATCCATGCCGGCCTCCGATTCATCAGTCGCGAGACGATCATGCGCGAATTGCCTCCCGTTTCACAAGTCGAAAGACGAATACGAGCACGAGCACGAGGAATGAAGAGAAACTGGGTTGTGGGCAACGCCCACGTTTTATAGGGAAGACCCTTTTACCTCCGTTTATCTTTTCGATATCTGCGTGTATCTGCGTCATCTGTGGATCGTATGGTTCTCCGCAGATGACGCAGATGCACGCAGATGAAAAACAGGGTATGAGTGTTGGGGCCACGCGATTCCAAACTCGAATCAGTCCCTTAAGGTCCGGCTTAAAAGGCAACAAGAAATTCCGAGGCTACTTGCGTAAAAAACTGAAGTTCCATGATTGAGTGAGTGCAAAAACCTCGGGGTTTTGAGAGCGATTACGACTACAAGTACGAGCACGAGGCACGAAGAGAAACTGGGTTGTGGGCAACGCCTACGTTTGACAGGAATGACCTTTTTGTCCCTGTTTATCTTTTCGATATCTGCGTGTATCTGCGTCATCTGTGGATCGTATGGTTCTCCGCAGATGACGCAGATGCACGCAGATGAAAAACAGGGCATGGGTGTTGGCCACGCGATTACAAACTCGAACCAGTCCCTTAAGGTCCGGCTTAAAAGGCAACAAGAAATTTCGTGGTTACTTGCATAAAAAAGTGAAGTTCCATGATTGAGTGAGTGCAAAAACCTCGGGGTTTTGAGAGCGATTACGACTACAAGTACGAGCACGAGGCACGAAGAGAAACTGGGTTGTGGGCAACGCCTACGTTTGACAGGAATGACCTTTTTGGCCCTGTTTATCTTTTCGATATCTGCGTGTATCTGCGTCATCTGTGGATCGTATGGTTCTCCGCAGATGACGCAGATGCGCGCAGATGAAAAACAGGGCATGGGTGTTGGGGCCACGCGATTACAAACTCGAACCAGTCCCTTAAGGTCCGGCTTAAAAGGCAACAAGAAATTTCGGGGCAACTTGCATAAAAAAAGTGAAGTTCCATGATTTTTGAGAGTACCGTGTTCTTGCTTGTATTCACCTACCCTGAACGCGCAT
>Ga0208825_1001975_pt1 | contig 14373 bp, 26 predicted proteins | sample AD_UKC113_MetaG_FD_184450 | JGI IMG/M metagenome (GOLD analysis project Ga0208825, IMG submission 184450) | Active sludge microbial communities of municipal wastewater-treating anaerobic digesters from Hong Kong - AD_UKC113_MetaG (SPAdes)... | ecosystem: Engineered > Bioreactor > Anaerobic >...
CAACGGTCGCACCTGCTTCCTTGACCTGTTCCAGGAGCGTCAGCCCCGTCTCCGGGTCGATGTCTACTGCCCACATACGGATCGCAGTGTCGATGTCGTACGAGTCGATGACACACGCGAAAATCGCACCAGGCTTAGCGTACTGCTTCACCATGTTCTTGTATGCTTGGTATTCGTTCTCCTCGCCCCAACTGGTCATCGTGGAGTGCTCGCTGGCCGGGATGCTGAAGCCGCAAACATCGGCGTTGTAGTGTTCCTGGGCGAATTCGATGCCCGCGACCGTGTCAGTTCCCATGAAGTTCACGAGATGCGCTGCACCGCCCAGACCTGCAGCACCTGCGGCCACGCCACGGTACCCGAAGTCGTGCAACTTGAACGGAAGCTCTGCGTCGGGGGCGTCGGAAGTCACTTCAAGGAAGCCCTTGATGACCTTCTTGATCTCCCGGCTGAGAGTGGCCACGGTCGATCCGTACCAGATGTAACTCAAGAGCAGCGTCTCGACGTAGCTCGTGACCCACGGAAGGTCAGTGTCGGTGTTCTCGACCCAACACATCGGAGTGCTCAACGGGACTGGAGTACCTTCCGGAACTGCATGGATCTTGATCGGGAGGAAGCCACCGTGGCGGTTGACGATCAGCTGCCAATCTCGGCGATTGAATTCGAAGCCGTGCTTCGTGACGAGCGCTTCGGCGGCATCCACGTCACGCATCGTGACCGGCTTGGAGAGGACTTCGTTGATGAAGGCTTGCAGACCGAAGAAGACCACTTCGTCGACTCCCTTGATCTGGGAGCCTCGGGCTTCGATGTACGATCGAATCAAGCTCGTGTTCTTCGGGTACTGCTTGTAGTGGCTGAACTTGTAACTGTCGGTTGCGAGAATCGGGTTCGACATAGAAAACTCCTTTCTTAGTCAGTGGTTGATGTTCTTCATAGTTCGTATGGTACGAGATTCACTATCGGAAGTCAAGCGATTTGTAATAATGATTGGTTATATCGTCGGAGCTTCTCGGAAGTCCGCGATGCTAGGTTCGAACTCGTCATCGTCCATCTTCCAGAAGTCCTGGATCACATAGCCGGGGTAGTATTTTGCGGGCGACCGCCAGGGTGCCGGTGCGCGATCCAGATCGTCGTCTTCGTGTCTTGCTTTTGCTTTCGACACCATTACAGCCTCCCCAACATCGCGTGGATGATTGCAGCGTGGTCACTGAAGATCTGGCGCGGATCGATCTCGCTGAGCGGCACCCACTTCGCCTCTTCCGCGTCGTCTGCCCCTCGAACCTTCGGTAGTTCCTTGGAATCGTCCAGCTTGATCAGATGCGCGTGGGTGATGATGCGGCCTCGATCCGCGCTCGAGACGCCGCCTGCCCGATCGAACACCTTGACGTGCTTGATGCACCGCCGCAGGACTTCGGGTTGGAGCTTGATCTCAGTTTCCTCGATCAGCTCACGGAGCGCGCAGTCCTCGATGGACTCCGTCTGATTGATGAAGCCACCAGGTAGAGCCCAGAGACCCTTGCCGGGGCGTTCACCCCTCTTGACCATCAGGAGATGACCCGACTGGATGACGAGAGCGTCAGTGGTCACGAAGACCGGAGGGAATGGAGCAGCTGCCCAGGAACGGCGATACTTGCGGATCGCGTCGTACTCGAAGCACAGTTCCGAGAACACCTCGGGGCTGCGGTTCTTCACGAACTCCAGGTAGGACAGGACGGGCGTGTTGAGCACGCCGCTTGCGTACTGCATCCGATTCTCGAAGTAGAACTCGCGGATCGCAGTCGCGTCGATCATGCCGGTGTCGGCGAACCCGGTGTCGATGAACTTCCACTGCGGGAACTTCTTGAGGTAGAAGCTGGAGTGGTCCTTCTCGTGGCCGACCAGTACGATCTTCGGTTCGACACGTCCGATGTTTAAGGAGTTCACGTAGTCCGAGACGGCCGCCTGGACTTCCGCCAGCCAGTCCTGCTCGTTGTACGGGTAGTCGAGGATCTGTTCACACCAGACCAGAGCGTCATGCTGGTTGAAGCTGCGCATGATCATCTCACGGCGCTCTTCGAAGGTCCAGGGGTTCTTGATGGAACGAGGACCACCCGTGTCACCCACGAGAATCAAGACACGGTCAGCGATGGTGCTGAGTGCCTTCTCGATGGCCGACTGGTGGCCCTTGTGGAATGGTTGGAAGCGGCCTATCAGGACTGCCAAATCGTAAATACGTTTATCATTGTTCATAGGAACTCCTCCATATGATGTTCTACGAAAACCGGTTTACTAAGTATTACTTTGAACTGGTCGAATTCAGAAAGACTCATCCATCAACTGAAGCTTATCAAGAAAAGCACCACATCATCCCAAAGTCGATTGGAGGGTCGAACTCAAAGAGAAATGTTGTGAGTCTTTCGTCGCGTGAGCATGTTTTTATGCATCTTCTTTTGACGAGGATGTGTTGTGACCCTATACATAAGTCGAAGATGTTGAATGCCTTCTCTAAGATCATAAGTGGAACCTTCAAAATCCCGAAGAGTTCGAAATTCAATTCGAAACTTTATGGGAAGTTGCGAGAGAAGGCCGCAAAGTCAAGAAGTCTGAGGTATTCAGGTGCAGGGAATCCTTTCTATGGTCGGCAACACACCGACGAATCAAAGCGCTCGATGAGTCTCAACAATGCCGCACGCCGTGAAGACGTCCGTGCTAAAATGCGAAAACCTAAGGCTCCGCATTCTAGGCCCGCGTTCAGCGCAGAACGAAAGGCCAACATCTCAATAGGAAATAAGGTTGCTTGGGATCGGTTGAAAACACAGGGTTACAAAACATCAGAAGAGACGAAGCGGAAGAAATCAGAAGCAATGAAGCTTTCTTGGGCGCGCCGCAAAGCAGAAATTTGACAGGGCATTGGAAACTCCTTCCGTTGCGGTGGGGAGACTCTCCGTCTCCATATGGTACTTAATGATACGATATCTCAGATCAGATGTCAAGCGTTTTCTTGATCGATCTCGTACTTGACTCGGACTTCTGAGATCCCAGGGATCCCGTCGTTCACCCAGACCATGCGAGGTTCGACGATCACAAGGCCAGCGTCAATGGCAGGCTTGAGGTGATGGCGGAAACGGTGACTTGAGTCTTGGGTGTCGACGACATGTTCAGAACCTCGGGGTGAAGGGTGGGAAGCCGCAGGCGATGTTGTCCATCCGGAACCAGTATCGCTCCAGACGATCCCGCTGCATTTCGTCGTAGTTCCCGACGAGCGCGTCGCAGAAGATCTTCTGTCGCGCAGTCTCAGCGAGCTTTCGAGCGCGGGCCCTACGAATGGCTGTCTTGATGAAGTTGATCATGTCAGTCCACCATGTTCGGAGGAGCAACGCCGAAGACCAGGTAGAATCCGATCCAGAGGGCTCCGAGCAACAGGAACAGAACGGAGGTCGATCGGTCTCGCTTCCAGTTGAGAGCGGCGGCCAGGCCGAGGAGCGCGAGGATCACGTAGAAGAGGATCATTACTGGTTTCCTTTGGTTGTCTTCATCATAGTCATATGATACGACAAACAGTATCGAGTGTCAAGCGCCCAGATGATCCCGTTTAGGGGCCGTTCAGTTTCAACCAGTGAGCCAACGGCTCAGGAGCGGCTTCTTCTCAGCCGGGCAGCCGAACTGCTTGGTCCCGCCGCGCTCGGAGACGACCGCGTTCAGGATTTCAGGCTGGTCATCGGCCAGAATGAAGCGATGGGTTGTCGTGCCACCCAGGCAGGTCTTAATCATGTTCGGAATCTCGTTGTAGAGGCTCCGAGGCATGTCTGACCAGTCGACACAGTGCAGCGCCCGCAGCTGGTCGAAGGTGTCCTTTTCCGGGATGACTTTCAGGATGTTAGCCACCGTGCGGATGACGCAGATGTCCATATGACCCTTCTTGAACATATTGTTCAAGGCGACAAGCGCGATCTGTTCGTTCGTGTTCACTTGGTTTCTCCGGTGAGCAGCTTGAAGGTTTCAGGGCTGAGTTTCTCACGAGCTTCTGCCATCGCAGCATCTCGGGCGAAGTTCGCCCGTTCGAATGCTGTGCAGTATTCGTTCCAGACCTTCTGGAATGCCTTCCAGAGTTGCGCGCGGGTCAGAGTCACCGGCCCCGGCACCGGCACCTTCGATTGGTCGCCCATCAGTCGATCACTCCATCGGGGGCCACACCGAAGATTGCGTACATCAGCAACCACAGGCCGATCAAGATCAGGAAGAGCAAGGACGACGTCCGATCCTTCTTCCAGTTGAGACCAGCGAACAGTGCCAGAACTGCGAGCATAACGTAGAACATGATCATCTGTTTCTCCTTCAGCTGTTAAGCCATTCGTCGTAGCTCTTGATCTCCCATCCGAGCGATCGAGCACATTCCACGTAGATCTGGTACTCGTCGGAGTTCGCGCCGCGAGTCTGAGTCTGGTAGTCCATCCGGTATTCCATGGAACTCATTTGCTTGCCTTGGTCAGCTTCATCATAGTCATATGATACGACAAACAGTATCGAGTGTCAAGAGATTTCAGTCAAAAGAACGGCCCCGTTTAGGTGCCGTTCAGTTTCGTTTAGATGAGCTTCATCCTCTTTGTCCGGGTCCCGACCTCTACCAGAAACACATTGCAGTGCATCGTTTTGCTCTTCTCGCGGTAGAAATGGTTCGCCGGCGTGTAATCCCTGAAACGACGAATCTCGCGATCCTTGATGGGCTTCGGACCGTAGTGGATTTCGTAGTAGGTATCGACCTCGATCATGTCTTGCTCCTTGGTTTCGTTTACCACACTCTTATTGTACGATAACCGGTCTCGTGTGTCAAGTCAAAAGAACGGCCCCGTTTAGGGGCCGTTCTGTTTCGTTACTTGTTGGGGTCTGTACTCGAATACCACCTTGAGCAAGGTGTCTTGCGTTCGAACGTCGAAGGCCTTCTGTGAGCTGCTGGGCCCCGGCACTCATTCGACTGGCAAGCCGAACACCTGCTCATACGCTTCAGCGAACAGCTCTGCGTCGTCCTGCTCGTCCTGGAAGGAGTTGCGGTGATAGGTACGGCCGAGCTTGCGGAGGATGCGGTTCGGGACACCAGTCTGTTCGGCGAGCGCCTTGTAGTTCTCAGCGATGGCGGTGCGGTTGCTTGCAGCGATGGTCATCAGGTTGCTGACGTCCTTCAACACACCCTTGATCTGGGTGGAGATTTCGGGGTCGTTCAGGACAGCGGGGTCAAAGGTCTGGCTCATGATATTCCTCAGGATGCGTGAAGTTGAAAGAGCTCCACCAGACGGTACGCGTCGAGCGCAGCGTCGTGCAGGGCGTGGTGCTTGATGAACTCGGTCGGAGTAGTCTTCGGGCGGTAGACGCCGGAGTTGCCACCTGTGAGGACGTCACAGTAGGTCTTCGTGTCTCGAATCTTCCATCCGTTGTAGCCGGGCTTGATTCCGATCTGCTTGTAGATGTGCTCGAGCTTGGGGAAGTCGAAGTACGTACCACGAGACCAGACGAACGAATCCTTCCAGTTGTAGCCGGACTGCCGGATCCATGTGTTGAATTGATCCATACCTTCCAGGAGCGGAACGTCGACGGGGCTTGGCCGGGTCACAGCTCGAGCGTCTTCTGGCTGACCCCTCCACCATTCGATGGTGTCGTCATCCATTGTACGCTTCCATCGCGCCACCTGGTCACGGGCATCGAACTTGACGTAGAAGCCGTCCAGGACGTACTGTCCGTAGTCGTTCGGACGATCAGTCTCGAAAGTGAACACGGTAGCGCCGAGGGATAGGACAACGCAGTCAGAGGCGAGCCCGAGGGTCTCGAGGTCGATGATTAGGTGTTTGAGTTCTGTCATAGTCCTACCATGATATAGGAAAGGAGCTCGGGAGTCAAGGGACTCCCGAAACTCTTTCAATCAACGATCAGTCTTCGAGCAGGTGCGCGAAGCGATCCTCGACGGACCTCTCGACCGTGTCGAACGGTGCTGACCCTGTCTCGACCGGAGCCGAACGAGTTGCGACCGTCTCACGTGGAGTCTCGCGAGTCGCGGTCTCCATTGCCACTTCCGCCTTGCGGACGGTCGAGGTTGGTGCCACCTTGCCGATGGCCTGTTCGAAGCGGCGCTTCAGATCGTCGTAGCTCTTGAACTTGTCAGGAGCAACCTCGGCCTGGAGGCTGTACTCTGCCTTCCACAGCTTCTCGAGTGCTGCGTCGTCTCCACCAAAGATCGGTGCAACAGCGTCGAAACCTGACGAGTCGTAGTTGCGCTGACCGTCCACCTTGCGAGCCTTCAGCTTGAAGTCCGCGCCGCCCCACATGTCGAACGGATCGAAAGCCGGATCGTCTGGGAACTCTGGGTTCAGAGCCAGTTCGAGCTTGCCCATGATCTTCGCGCCGTACTTGTACAGGAAGACCTTACCTTCGTTCTCTGGCTTCGCTGGGTCCTTGACAACCAGGATGTTCGAGATGAAGTGCTTGCGACGCTTGCGCTCGCGTACGATCTCCTGGTTCTCCTTGAGACCGGTGTTCCAGAGTTCCGAGTTGGCCTCAGACACTGGGTCGTTCTCGCCGATGGTCGTGCGCGAGTTCTCGATGTACCACTTGCCGGTTGGGCCCTTGAAACCGTGACTGAACATCGTCACGACGGGCGTCTCCTCGCCTTCTGGCGCTGGGAGGAATCGGATCACGGCGTAACCGTTGCCTGCGGAGTCTACGGTGAGACCCCAGTAACGGTCGTCCTTCTCATTGTTCTGACCTCCGCTCGATGCAGCCTTGAGCTTCTGGGTTAGGTCAGCGAAATTACCACTTGCTTTCTTCAGTTGTGCGAATGACATCGTTTTCTCCTTGTTGTGTTTGCGTACGGGCAGATCGCCTCTTCTCGCATGCTACGATTTTACTGATTCCGTCCTCGATCTTTTTATCGTCGAAGGGTAGCCAGTGTTGATATTTACCCAACATGAAAGCTCGACTGTTCCAGAGTGGATCCAGGGTTGGGCGCGAGCAAAATCCCAACGCTTTGTTCAGCAGTGCATACGTCTCGTCCTTGATTCCGCCGATGATGTTGCCCTCGTCCGATACGATCGGAGGTGACAGACCTTCAGCTGGAAGAAACGCTTGCTTGATTGTCAAACCTTTCCAGTCCATGTAGTCCACGATCCGATCGATATCAGACCTGAACGCATAGCTCAGTGAGTTGACAACCGCCATCCTGTTTCGATGGGCGACTTTTGTCTCGTGCTCGAACGCCTCTCCGATCCAAGCAGATTGATTCTCCTTGAACATCGTGACGTAGAGTTCGCACTGTTCATTCTCGTCAGGGTAGGTTTCAGCCATCCTGGTGAATAGATATGAATCGCGGCGCTTGAGCAACGTCGCCTCGTTGAGTTTCAGAGGTGATCCTCGACGCCAAACCATCGCGTCGTTGAAATGGATCTTGATGCCGACGTAGTTCTTGAACGCCCGAAGAGCTGAATCTAGAGCAGCCCCACTCGTGGTTCTTGAACGCATCGCCGTACCTTCCTTTCGTCCATGGCGCTCATCTTGATTCGCTGAACGACAACGTCATCCAGAGACTTGATGAACTCAACCTGGTCGAGGTCATGATCTTCACAGTAGTCAGCAGCCGCCTCGAAGAGATTGCTCTGATCTCGACGTGCAATCGCAATCAGCTCTTCTAGGATCTGTTCGGAATATGTCATGTAGCAAGCCTCAGATTATTGAGTACACCCTTTAGATGATAGTAGAATTCGGGTGCAATGTCAATGAGAGCCTGATCCTCTATGACGCCCTCCTCAGGAAGCGTCACAGCGATTGCCGTCAGCAGACCTTCAGCGAAGTCGAACGACTCCTTGAAGTATGCGTAAGGGTAAGGGTTCTCTGGACTCTCGAGCAGCGTGAGCAGCTTGTAGAGCTTGATGGATGGGCCACCGTTCAGATAGATCAGTGTCTTGTCGTACTTCGCCCAGACAAGAGCCAGATGCTCAGGTGTGCCTGGCCGCGGGTTGCGATACTTGTGGCACAGCTCGACGAGCGCATGTGCGCCTTGCACTCCGCACTGAACGCCGGAGATGATGCAATGGACGATTGCGTAGCCTTTCATGAAATCCTCTTATAGTCATCAACGCGCGTGATAACGTCACGCACATAATCTTTGGTTCGCTTGATCGAGACCTGTGGGAATGGTTGGTCTCGACGTGCGATCAGCAGAACAATCTGCTTCACCTGAATACCGAGCATCTCGTAGATGCACATGGAGTAGGCGGTACATTGCAGGTGGTAGTCGAATAGGTGTTCCGGAGTCTTTTCGCTCTTCGCGTTCTTGCAGTCGATCAGTGAAAGCTCGCCGTTGTAGAAGCCGAGGCAATCCAGATATCCCATCACACCCATCGTGTCTGACCAGACCTTCATCTGAACAGCCACAGGATTGATCTTGCGAATGTTCTGCTGGATCTGACGCCACAGTCGAACGCCGGGTTCACCCTTGTAGGAATCCAGCGAGAAATCTTCCTTGGTCAGCGAGTCATTGAAGATGGTGTCAAGCGACGTTCCGATCTTCTTCGATTCCTCGACGATTCGGTCAGCTTCCTCATGACCAACGCGACCACGCCACGCATCAAGCCCAGTCTGGTCCTTCGTTGCCGAAAGGACGCGGGTGACGCCGGGGTATTTCGCGAGCGGTCGACCATTGAAATTTGCTACGAGTTCTCGTAGCTCAGTGATCCTTGATTCCGCAAGGTTGACCAGGTCTGTCATGTGCTTTCTTCACCATCGATAGCCAATTACGAAAATCCTCTGGTGCCTTGCGACGGCCGAGGGACTCGGGAGTCATGAACGCGTAATCGACAGAGCCGATGAATCGTTCCATCACTTCATCACATTCCTTGCACTTGATCACCTTCACGTCGAGCTCAGCGATCTTGTGCTGCTCTTCCTGGACATGACCATTCGAACAACGGTAATCGTACCGTGGCATCACCAACCTCCTGCGATCATGATCTTGGTCAGGCGGTTGCCTGTCAGGTACGTGTGCATCTTGCCACGGACAGGTTCGGCCGCATTGTAAGCCTCGACGATCTTGTTGGCGAGATCATCCGGGATCATGCGGAAGTCGATGACCTTGCGGTTCTGTTCGAAGCGCTTGAGCATGGCCTCGTTCTTGCAGAACATCTCTGGATTGTTCAGTCCATGTGCCCGCCACTTGTCTACATCAGTTGCCTTCATGGCCTTCTGACGCTTGCCCTCGACCATGAATGTGTCTTCATCACTCAGGATGTTCGGAACGCCATCACCGGCATCCCCGCGCACGACGTGTTCGAACAGGTCATAGGTCTTCTTTCCGTCTGGCTTCAGGAACTTGCCATGGTACGGGCTGTACTGCTTGACCTTGTCGCAGATGACTTGCTGGACTTGGATCATGTCCTTGTCGGCCGACACGATGACCACATCCTTCGAATTGCCGTAGCGCATTGCGAGGATCGCCATGATGTCGTCAGCTTCGACGGTCTCGATCTCGATACACTTCACGGGGAAGTATTCGCGGAACTCCTGCTTGATTTGGTTGTAGTCCTTGAAGAATCCATCCCAGTCGAAGTCGGATGCTTCACGCTCTGAGGCACGTTTTCCCTTGTAACTCGGAGCGAATTGTTTCCGCCATGAATGTGGACCATCGAAGCAGAAGATGATTTCATCGGCGAACTTCGAGAGCTTCTTCTTCTCGGCGATCAGTTTGTTCAGGATCAGGTGGCGCATCATCCCGATGTCTGGCTGGGTCTTCGTCGAAGCGAAAAAATCCAGACAGGTGGAGAACACAACATTCGACATGTCAAAGAGAATCATTCAGTTTCCTCAGTTAAGGTCGGCCCGACGTCGGTATCGCGGCTCGCGGTTTGCGACCTCAGAAAGTTCATCGAGATCGTGCTTGTATGCCTCCCTCAAGAGACATACATCGTGACGATCAGCTCGCCGCTCAGCACTGGAGCGGATGTGTTCGGTATGCTTAGGTAGCATACCGCGCTTCTTGGTCTTCATAGTTGAATTGTATGACTTTCAGGTTTCAATGTCAATTTGACTTCCAAACTCTTTCTCGCATGCCGTGATCCAATCCTTAACGAATGCGGATCGGACGATGTCATCGCGAGTGAATTCATGAACAGCGATACGAGAACCCATGTGCTTCAGAACTCGCATCAGCATTCCGTAACCGGAGTCGCGCTTCAGGTCGGTCTGTTTCGTGTCACCACAAAGGATGAGACGTGTACCAGAGGCGACACGGGTAGCGATCGTGTTGATCTCTTCCCAGTCACAGTTCTGGATTTCATCTACGACGAGGAGCGCGTTGCGGTGGTTGCGACCACGCTGAAAGCTGAGTGACTGGAATGTGACCAGACACTTCTGTTTGAGCATGTCGTATCCATCACCACGCTTCATCGCCTCGTTGAATTGATCGCGAACAGCACCTTCGAATGCTGCCATCTTGTCTGCTTCGGTTCCAGGGAGGAAGCCGATGTTACGACCTTGTACTGCTGACCTGAAGAAATGGATTTGATCCACCTCGCCTTGCTGGAGCAGCTCAAGACCAATAGCCGCTGCCATGTATGTCTTGCCTGTACCTGCACTACCTACCAGAACCAGATTCTTTCCTTGTTCGAAATCGTGATACGCTTCTGCTTGAGTTTGAGTGAGGGGCTTGAACTCGAAGTCCTCACTGTGAGTCTGGTTGCGGAAGTGCTTAGCTGACGCCCTTTTCCTTGGCTTTGCCATAGTTCCTTGCTCTTGGAGGGTGGACTCTCCCAAATTCAAGTCGTGCATTCATGCCGCTGAATGTCCTATCTTCCAGATAGTCCATGAGTGATTCGCGAGTCATCCCCGCCTCGATTGCGTCATTGATGTCTTTCGCCTTGAACTTGGCGTCGTACAGGATGACGGACATACCACTCTCGATCGCTTTTTCGAGATTGTCGTAGATCTCTTTGTTGGTCGTGTAGTCGCGATCGAATATCAAAACGTAACCAGCCTTTGTCCGTTCCCTCAAGTATTTAACTTCTTGGATGATGGATGCACCCGCAACCGCGATGCAGTTGTCAACGAACATGGAGTCGAACGGACCCTCGCAGACATAGACCAGCTTGGTCCAGTCAACCTTGTCCAGACCGTAGATCTTCTTGCCGCCCTGAACTTCGAATGTGATGTACCGCAGGTCACCATCGAGTAGACGAGCCGAGACGTACATGATCGACCTGTCTTCGTCGTAGAACGGGATCAGGATGGCTGGCGACTTCTGGAAGTTTCTTCCCTGGTAGCGCTCGAGCTTTTCTGCGAAGTCCACGACGTTGTCGATATGGAACAGCTCGAAAAACCTGTCTTCAGGGATCTTGCGGCCTTCCAGGTACGCGCGCGATGGGTGGCTAGACGGTAGCGTCGAAATCCGTTCACAGCCATGGAATAGTTCATCCTTGATCAGACGACGGACGAGCTCCGTGCTCTTGGCCTTCGGAACTTCAGTCTTGACTTTCTTCTCGCCGAATCGATCCAGGACGTAGCTGCGGCAGAGACTCGGGGCGACCTCTTGCATGAGCTTGTACAGACTGCCAGACCACTGACAGTTGTGGCACATGTAGAAGACCTTGCCTTCTCGGACGAAAATGTACCCACGAGTCTTCGACTGCGACTTCTTGGAGTCGCCGCAGAGTGGGCAGCGGCATCGGTACAGGGAAGAACTGACTTCCTTGAAACCCGATAAATACACTGAGACCAAGCGGATGTATTTGAGATCGATAAAGTCCATACGTGTATGGTATGACTTCTGAGGTCGAATGTCAACAGAAAGGAAGAAAGATTATGGAAATCAAGGGACGCAAAGTGGTGGGTTCTGAGCGCGGGTGGCTGGATGCAGAGACGGGTGAACTGGTTCTGTCTGTCCGTGGCCTATCAGAGACCACCTACGGCAAGGTCGGGAAGAAGACCACTCCGAAGCCTGAGAAGATCGAGCCGGTTGTCGAGGTCGAGAAGACCCCAGAACCAGAGGTTGAGAATACCCCTGCCAAGAAGGCTGAGAAGGTTCCAACACCGAAGAAGTCTGCAAAGAAGGCAAAGTAACCAAACGTCATGACTCCAAAAGAGACTCTGCGCAAACTGGCCCTCGAGAGTTACCTCCCTAGCGGTGTGTTCAACCAAGACACTTTCGATCGGGATTACTCGTTGTTCTTGACAACGAAGAAGATGACGACTCGGTTCTTGCGAGACGGGAAGTTGAATGAGCGATTGCTCATCAACAACATCGTGACCGCTCTCAATCTCTTTGGGAGCAGACACACAAACGCAATCTTCAGAGCGACAATGGACGACGTGCAGTTTAGCGTCGTCAAGGCTGTTCTGATGTTCTTGCACCAATACGACTTCAACATCGGGATGGACGTCTATCCCAATCGAATCATTGTCGACGTCCTCCGCGACATGCAAGTCAGGTACAACATGGGGCATTTATGATCATCCCAACCTGGGCAAAGATCCTTCTCGTCATCGCCCTCATGGGTGGTCTGTACTACACAGGCTACAACGAGGGAAAGAATGACTGCATCGCAAAGCAGACGACGTCCGAGCTGTCAACTCTCAAAGAGTCTGTCGCCTACGAACGTGGTCTGATGGACGATCTTCGTGTCACGTCGATCAAGCTGCAGGACGCACTGACCAATGTTCGCACTGTCACCGAATGGCGCACACGTACCGTCACCAATGAAGTTGAGAAGCCTGTTTACAAGAGCTGCATCATCCCAGCCACAGGTGTTGACATCCTGAACCAGAATGTCGAGAAGCTCAACGGCCTGAGGAGCAAGTAATGAAGTACATCATCATCGCAATCATGTCGATCTTCCTGGCATGCGGCTTCCCTGGTTGCAACACCAAGGAAAGTCCACACGCGAAGGGAGTCATTGTCGACCCATCGCTGAAGGTGCGTTGCCCATTCCTGGAGGCGTTCGACCCATCGGTTGAACTCACGATGGGTGAAGCCTACACTCGTCTCACTTCACTTCAGTCTCAGTACACCGAGTGCGCAATCCGAAACGATTGCTTGATCGAGGGTGTCGAGAAGGCGGAGGGCAAGACCGAGAACTTCCTCGCGGTCTGCCCTGAGAAGAAAAAGTCTGATTAAACCATCCGCTGGAGCCATCCGAGAATTGTTGCTCGAATTGCCGGGTCGGGATTGCGAGTGACCATGGTGGTCTGAGCGCCGCCGCCACCGCGGGAGCTGTTGCGACTCTTTCCTCCGCCGCCCTGAACGATGGTTGGCCCACCTTGAACAACAATAGGGGCTGAGGCTTTCGCTTCAGCCTTTTTGTTGGCTGTGTATACAGCCTCACCCTGCTGGGCAGGCGGCGCGCGCAACATCGGCGGGATCGACGGTTTCGTATCTGTAGACGCGACTATATTTGTCGAACTGCCGCGCCGGGCATCAGTGGCGAACTTCTCGCCACCACGCATGGCCTGCGCTTGACGTTGGTATGCCTCAGATATAGTGATGGATCCGTCCCCGTATAGGCTTGAATTACCGCTGATCACGTCACTTGAAAGCACACTACTCACCGGTGCGTTCGGATTGCTCTTCAAAGCCTTAAGGAATTTGGCGCCATCGCCACCTCCAAGATTGTGTAATGCGTACACGTTGGCGTCATCGTTCGACCCACCCAGTTGGCGACCTCGCTGGATATTTTCTTTGGTGAACTCCGCTAGCAAACCTGCTTGGACCTTCTTGTCTCCTCTGAACTTTGCGGCTTCCTTGTTGGTCAACTTCCCGGCGGTGGCTACGCCATATTTCTGCCCATACTTGTTGATATATCGCGTCCATGTGTCCTTTGTGAACTGCCCATATCCATGGGCAGATGATAGTGCCATCCTCCCATCATGGAGCTGGACTCGATTTCTGCTAGCGTTCTTGGCAATGGGAGCAGCATTCGGATCAAACTTGCTCTCATAATTCGCAATCTTCGCAAGGATGCCCGGGTCCACGCCTGCTACCTGTGCCGCGCCAACGATATCTTCTCGGGCGGAAATCCAATTCTTTTCAGCATTTCGCGATACCTTCGGGATTGACGCTGGATTCGTACCGGTCAAAGTTGGAAGAGCCGCATTCAGAGGATGGCTATCAGGTAGATCGACAGGTTCGATGCCTGCTTTCTTCCCGGCATTCTCAGCTCGAGCCATGACCGCTTTTTCAGTTTCTGTGTACTCGCGATTCGTTGGGACAGATAGCGATGATTTTGGAGCGGGCTCGGTCGGTTGTGCTCCGCCCTTGGCATTACTGGCGGCTGGCTTCGCGCCTTGATTCGTATTCGTCGTCGGCTGGGATGGCTTCGCGCCTTGATTCGTATTCGTCGTCGGCTGGGATGGCTTCGCGCCTTGATTCGT
>Ga0208825_1001976_pt1 | contig 14367 bp, 18 predicted proteins | sample AD_UKC113_MetaG_FD_184450 | JGI IMG/M metagenome (GOLD analysis project Ga0208825, IMG submission 184450) | Active sludge microbial communities of municipal wastewater-treating anaerobic digesters from Hong Kong - AD_UKC113_MetaG (SPAdes)... | ecosystem: Engineered > Bioreactor > Anaerobic >...
ATACTCATTAGAAACTTTCTGTACATCCATGCAAATATCCCTCACTTTTTAGAGTTTTAATTTAGAGTCGAAAAACTTGAAATACTCTAAATTACTTTTTAGGGTATTATCTCATGGCCTTGTAAAGTAGTCTATACACCGAGTTATTAGTCGGTTACGAGAAACTACACAAGAATTCCTCAAACCAATGGAATAACTAAATAAAAAACCCGGCACAATCCGGGTAAAACTTTAATTCATAGATAAAACTTTTCTATTATTTGTTTATAGAAAACTTTTACTTAATACATTTTGGGTAGTATCAGCCACAATCTGATTTTTTGGTATACAATTATAGATGGCAGTTTCAGGTTCAATTTTCGGTATTGATTTTGATTCCTCTTCATTAAGCAATGCTTCATTTGTAATTAATAATTCATTGATTGACCCTCGGCCATTTCCTTTTGAATTTATTGCTCTTGATGCACTTAATTTAGTAATTGAGAATTGCTTGTATAATTCTTCAAAAAAAGTATCTGTAGGGTCGGTATTAGTTGGATCCGAGTTGCTTAACATAAGAGAAGCTTTTTTATCATTATGCAATTTAGTGTACCACGCTGCTAAGCGTTTTTGACTGTCGTCATTGAATGGTGATTTCTGATAATTATTAAAGCTTGATGTACCACTTAAAGGTCTATACGGAGGATCCATATAGACAAATGTATCCTTATCTATATAATCAGTTAATAATTCAAAATCACCATGTAATAATGTTACACCTTGTAACGCTAAATTAACATTTTTTAAGTTGTCCTTATCACAAATAGTCGGATTTTTATTATCCCCGAAAGGCACATTGTAGTCACCTTTGCTATTTAACCTATATAAACCATTAAAACATGTTTTATTTAGAAATATTAAATTGGAGGCATGAGTTATCCAATCCTGTGAAGGCTTTGAATAATCAATTGTCCTTTTTTCAAGATTAAATAAACTCCTAATTTCATAATACATGGCTTCTCTTTGCTCTCTATTTTTTTCTAAAAAGCTACTTTCCATTACTGAAAGTTTTGAAATTAAATCATTTACGCTATCTCTTATTACTTTATAAGTAATAATTAGCTCAACATTAAAATCGTTAAGGATGACCTGTTCAAATTGATAGTGTTTATTTAACTCAAAGAAAACGGCTCCTCCACCTAAAAATGGTTCTACATACTTTTTTACTTTATGTTCTTTAAGTTTTTGAGGAAAATTTACCTCTAGTTGAGTTAAAAGTTGTCCTTTACCACCTGCCCATTTAAGAAATGGTCTTGCATTAGCATTTTTCAAAATATACACCCCTTAGTAAAGACTATTAATATTATAATTTATAACTGTTTCGTTTTGAAGTCTTATTCTTGATAATTCACAAAACTCTTTTTCAATCTCAATACCTAAAAAAATTCTATGATTATTAATCGCGGAGATACCTGTAGTCCCTGAACCGCAAAATGGATCTAATATTAAATCACCAGGGTTAGAAGAGGAAAGTATGCATCTATCCAATAATTTAATTGGTTTCTGAGTTGGATGATATCCAAATCTTTTTTCGCTTTTAGGTGTAGAGGGTATTTCCCAAACACTTCGCATTTGTTTACCTCCATTTAATTCCTTAATTAATTGATAATTAAATATATGTTTAGCTTTTTTATTCTTCTTTGCCCATAGGAGAATTTCATGGCTTGCTGTAAAGCAGCGACATCCCATATTTGGAGGAGCATTTGGTTTAAACCATGATATTTCATTAATAATATAATAATCCATTTCCATTAAGGCAAATGCAATTGAGTGAATAATGTGATATGTTCCTGAAATCCATATTGTACCATTAGGTTTTAATACTCTATCACATGCTTTTAGCCATTGCTTATTAAATTCATAGTCATTACGAAAACCCTGTGACTTATCCCATTTGCCTTTATCTACACACGCTATTTGCCCTGACTTACAGGTTATACCTCCATTGCTTAATTTATATGGAGGATCAGCAAATATCATATCAACAGAATTGATTGCTAAGGTATCCATTAATGTAACGCAATCCCCAAGTAGTAATTCATAATTGTTTCCCTTTGCAAATAGCATATTTCAGAGCTCCTTATATTTTTCTAAATATTATAGCATAATTTCACTATAAGTGAAAATTAATTTTTTACAAAATGGGATAAAATGAACTAGAGGTGAAACTATGCTAAATAAATATGCTGATAGATATAAAAGGATTGGTAAACATATTCAGCAATATAGAAAAGAAAAAGGGCTTACTCAAGAACAATTATCAGAGCAAGTAAGAATAAGTAAAAGTTATTTAAGTAAAATAGAGGCACAAAACTGTAACAAGTCATTTTCACTTGAAGTTCTTTTTGAAATTGCGGATGCTTTGGAAATTCCTGTTTACAAACTTTTAGAGTAAAACCATAATTGTCTAGCATTTATATGTTTTAACTGATGGAGGTAAAGTAATGAAATTAAGTGAAGCTATGGAACTCCTAAAACCATATGTAGGAAAAAGATTTGATTCATTTCTTCCTCAAGATGTGCTTATGGATTTACGAACCAATAAAGGAAATGTTGGACAATTGTTAGAAAGACTAATAGGTTTAGCTAATACATCAAGTATTTTGGATTTTGAAGATGGTGAACTTAAAACAAATAAGTGTGATTCGAGAGGAAAGCCTTTAGAAACAATGTTTATTACACAAATTGCTTCTAGTATTGATGAGATATTAAGAAAAAGACGTTTTGAAGAAACTCATCTTTATAACAAAATAAAGAATTTACTTTATGTGCCTGTATCCAAAGAAGGTAATGAAGGAGACTGGTTTATCCTTCCAATAGCACATGTTAACTTGTCTGATAGTAGGTGTTCAATATTACGCAGTCAATTAGAGGCTGATTACTATTCTATAGCAGATCAACTGTTATGCCATATACAAACAAGCCCAGATGGATTTATTCATACTTCAAATGGAGAGTTTATACAGATTAGGAGTAAGGATAGCATGCCCTATCACCCGATATATTCTATGATTGTAGGAAGAGAAGTATCAAATAAAAATCATGCTTTTTATTTCAAAAAGAAATTCATGCATTACCTGAATATACATTTGTCTTGTTAATACGCATATAAGTATGCGATTTGATGTTATGGTCAACTGTCAACTAACTTAAGAGGAGGGTTTCAAATGTTATATGAGGAAATGTTTGAAGTTGTTAAAAATCTTGAATTTGACAAGCACAAATTTACCTATGGGGTAGGTGATACGAACATTTCAATTTTTCGTCCTTCCAAATTATCTGCAAGATTCAAGAACTATGACGTAAATAAAAATTTTCAAATTTTTCTACATGAGGGTACAAGAAGCTTTAGGCCAAATCATCTTAGGGTTATGATTGATTTAAACCTTAGGGTGAGATGTCGCCCAGATTTGAAGAAGAACCTTTTGTATGCTGTTGACAAAGTATTCTATGGTGATGATCCTGATAAGTATATTGAAGCTCTTAGATGTGAAAAGTTTGAACATTATTTAAATGATATAGGAATTATATTAAATCTTTCCCAATTATTTATTATTGAGCAAAATTATGGCTATCATAGAGAAAGCAACTATGATCCACCTACTTTGTTTTATCAAGGATGGGTAAGAGAATTTATTGATAGCCCAAAGGAAATTGATAACTTGTGTATGAGTGTTTGTAAGCCACAGCCACCAAGTGCGAAATATACTTCTAAAGAAAACAAAAAAAATTCTAAGTATTTATCTAACTTACCCGAACTTTGGTACATGCAGGAAGAATGATATAGCACAAATTAAAAGTTTTTAATACTGTTGTACAATAGATGGTTTTCTAAAAAGGTTCCCCCCAACATAAAGTTATATATAGTTAATGAAAAAAAGCAGCATATCAAAAAGAATTCTCGGAGTATAATTTGATAAGGTTGTTTAAATATTGAATCTCTAAATAGTTAGAAACTGAATGTTGGAAAATATTGTATTGAAGGGATGCGAAAAATATGGCAAAAAAGTTTAAATGTCCACATTGTGAGCATCAATGTACAAAGACGGAGTATCCTGAACATCTTAAAGAGGAACACATAGTTGAATACCAAAAAGTGATAAATGATATAAAAAACTATATAAGTAATAATTACAATATCAAAGAGACTGCAGCAAAGGTATGTGTAACTGAGAGGTTTGTTAAAAAGGTAGTTATAAATAAAAACATTATTGCTAAAGAAGAGCAGGGAGCCTACAAAATCAATAAATTAAAGGTAAAAGTTTGGGAGCCGGAAAACTTTAATCTTGAAACAACAACTATTTGGGGATTTCCGGATAGGGGAAGCTGGGCTACTCATACAGGGAAATATAGGGGGAACTGGTCTCCTTATATACCAAGAAATATAATTCTTAGATACTCAAATGAGGGAGATATAGTCTTAGATCAGTTTGTTGGAAGTGGTACTACTATTGTAGAAGCAAAACTTTTAGGAAGGAAAGGAATAGGAGTTGATATAAATCCCGATTCAGTTAGGCTTACATTGGCCAACGTCAATTTTAATTTTGAAGGCTGTGGTACAGTTGAAGTACATAATGGGGATGCTAGGAACCTTTATTTTATAAAAAGTGAAAGTGTTGACCTTATATGTACTCACCCACCATATGCAGATATTATTAAATATAGTAATAATATTGTAGGGGATCTTTCACACTATGATATAAATAATTTTCTTAAAGAAATGGAATGCGTATGTGAAGAGTGTTTCAGGGTACTTAAAAAAGGAAAGTTTTGTGCAATTCTTATAGGTGATACTCGAAAAAAGGGGCATATACTTCCATTGGGATTTAATGTAATGCAAGTGTTTAGTAATTCAGGATTTAGCCTCAAGGAGATTATAATAAAAGAGCAACATAACTGCCGTTCTACAGCTTATTGGAGAAATAAAAGCATCAAATATAATTTTTTTCTTATAGCACACGAATACTTGTTTGTTTTTAAAAAGCCTTGATAATGAGATGGATACTTCAATAAGACAAATTAATTCGATAAACTGGTAATTGTTGAGCCTCATAAAACTTTTTTCTCTTTACCATATTACTTTTGCAGAAAGATTTGATTTCTGACTTCATACGGTAAGGATTATTTAAATAAAGAAGCTAAAGTCGCAAATTTTAATAAAAGCAAGCCTGGGGACTTCTAATAAAGAAACAAAACAATTAATCAAGCAAATGAAAATAGAAAACTTACATTAAAAGAGAGATATGAAAAGATAGAACAGCTTCTATCAGCAGGAACCTGTGATTTTTACGGTATTAAAAACAGTAATATTCCTCAAACGTTTATTTACTTTAGGTTTTAAGCCTTTACTAGTTTGTTTCATAATATTTCAGTGATTTCATAAAGTTTCTTTCTTTTAGGACAATAAAAACCGCATTTACATATATTGCACAAGTTACCACGCCTTAATAATTATATCAGACTTATGCATAAAACCAGCGTATAATATTGTAGATTTATCACCAGTATAATTATAAAATTAATGGAATATTTCTTTATTTTGTTAAATGCAAATAATTACAAAATAAAAACGGGGATAACTATTATGCTGTTAATTACCTTTTATTTATTGCCCATACTGCTGGCAGCTGTTATATTTTTGGATGTTCGTCGCAAAATTAATTTAACATACAAGGGGTTTATGGCTTTCTTTCTGATAGCTTTGCCTCACATATCCATAATTATATATCTGGTTGACAATAGACTGCTGAAAAAATTGGATTATGGTCATATTGAGAATACTCTCACTATCGGTATTTTTATTTTATTCACATATATATTCCTAAAGGTAAATCTTTTTCCGCGTATTAATGAGGAAATAGATGAGTTTAGGGTTAAAATTCTAATTGGTGGAAGACGGCTGGTTTTGTATAGCTTGTATTCAGGGTTTACCCAAATAATATTTTACTTATTTTTATTTGAAATGCTAAAGGATATACCTAAAGGTATCATAATAATTGACACTATAATTGCTGCAGTGAGTTTGATTGTTTTTTACATAAATGGAATGGCAAGGATTTTAATAACTTCAAAAAGGCTTAATATAATAAAAAAGATAATAGCAGTGTTCACTATGTTAATTCCCGTAGTAAATATTCCTGTGATGGTATATGCTTGTGGTGCTGCAAAGGAAGAAATTGAGCATGAATGTTACAGGGTTGTTAAGCAAAATATTCGAATAGAATCACAAGTCTGCAATACGAAATACCCTCTTGTTATGATCCATGGAATCGGATTTAAGGATTACAAATACATAAACTACTGGGGCAGAATTCCCAAGGAGCTTATTAAAAATGGTGCTAAAGTGTATTATGGAAATCAGGAAGCCTTTGGCACGGTGGAGTACAATGCACAGGATATTAAGAATAAAATATTTGAAATTATGAGCGAAACAGGATGTGAGAAAGTAAATATTATTGCACATTCAAAAGGAGGTTTGGATGCTCGTTATATGATCAGTAAGCTGGGAATGGAAGACTATGTTGCTTCCGTGACTTTAATGTGTGTTCCAAATCAGGGCTCAAAGATAATTGATTTTATTTATTGGCTTCCAAAGTGGTTTTATGGAAATGTGGGTAAAATGATGGACAAGTATTTTAGAATGATAGGTGATAAGAATCCCGACTTTTTTACATCCACGAGACAACTTTCCACCCATTACTGCAAAAAGTTCAATGAAGAAGTAAAGGACTCTCATAAGGTATATTATCAAAGCTATGCTACTTCTATGAATAATATGTTCAGCGATTATATTCTTACAATTCCATATTTAATATTAAAAGTATTAGGAGGAGAAAATGACGGACTGGTAGAGGTAGAGTCTGCAAAATGGGGAGAGTTTAAAGGAGTAATAAGGAACTGTTATAACAGAGGAATTTCTCATGGTGATATCATTGATTTGCGAAAAGACTCTTACAAGGGATTTGATGTAAGGGAAAAATATATTGAGATTGTGTCGGATTTAAAGAGCAAGGGATATTAGGGGGTTAAGGGGCTTTTAACCCCCTGCTTATAAAGCGGACTAAAAGTTCTATTTCCTCTTCTTTACCACTAATATTATGTTTTTTTAGAAGTAGAAACCGCATAGTGAAATAGCCGAATACCGATGAAAGTATCATTCTAATAATAACCGGATTGGGTAAATCAATAATCTCTCCCCTTGCTTTAAATTTATCAAAGGTAGTATTTATAAAGTCCAGTATATGATTGCTTATGTGGGGTATAAACTCTTCCATCAGTTTATCCTTATAGAGGAATTCTTATATAACTATGCAGAATATTTCCTGATTCTTGCTTATAAAATCATACCTGTTTTTAATAACTGTTCTTACAAATTCCTCAAAGCTATTTATATCTTTATCTATCTCTTTAATAAATTCTTTTGCTATTACAGGAATTAAAAACTTTAAAAAAGGTGTAATTACCCACATCAAAAGGTTTTCTTTGGTACCATAATGCTTGAATATGGTTCCTTCATCTACGCCTGCAGCTTTTACTATTTCACTTGTAGAGGTGTTGGCATAGCCTTTTTCAGCAAACATCTTTATAGCCGATTCAACAATTTTTTGCTGTTTTGTGGTTTCTTTACTTGATAATTTTGACTTTTCATATATTTTGTCAAATATGTTATCAGAAAACATTTTAATTATCTCCTTAGTATCTTAGTTTATATTAAATGCGGTTAATCTTTAATATAGTTTAATCATTGCTTGCGATATTTTCTAAGAGCAATTATGTTTAAGATTATAAATATTACAGCAAATGCTACCAGGAATAACAAATCCTTATAGATGCTGTTTAGATCCAAACCTTTATACATAACATCCCTTAATGCGTTTGCACCATAGTAGAGGCATGAATCTGGCTAAAACCTGCAGCCAATCTGCCATTCCCTCAACAGGAATAATACCTGAGAAGAATATCTGGGGAATGATTACAATGGGTATAAATTGAAGCATTTGAAACTCTGATGATGCGAAGGTTGACAGCAGAATGCCTAGAGATAAAGCCGTTAAAGCTAAAATAAGATTTATTAGTATGACGTTCCATATTGAGCCTGCCAAAGTTACATCAAGGACATTGACAGCAAATATAATTACGATGAGAGTCTGTATAACTGTAAATATGCCATAACCTGCCAGATATCCGGTTATAACTTCAACTCTCTTTATAGGAGTTGACATAAGACGTTCTAAAGTACCTGTGGTTCTTTCCCTCAATAAACCTATTCCCGAGATGAGAAAAACAAAAAAGAATACAAAGAATCCAACAAGTATGGTAATCAATATTTACCTTCAATTGAAGGCTTTTAGAGACAGTCGGATCATCATTTAAAAGGATTAGCTCCAGCTTCCCGTTGTTATTATTTAGAAGCCCGTCAAGGTCTTCATCTAAAACTGTTTCATATGATGCCGATTCAACTTCTTGTATTATTATACTGCTGTCTTTCAATGATGTTGCTATCATTTTATCTATGTTTACAATCCCAAGCTTATAATTTGCAGTGTTATCTGTAAACAAAAAATGCATGAGGGTCAATATCACCAGTGGAGCTACAAACAGCAGTCCTAATGTTCTTTTGTCGCGAAGCATTTGCAGTACTATTCTTTTTATTAAAGCTCTTGTTCTCATGATAGATTACCTCCTGCCTTGATGAATACATCTTCCAGATTAATCACGTTATAAGACTGCATTAGAGCTTCTGGTGTACCTCTTTTAATCACCTTACCATCTCTTATCATTGCCAGAACATCGCATTTTAAGGTTTCATCCATAACATGAGTGGTAATAATGATTGTTTTACCTTCGTTGTTTTTCAAGCGATACAGCTCATTCCATATTCCAAGTCTCAGTTCAGGATCAATTCCCACAGTAGGCTCATCAAGTATAAGTACACTGGGGTTTTGAATCAAAGCTATACCTAGAGAGAGACGTCGTTTCATTCCCCCGGAGTAATGGGATACCCTTTTCTTAAGATAGTCTTTTAAATTTACCAGTTCTGCTATGTATGATATACGCTTTTTCTGATCAGCCTTATTAATCTTAAAGAGTGAAGCAAAGAATCTTAAGTTTTCTTCTCCTGTAAGGTCCGAGTAAAGTGCATCCGACTGAGCCATATATCCGATATCCTGCATTATTTTGAGGTTTGGCATTCTTACATCAAGCACATGAACTGTTCCTGTATCGGCTTTTTCCATGCCTACCATTATTTTAACAAGAGTTGTTTTGCCTGCTCCTGAAGGGCCGATTAAGCCATAAATCTTACCGTATTCGATGTTTATAGAAACATTGTCTAAAACTACTTTTTTACTGTAAATTTTGCTGACATTATTTATTTTTACGACAGGCTCCATTAGATATTCCTCCCTGCACTAAGTGAGTGATTACTCACTTAGTGTACTGCGGTTCGTTTTTGATGTCAATATTCCACTGGATTTATCGCATTATATAAAACGTAAAAAAATTACGATTAATAATGTATTAAATGCAAAAATATTGCGTATAATATATTAGCATGATATAATTAGTCTTGAAAGGGTGATTTTATGATAACTAAGTTGATAATGAGGAACTTTAAATCTTTTAAATATAAGACAACGATAGATTTCACAAAAACCAATTATAAAGTACTGGATATACCTAATGTATCTGATATAGGAGTGCTAAAGGGGATGATGTTTGTTGGAGCAAATGCATCCGGTAAGTCCAATGCACTTCATGCAATTAGATTATTACTCGATCTTCTATTCATGGAAAAAGAAATAAACTCTGGACTTTTTGCTTGTCTCTTTTCAGAAATACCGGATTTTTCGCTAGATTATTATTTTAAGATTGATGACAAAGAAATCCGCTACTATTTTGAATTTGATGTTAAGAAAACTATACTTTCAGAGAAGCTATATGTAGATGGTAAAGTGCTGCTTGAAAGAATGGGTATAACCGCTAAATCATATATTACTGATAATGAAAATTATGATAATCTAGATAGAGAGACGCTTTTTTTACGTACAGTCTACTTTAATACCAGGTTTGCGGGAAACGAAATATTGCGTCAATGGTTTGACTTTTTACAGCACTCCATTTACTTAAATGCATTTGATAGAAAAGTTTTATCTTATGGGAAGCAAGATTTTAGAATTACTAAGTATATTGAGGATAAAGGAACAGAGCAGATCAATAAGTTCTTTGAGGACAACAACTTTGACCAGTATATAGAATATGCAAATGAAGCTAAAGGAGAGCATGTGGTTATAAAGTATCATAAAGATGAGGATAAGATGTTGTTCTTCAAACGTAAAGGGATCAATATTCCTATACCTTATGGTGAAGAATCACTGGGAAACCGCACTTTGCTTAATCTGCTACCGGCATTCTTGTTTGTTGCACAACATAACGGTATGCTGTTGATAGATGAATTTTCTAGCGGTTTCCATAATGAACTTGAGGAACTGCTTGTTAAGTACTTTATGAATACAGCAAAGAGATCTCAGATGATTTTTGTTTCCCATTCTACCAATTTGCTCTCGACTTCGCTGCTCCGTCCAGATCAAATATATTCAGTGGAATTTGACGGGCAGAGCGGTAGCAGTATAAAGCGTTTCTCAGATGAACAGCCTAGAGTTGCTCAAAATCTTGAGAAGATGTATTTAAGCGGAGTTTTTGGTGGATTGCCAAAGTATAAGGATGTATAATATGAGGATTAATAAAGATAAAAGCGTTGGTAGAGTTTTGTTTATAGTTGAGGGTGCGAGAACGGAGTTTACGCTGCTTAGGCGTATATTTTGTGATGTCTTGAGCTATGAGTATATAGAAAAAAGAAGAAATAATGCAAGGTTTTTTAAGAATAGAAATATCAGTACATCGAAGATAGCAGTTATAAACACGGAGAATTCAAATATTTCTGACATTTGTGATGAAAATTGTTATCTTGATAATGTGTTTGAAACATTAATATCAGAGTACGATTTTCCTGTGGATAAAGCTGCAATTTATTATATATTTGACCGTGATCCAAAATCAAATGTTAATACTAAACTAATAAGAAAGTTAATATCTCAGCTTAAAAATGCATATGAAAATGAAGGTGGATTAAGAGGTGGATTATTGTTATTAAGCTATCCATGCATTGAAAGTTATGTTGTCTCTAATTTTATAGATGATACACATTTGATAGAATTTGCTATTGGGGAGGAAGTAAAGGCGTTTGTTGCACAAAAAAATACTGAGATACAATATAACAAAATTACTGAAGATACTGTAAAAAAGGCAGCAAGTGAAATGATGAAGTATCTTGATATGGAGCAAATCATTTTAGAAATCGATAATATGGGACATACAAATTCGAAAATTTTTGAAAGACAGGAATTAAAGTACTCCAAAAGCAAAACTTATAAGTTGGTTAGTTTACTATCAGTTGCATTAATTGACTTAGGAATTATTGAACTTGATGATATTTGAAAATTGCAGTGATTCTAATAAATATTGATGAAGCTATGGTAAAGAGTAAAGATAATATTAAGACTATGACCTATTCCATGGTAAGCCGTGGGTCAAAATTCGTGAAATACGCTTATTGTAAGTATTCAATGTTCTCTTACAAAGTTTTTACACCACTATTTACACATACATATTTATTAAACGTTATAAATCACTATTGAAAATTAGTAACATTTTGATAAAATATATATGAAAGATTTACCAGCAGTACCGAAGTAAGCAGTATCAATATAGCAATAAGGAAGTTGGTGAATTATATGCCAGATAAAGCAGCAACAGAGGCACAAGCAGCAGCAAAAGCAAACCTATACATAGCTTTACAAAAAATGTTTCCCACGGCATCAAAAAGAGCTATTGATGAAATGGCTAAAACTATATTAGAAAAGCGTGCTAAAATAGCAAGATTTAGAGAAATAGCAGGATTATAACCTTATTCCGAAGATTCAGGTGATACAGTTGCAATGACAGAAGTTGGCGGACATGCTATATTTGGTGTAAATTCATCTATTACCAAAGAATCTCATGAAGCAACAAAAGAACTTCGGCAGAAATGGTTTAAAATGGTGAAATGGTGTCCACCGAAGAAGAAAGAACCAAAACACTTAGGACATGTACAATCATTAACACATGCTGAATCACATGCTTTAATAAGAGCTTATGAAAGATTAGGAAAATTACCTAAAAGAATCATAATGTATGTAGATCGAAAAACATGCAATATATGTAAGGGTGAAATGCCAGCCTTATTGAAGCATTTAGGAGTAGATGAACTTACAATATTTAGTGGAGACAGCTTAGAACCACTTGTTTTAAAAGCTGTTAAATAACTGAAGGGAGAAATACTATGAAAACTATCACATACGATAATCCGACTGGAAGTCCTATAAAAAATCCAAGTTTAGAATACTTGAAAGAAATTATATTTAATGAAGGTGCTGACTTCTGGAAAAAGGGAAATGGCGAATCATGTATTGAAATAGATGGAATGGACGAAAGAATTATATTCTTTTATGATGAACCTTATGGATTCTTTATCATGAGGCATCCTGATTATTTAGCACCTTATGATGAAAGTATAGAAATTGAAGTTGTTGAGCATAAAGTGGGCGGGGAACCTATGAGGATTCCAAGTTGCTGTTATGTCTCACGTGAGAAAGCATTTGAAATAATAAGCGAATTAATAAAAACACAGAATATACCTGAAAGTATTAACTGGACAGATATTTATGATATTGAAGGTTTTGACCATGGGTATTAAGAATATCGTATTGGACAAAAATAATAAAAAGGATACTTAAATATGACTGAAGCTAATCTTTTTATACATGCTGATGGAAGTATTGATGGAGATAACGAAACAGTGACAAATCAAAAAAGTGCAATAAAAAAGTTTCATATAACTCTTTTTGAAGGTACTGACAGTATTAAGTTTGGCATGACAAGTGAGGAAATACAGGATATTTTAAAAATCAAACCTACTTATTTTAAGCAATCTCAAGTAGATTTATTTGAAACAGAAGATTATTATAGAACATGCCATATTAGTTATACTTTAGAAAATGACAAACTTACGTGTGCCGCTATAGCCTTTCTTCCATCAACTGAAGTATTTTTAGACAATTATCAGATTATGGGGAAGCATCTTAAAAAGGTAGAACCATTTTTCAAAGAGCGGTTTGATGATTACACAGGGGATGGATACGGGGGCCTAGCAATTAAACATGGTATTACTTTCAGTACCAACACCCCAAAAAAAGTTAATTGGGTTTATATATTTAAAAAAGGTTACTGGGAAGAACAAGAGGAATTTTATAAAAATAATTCTATCAATATTGTACCAATAGAAGGAACCATGAGAACTGTTGAGTTCTTGTTATGTAAGCATAAAATGAGTTCGGACCAAACTTTCCCTAAATGCCCTAAATGTGGTGGTTTTATGGTTACTATGATATGATCTACCAATTATACAAAAATAATAAGGGATATCCTAAAATAGGTATCCCTTTTTTAATCGGTCTCTAAACCTCCGGCACCTCTACAAACTCCCCATCAATATACATATACTTTTGTATCTCAATACCTTGGGGTGGCTCTATATCAAATATTTCTAATTCAATACATGAAGCATAGATATATTTATCAGTACCTTTGATTACCAAAAGGCCATTTATAACTTCTTCGGTTGTATCAACGATGTCAACCAGTATTTTAGTGTTTTTATCAATCAATATCATTGTTCAATTCCTCCTTAAAACGGCATATAAGCCACTTTCTTATGATAATCAAGTGCTATGGAATCAGACACCACATAGCCCGATGGTTCAATTTCATTAACAATATAAGTGACCGTACAGGTAGAAGCTATTGTACTGGAATTTGAAATAGATACTGAAACATTTTTAAACGGTGTAAGATTCCCCCTATTGTATAAAAAATAATCTGCAACCCATGTCATTGTAAGAACATTATCCACATAAGTTAAAAGTTGTGTTGATTTTATACCAGCAGCTGATGTTACATATAAATACATATCATCATTACGTTTGAAAAATACAATAGATGCCGCGGTTGTTCCAAGAAGTATAGGTTGTTTTTTGCAAGAACTTTTTACTAAAAGTTGCAAGTAATTTTTCCATAGTATTGCAACTCCATTTTCCACAATGTTGCAAGGTTATTTTCCTACCTTATTCAACAGGAAATAGATGGTATGCAGACATTTAAAAACTAAATTAATTTGCCAAAGTTAAAGTCTAATTCAATATTCATTGTTTAAAACCCTTCTTTCTTTTCACG
>Ga0208825_1001984_pt1 | contig 14347 bp, 2 predicted proteins | sample AD_UKC113_MetaG_FD_184450 | JGI IMG/M metagenome (GOLD analysis project Ga0208825, IMG submission 184450) | Active sludge microbial communities of municipal wastewater-treating anaerobic digesters from Hong Kong - AD_UKC113_MetaG (SPAdes)... | ecosystem: Engineered > Bioreactor > Anaerobic >...
GGACATCGGGTACTTCCTGCAATTTCGCTAACAGATTGATCGTGGTAATGGTTGAAACTCCCATCGGCACACCTCCAATGACTGTTTCTTACCATTTTACACCCCTTTGTGCGGTTCTAGTCAGAGCATTGATAAGCCCTAGGGTCGGGAGCCGGAACCGTTTAGGCTGATAGTGTACTCATTTCAGTGGAGATTAGCCTTGCGATTGCGCCTAGCGAAACTCCTGCACCTGAGCTTACCCCCATTTGTTAGACCACAAATCGGGGTAAGCTCACCCTGCGACTTCTTCGTATACGCTGGTTTGATCTTTATCAAATGATCCGATCTCACAATTTGCAATTCCCAGAATGCAAATCGATCCATCGCCATTGTGCTGAGTCATTTTCATTTTCCTGCACTAGGTAATCCGGTATCTCCTGAATGGTAAGGCATGCCCGAGCTTGATATCCACGCAGAAGACCCGTAGATCACATTGTAATTCGTCTGGGAAGCGTAGACGGGTGTAGGAAAGAAGAATGACTTCAGTTGTGACTTGATCGGCCCTCGGATTGCCCCGCGGAATACCGCCATCGCATACTCTCTTTGGGCATGAGCCCCGAGTAATGCTGTTTGAGCGTATCTTCCACTTGGTAAAGCACCAGGAACACCTGGTGGTGAAATATTAACTACCCTGGCTACACCATAACTGATCACACCACCGACTACTCCTTCAGACAGAGCACGGCCAATATCCACTGATCCAGTTGTTTGGTACTGTCGGACAGCAGATCCCGCTGCATCAGCAACCCCAGAAACAACAGCTCTCCCAACAGGTCCCAAACCGAGACCGTAGCTAATTGCCCCCTTTGCCCCGCTGATTCCTGCTTGCACGGGATCCCAACCATTCAAAGCCTGCGAAAGAGGTTTACCCTCAAGAGTGTTTTGTACTGCAACCTTCACTGTATACTCCAGAACACCGGCACCAGCACCAGCTACGAAATTCCAGAAATGACCGTCAGGATCTGTGAACACTGCTGGATTGTTCTGGGTATATGAATACTCGTTCCATGTTTGTGTAAGGAGATCAGAGCCTGGGAATGAGTCGGAGCTAATGAACCGTCCTACTTGTGGATCATAGTGCCGCGCTCGCAGATAGACCAGACCCAGCTCATCATCCATTTGCTCTCCCGCAAATGTAAACGATTGCGATGAGCCTCCAGTATGTGTGCGCAAAGCGCCAAACACATCGTAACTATATGCATCTGTTCGCTGCGCAGCATCGTTGCTAAGTGCTCGCGTGCTGCCCAATCCATCTCCGTGATAGTAACTCGCGTCACCCGCCGGGTCTTCCAGGAGGATTAAATCATTGCCGTAAACATAGCGACTAGATTGCCCTGCTTGCGTCTCGACCAGCACCATCGGCAACGGCGCGCCTGTATCTTGTAGATAGTCCACAGCCGCACCGTTGACAGTCTTGCGTAGCCGCGCGCCATCGCCGTCATACTGAAACTGTACTGCATTCCCATCGCCCACAGCAGAAATCAGGCGATCCAGAGAATCAAACGTGTAAAATGAAGTGCCCTTGCTAAGTAAGTTCCCGTTGGCATCCCAGGCAAATGTAAGTGGCCCGGCGGCTAACAGCCGGCCGCCAGCATCATAAGTATAGGTGATTGCGCCGCTCACGGTGCTGGTCATAGCCGTGCGGTTGCCCATAGGATCATAGCTATAAAGCACCTGTTCACTATCAGGGTAGGTAACTTGCCTCAGGCGATAAAGGTCATCGTAGACATAATTGGTGAGACCATCCTCATCTTGCATGGTCAGCCGATTGCCCACGTTGTCTAACGTATACGCAAATGCGGCACTCGCACCTACGCCAGGGTCAGTATGAGTGACGCTCAATAACCGGTCTGCATTGTCATAAGTATAGCTAGCCTCGATACCATTAGGATAAGTCACCAGTGTTTGGCGATTGGCTTCATCGTAAACATAGGTGGTAGCTCTGTTATCCCAATCTGTGACGCTTATCAAGCGGTTAGCCAGGTCATAAGTATAGTTGACTAGCTTATTGCCGGGGTAGACTACTGATGTACGGTTATCATTGAGGTCATAACTATAGTTCAGTATGCCCATCGGCCCAGTTGTATGGGTAAGCCGATTTAGCTCATCGTAGACATACGTTGTCAGACCCACTGTATCTGTCATAGCAATGCGCTGACTCACCGCATTGTATGCGTAGCTGATGGCGGCGCCAGGATAACCAAGCACACTGATACGATTAAGGGCATCATAGGTGTAAGTAATCACAGTGCCATCAGGTTTGGTGCGATTGATACGATTTCCCACTGCATCATAGGTGTAGCTGTTTACATTTCCCAGAGGATTGCTTTCCGTCACCAGCCGATTCAAGACGTCATAGGTATAGAGCGTGATACGCCCATTAGCATCGGTCATGGCGGCCCGGTTGCCTGTGGCATCATAGGAGTAAGTGACTTGACCATTCTCAGCGTCGATCACCGAGACCAAGCGGTTAAGGGCATCATAGCCATATCGGGTAACATTACCGTTAGCGTCTATCAAAGAGGTGCGATTTCCACCCGCATCGTAGGTATAGGATGTGACATGTCCCAGTGGATCGGAAATCGTGCTTCGTCGGTAGAGCGCATCGTACGAGTAGGTGGTAGTATGCCCTAGCGGATCCGTAATTGAAGTCTGGTTATTCACTGCATCATAGCCATAGGTGATGGTGTGACTGAGTGGGTCGGTCACTGTGACAGGGCGGTCCTTCTCGTCATAGGTGTAACGTGTAACCCCACCGCGCGGGTCTGTAATCGAAAGACGGTTCCCCACAGGGTCGTAAGTATAGGTGGTGACTTTTCCTAATGGCTCATTGATTGTCAGAATCCGATTGGCGGCATCGTAGATGAAGGTTGTCACGCGCCCCAACGCATCAGTCTGGCTTAACTGGCGACCTACAATGTCATAGGTGAATGTCGTGGTATTGCCCAGCGCATCGGTAACACTCGTTTGGTCTCCACGCAGGTTGTATGTATATTGTGTAACGTAACCGCGCGCATCGGTGGTCGTGATAAGCTGCCCATAGCTGTTGTAGCTCCAGATGGTGATATTATTCAACGCATCTTGACGCTGGATCAAGTTAGAGTGGGTATCATAAGTGTAATGCGTGGCGTTTCCGCGACCATCTGTGATGGAGAGTGGGTTGTTGCGTAAGTCATAGGTCATCGTGGTGCTGTATCCCAGTGTATCTGTGATGACCAACGCGTTACCCCGGCCATCATAAGCATAGGCCGTTGAGTTGCCACGTTTATCCACCACCTGAGTGCGGTTATTATCAGCATCATAGGTGTAGGATTCTGAGTGACCCAGGGCATCCGTCTCGCTGATCAGCCGTAGTTCTGCATCATACTGGTAAGCGGTGACGCGCCCGAGCGGGTCGGTAACCGTAGTGCGCCGATTGGGAATGTCATAGACGAAGGCGGTCAGGTTGTTGTGCGCATCACGTTGCTGTATGACCCTACCATCGCTGTTATAGGTGTTGTTCAGGAATGTGTGACCGTTTGCGTCGGTGATGGTCAGCAGCCTGTGGTTTGTGTCGTATGTAAAAGTTGTGGTGTAGCCCAGGGTATCGGTGACTACCACCAGGTCAGCGAGTGCATCGTAGCCGAAGCCAACCGTGCGACCGAGCGGGTCTTCGATCTGACTGAGCCGGCTGTCGGTATTGTAAGTAAAGACCAGGTCTCGTCCGTCGGGGGCGGAGACTGTGCCCAGCAGCGTGCCGTAGTAGGTCAGGGAAGTGACGTTGCCATTGCGGTCGGTGATGGTGCTCAGCCGTCCTAGCACATCGAAGTCGTAAACGGTCTGATCTTTAAGCGTTAGGTGGAACAAGCCGCCAATTTTTTCCAGAGTGGAAAAGGTGCCTGCGGGTGGGTCGTAGGAAGCACCGTTCCAAGCAAAACGCTCCTCACGCCCATCGCCATGACGAACGATTACTGCGCCGTCCGCGCCGGTCTCAGCAGTGGTGACGTTATAGGAATGTGTCCAACCATAGCCCATCCGCCCATCTTGCGGCGCGGTTGAGTTGTAGCTGCGGGCGAACTCTAGGGGGAATGAGCGGGTAGGAATGGAAAGGTCAGTGCGCTGGTAGGCGTAGTTTCCGGTAGCGGTGTTTACAGGATCTGCGACGTATGCGTTCCAGAATATAGTCTGACCATAGTAGGCCGTTTGCCCAACCCAAGGATTGGCATCCACGTAGTATTCATAGTCGTAACACGTTGCCGGCGGTGTTCCACAAGTGTAAGTGCGATAGTTGATGCCATTGCCTGAGCCGTAGGGAGCCGGGCCAGAGGCGTCACCCCACCAGTTGTTCTCAGCATTGACTACCGCCGGATGGAAGCTACTATAAATGCCGTAACTGGTGTTGCCGTAGATGCTGCTGTTATTCACAATAGCGCTAGCCGATACTCCCGTCGCACTGCCAAGGTACACGGCTGGTTTGCCATTATCGCTGAGGGTGGAGTGATTGATAGAGACGGTAGCGTTGTAAGTTTCACAACCGTAAGAACAATATTGCTGCGTGATGGCACCCTGGTAGTAACTGCCGCCAGCATAACGCACCACCGCGTAATCCAGATTCACGGTGCCATTGTTGATAAAGATGGCAGCCCAGTCGCTCTTCGCGGGCGCGCTGGCTGTACCGTCGGCGTTCGTGTCCCCGCCCACGCTATCATCCTTGTACGAGGTGAACACCACCGGATTCCCGGCCGTCCCCTGTCCATTCAATGTTCCTGCCACTGTGAGCAGACTGCCACTAAGTTTGACAATTGCTCCAGGTTGCAATGAAAGCGTTTTGCCAGAAGGAATGGTTACGGTGCTAAACTGGTACACTAGACTGCCTTGCGGTGCCAGGGTGAGGTCATTGAATGTGCCGTACATATATATGGCGTTGTGCAAGTTACTGCTGCCCTGATTACCGGACAAGGTCAGAGCATTTCCACTGCTGAGACGGAACTCAGCCGCGTAATTGTTGTTATTGTTCAAGATCGAATTGGTCAACGCGATGGGGCTTGCAGAATAATAGAATTGCACACCAGAGGAAGTATTGCCACTGATGACGCAATTGTCAATGGTGACCGGAAAGCCTGCTCCGACGTAAACTCCATTACCGGAATTATTCTGCACCGTTGAATTCAGAAGGGACAGGCTTCCCGATACTCCCGTCGCACTGCCAAGGTACACGGCTGGTTTGCCATTATCGCTGAGGGTGGAGTGATTGATAGAGACGGTAGCGTTGTAAGTTTCACAACCGTAAGAACAATATTGCTGCGTGATGGCACCCTGGTAGTAACTGCCGCCAGCATAACGCACCACCGCGTAATCCAGATTCACGGTGCCATTGTTGATATAGATGGCAGCCCAGTCGCTCTTCGCGGGCGCGCTGGCTGTACCGTCGGCGTTCGTGTCCCCGCCCACGCTATCATCCTTGTATGACGTGAATACCACTGGACTCCCGGCTGTCCCCTGCCCATTCAACGTTCCTGCTACCGTAAGCAGACTGCCAGAACTGAACTTAATGATGGTATTAGCCGGAACTGTGAGCGTGACACCCGTGGACACTGACCACGAATCCAGCCAGTAAACGGCATTGGAAACCAGTGTAGTATTCTGAGCAAGCGTGCCGCCCTGAACACGAATGGCATTGCCGATCATTCCGGGGTAGAGGAAAGAGTTATTGTTGTCCAGGTAAAAGTAACTAGCGAAGTCAAAGTAGATAGCATAACCATAATTATCGGTAAAGGTGTTGCCGGTAATGACAGCATGACTAGAAGTGGCTGTGGTGACATAAGCGCCCCATTTATTCCCCAGGAATGTGTTGTTTTGTACAGTCAAACCGGAGCCAGTCTCGTAAAGTCCGTAGTTTGTGTTACTCAGAAAACTCGTGGCTGTGATGACCCCTGTTGAATTCTCGTACCAAAGCATCCGTTTATTGTATTCAAGCGTCGAATTGGCTACGTTCAAAGTGCTGGTGCTCACCTTGATGGCGGGATCGCCGCCATAGCGCACCACAACATACTCGAACCGGCTGGCGCTGGCCGTGCTGCCGATGGTGAGCGTGCCCCAGTACCCGGCGCTGGGCAGGCTGGCGTCGCCATCGTTGTTGGTATCCCCACCATACTCATCATCCCGCAGCGAGGTGAGAATAATCGGTGCACTTTCTGCCCCTTCAGCAATCAATGGGCCGTTGACGGTCCAGTTGCTGCCAGTGTAAAATTTGACAATTGCGCCAGGGGATAGTGTCAGACTGCCGTTGCTGGGAATCGTGACCGCGTGGGCCACATAGACCAGGTCGGCACCCCAGGTTGTCGCCCCCGCTACCGTGCCGCTGACTTTCACACCATTGAAAGCGTTATCCTCGGCGACATTGCCACTGAAGCTGGGCTTGCAGTCGGCAGTCATTTCGGCGGCATAAGCCCCGTTGCGGCGGAAGATATTGTTTTGCAGGTTGGGAGCGGAGGTGTTTTGCATATACAGGCCGCTGGTTGTATTTTGGAGGAAAAGATTGCCCTGAAGTAATGGCCCGGCCTGATCGTTGAGATACAGCCCATGGCCTTGCCCGTAGGCAATCATGCTGTTGGTGATGCGCGGCGCGGCGCTATCGAGCAAAACGCTGTGGTTGTTGGTTACGCCACCGTAGCGCACTTGGACATAGTCGAGCACACAACGGCTGTCATCCGAGGAATCGGCAAAACTAATGCGCTGCCAATCGCCCGCTGTGGGCCAGAAGATGCCATCATCGTTGTCGGTGTCGCCGCCATAGGCATCGTCGCGCAGGGAGGTGAAGACGATGGGCGCAGCGGCTGTACCATCGGCAATGAGCGCACCATTGACGGTCAGATAACTGGTAGTGTCTTTGAACTTCACTACCGTTCCCGGCTGCAAGGTGAGCGCCGGTCCCGCGTTGACGGTCAAACCACCCTCGACGACGTAGACCAGATCGGCGTACCAGGTCTGGTTGAAGGTGACGCTGCCGCTCACCCGCACGCCGTTAACGGCGTTATAGTGGGCCGAGTTGCCGGAGAATGTGGGGTAGCACGTGGCGTCCATATAGACGGCGTAGCCGCCGTTACCCCAGAGCGTGTTATCGGCAATGGTCGGCGCCGACGTGCTCGCCAAACGAACGCCGTCGCTGGTGTTATCCAGGATCCAGTTACGGCGCAGCGAAGGGTTACTGCTGTTAAGCGCCTGAACGCCGTAACCTGAATTCTGTTTGATGACGTTGTCTTCAATTGTCGGTGAGGCAGCATCCACGTATAGCGCGCTGCCGGTGCTGCCGCCGTAACGCACTTCCACAAAGCGCAGTTTGGTGAGCGTGTCCACGCTGGAATCGTTGAAAGCAATGCGCCCCCAGTTCCCCGGCGCCGGCCACGAAGCCGCGCCGTCGCCGTTGGAGTCGCCGCCCACGCTGTCGTCCTTGATTGAGGTGAATACAATGCGGTTGTCGGCGACACCTTGCGCATCGAGAATACCGTTGATGATGAGGCTTCGGGTCGCGTTGAACTTGACCACTACGCCCGGCTCGATGATTAGCCGCACGCCGGCGTTCACCGTCACATCGCCGGTCACGATATAGGGGCTGTTCGCCGCTGTCCAGGTAGTATCCGCAGTGATAGCACCGCTCACCTGAGTGGGGGTCGGCGGTGTGGGCAGGGTCGGCAACGGCGTTGGTATGGTCACTGACGAGACCGCCCGCCACGGGGTGTACGTCACGCGGTCGGTCACCACGTCTCCTGTGCCGCCTGGGTTGCTGGCGTGACTTGGCCCCGTGTCGCTGCCCCACCAGTTGTTAGTGGCATTCACCGTGTAGGAGGTGTTCGCGTTGTACAGGCCGTGTTGAGAGTTGCCGTAGATAGCACTATCGTTGATGACCATGTAGGCCGCAGTGCCATTGTAGACGCCGATGGCATTCTCGGTAAGCACGGCGTTCTGCACGTAAGGGCTGGCGTTCTGCACGTAAAGCCCACGATACTGGCTGCCCATAACGATCAGATGCTCCAGCGTCGGGGCGCTGCCATCCAGGAACAGCGCGCCAGTGGTGGAGCTGCTGCCACCATAGCGCAAAGTGACATAGTGCAGCGCTGAACTGCCGGCAGTGGAGGCAAGACGCAGCGCCTGCCAATCGCCGCGCGCCGGAATGGTGGTTCCGGCATCATTATTGGTGTCGCCGCCCATGGCATCATCCTTCAGCGAAGTGAAGATGATACGACGCTCCGCCGTTCCCTGCGCCAACAGTTGTCCGTTGATCGTCATCTGTCCGGCGGCGGGGAATTTTACTACCACACCGGGTTGTAGCGTCAACACGGTGTTCATCGCCAGGGTCAGGCTGCTATCAATGATATAGGGCAGGTTGTCACTCCAGGTATTGTCCACATTGATGGTACCGCCCACACCGACGCCATTGAAGCGGTTGCCGGCCGCAACATTCCCGGAAAAAGTAGCGCGCGAGCCACCACTCATGTAAACAGCATAGCCAGTGTTGCGCACCAGTGCATTGTCTATAACCTGCGGAGAAGACGCCGCGCTGAGCCACAGTCCGCTATCGCCGTTTTCCCAAATGACATTGCTCTCGATGATGGGCAAAGAGGCGTTGAGCAGCTGCAAACCGTAGCGATTGCTGCTCTCAATGAAACTATTGAGGATACGCGGGCCGGCGGTATCCAGGGTGATATTGGCATACGCGGTACCGGTGCCATAGTTGTACCCGTAGCCGCCATAGCGCACCACCACATGGTTCAGGATGGTATCAGCATCAACACTGGTATCGGCGAAGTAGAGCGTGCCCCAGTCCGCGGGGACGGGTTTGGTGGCGCCGCCATCTTGCTGGGTATCGCCGCCGTATTGGTCATCCTTGAGGGAAGTAAAGACGATAGGGCTGGTGGTAGTGCCGCTGGCGACCAGCGTCCCCCGGATGATGAGTGTTTTTTGAGAGAAGAACTTGACTACCGCACCGGGCTGCAAGGTGAGCGTACTACCGGATTCCAAGGCGAGATTCTCAGTAGCCAAATAGGGCAGATCTGAGTGCCAGGTACCTGTGCCCAAGCTACCGTACACTCCGATGCCATTATAAGCATTGCCATACGCGGTGTTGTTGCTGAAAGTCGGCAGACAGTTACCCTGCATATAGACAGCGTAATTGCGGTTGCGGAAGAGTGTGTTGCCGCCGACCTCGGGCGAACTGCCGGCGGTCAGATAGAGACCGTGCAGCAAGTTGCTGTGAATTTCATTATCGGTTACTTGCCCGGAGGCGCTATTCATCCAGCGTAAACCGCTTGTGTTGCTGTCGCGGATCACCGCGTGCGTCAGGGTCACAGCAGCACCGTTGACGGCCACATTGCCATCAGCGCCACCATACGCCACGATGCCGTGCCCCAACACACTCCCGCCGGCGCTGCTACCGAACAGTAACCCATCCCAATCCCCGGCCTTGGGCCAGGTAGCGCCGCCGTTGCGGTTGGTATCCCCGCCGTATGCGTCATCGTGAATCGAGGTGAATACAATAGGACGCGCAGCTGTGCCTTGCGCCCACAGCTGCCCGTTGATGAGCAGTTTGCCCTTATTGTAGGGCGAAACCGTCTGCTGCTGGAATTTCACCACCGTGCCAGGTTCAATCGTCAGCACGACACCCGCGTTCACGGTCACCTGGCCCACCACCACATAGACATTGTTCGCTGTCCAGGTAACGTTGGCGGTTATGTTGCTTTGGATAAGAACGGTGGGCGAGATGGGGCCGGGGATAGGCGTGGGATTGAGCGTGGGTACTGGCGTTGGTGTCCACATCGGCGTAGGCGTGGGTATCCCTCGATCCACAAAAACCAGTTGCGGGCCGGTTACATTGTTGTTCTCATTCGTCTCGCTCACTTGCCCCTGCCGATCCACCTGCGCCCAGAAGCGATGAATGCCCACATCAGAGAACGTATGAGTGGTGGTCAACACCTCGGTTGCGCCAGATACCAGACTACCGAGTGTCCAGGAAATCGTCCCTGTCGTTGTTGACATTGGCGCCGTGAAGAGATGCTCGTACCAATCTACCTGGAATGGCCCTCTCGCACCGACAATGCCCTGGTTGCGTACCTGCACTGTTACGCTGAAAGGTGCGTTTTCCCTTAGCAGCGAAGGCATCACAGTAATGGCTGGAATGTGTAAGTCAGGCAGCCCCACCGTTACCGTTACCGGACCTGTAAGGTTGTTGGTTTCGTCACTTTCCGCTGCGGCATTCATGCGATCCACCTGCGCCCAGAGAGAGTGCTCTCCAACGCTGAAGAGCGTGTGGGTGGCAGTGAACTCAACACCGGCGCCTGGTGCAAGACCATCTTGTAACCAGTATCCTGTTCCGATGGTGGTGGTGAGCGGCGGCGTGGCAGGATCAGCATACCAGTCTACGCGGAAAGTCTCCGTAACCGCTTTGCCTCCCAGATTGCGCACGCTCACGGTTAAAGTGAAAGGAGCATTTGCTGTGGGCACAACAGGCGCAGTGGTGATTTGCTCGATGACCAAATCAGGCTCGGGGATCGCCAGCACCGTCAAGGTGAGAGGCACGGTATAGCTGATCAACCCGCCGTCGGCCACAGCCCACAGGGAATAAACACCCGGCGGAGTGCTAAGTGCCGGCGTGATCGTGAGCGTACTGGTACCATCGGGGACCACCGGGTTAGCCGACCACGACGCCGTCGCGCCAGAGGGGAGGTCCTCCAGTTCCAATAGCACTGGATCACTCCAATCATTGTCACCGGTAAGTTGTGCAGTAAAGGTCACTGATAGCCCCTGAGTGATGGCTTGAGTCGGTGGTGCAATGCTGAAAACAAAATCCGGATGCTCCAGCACAGTTAGTGTGAACGGCGCTGTATGCACAAAGCCGCCGCCGCTGCCTGTGATCGCCAGTGGGTACAATCCCAACGGCGCGGTGAGAGCTGTCGTTAGCGTCAACACGGACGAACCATCAGGAACGATAGGATTCGTGCTCCAATCTGGCGCCACCCCATTGGGCAATCCGCTCACAGTCAGCGTCACTGGAGCAGCAAAACCGTGCAGCGCAGCGATGTTTATTAGTGTGGTCGCTATACGACTCTGACGTACAGTGCCTGTTATCGGCTCAGCCACCATAGCAAAATCGGGGTGCGGCGTAATCGTCAAAGTCAGAGGTGATGTATGGCTGCGTCCGCCGCCGGTGCCGGCGAGCGTCAGCGCATGCGTGCCGAGCGGCGCCGTCAATGCCGTAGTGAGAGTGATTGCCGCCGTGCCAGAAGGCGCAACGGGATTGGGCGCAATCACTGCGAGGACTCCCGCCGGTAGTCCACTCAACGTCAGTTGTACCGGCTCGGTGAAGTCGTACAGACCGGTAACGGTCGCAGTATACACGGCGCGCTGACCTTGAGGCACCGACCGGGTGTCGGGGTCGATGGCCAGGGTGAAGCCATCATGCAAGGTAATGGACAATTCCGCCGAGGTAGTATGCACGAAGCCGCCACCCGTGCCCGTCACCAGCAGGGTGTAGTTGCCTGTTGGCGTCTGGCTACCCGCAGTGATGGTAAGCGTCACATTCGCAGGCGGCACGTTGGGATTGGCGCTCCAGCTAGCCGTTGCGCCGCTGGGCAAACCGCTCACACTGAGCGTTACCGGCGCAGCAAAGCCGTGTTCTGGGGCCAGTGCCACCGTGTAGGTCACACTATGTGCCTGGGTCACGGTGCGTGTGGGGGGCTGGATACCGATGGTGAAATCGGGATGCGGGGTTACGACCAGCGTAAAAGGAATGTTGTGGCTGCGTCCGCCGCCGGTACCGGTGAGTGTCAGTGCATGCGTGCCGAGCGGCGCCGTCAATGCCGTAGTGAGAGTGATTGCCGCCGTGCCAGAAGGCGTGACGGGATTAGGCGCAATCGCTGCGGTGACTCCCGCTGGTAGTCCACTCAACGTCAGTTGTACCGGCTCGGTGAAATCGTACAGACCGGTAACGGTCGCAGTATACACGGCGCGCTGACCTTGAGGCACCGACCGGGTGTCGGGGGCGATGGCCAGGGTGAAGCCATCATGCAAGGTAATGGACAATTCCGCCGAGGTAGTATGCACGAAGCCGCCACCCGTGCCCGTCACCAGCAGGGTGTAGTTGCCTGTTGGCGTCTGGCTACCCGCAGTGATGGTAAGCGTCACATTCGCAGGCGGCACGTTGGGATTGGCGCTCCAGCTAGCCGTTGCGCCGCTGGGCAAACCGCTCACACTGAGCGTTACCGGCGCAGCAAAGCCGTGTTCTGGGGCCAGTGCCACCGTGTAGGTCACACTATGTGCCTGGGTCACGGTGCGTGTGGGGGGCTGGATACCGATGGTGAAATCGGGATGCGGGGTTACGACCAGCGTAAAAGGAATGTTGTGGCTGCGTCCGCCGCCGGTACCGGTGAGTGTCAGTGCATGCGTGCCGAGCGGCGCCGTCAATGCCGTAGTGAGAGTGATTGCCGCCGTGCCAGAAGGCGTGACGGGATTAGGCGCAATCGCTGCGGTGACTCCCGCTGGTAGTCCACTCAACGTCAGTTGTACCGGCTCGGTGAAATCGTACAGACCAGTGATCGTTGTAGCGTAAACGGCGAGCTGTCCCTGAAATACACTTTGCTCCGCAGGAGTGATGGCTAGAGTGAAACCGGGATGCAGGGACACCGAAAGCAGTGCCGATGCTGAATGGGTCAGCCCATCGCCGACTCCCGTAAGCTCTAGTACGTGGTCGCCGATAGGGGTTTGACTGGTAGTGGTAATGGTCAGCACAGTTGTGCCAGATGGTGCGACCGGATTGCCGCTCCAGGTAGCCGTTGAGCCTGTGGGTAATCCTTCCAGGCTCAAGCTGACCGGCGCCGTGAAGTTGTGCTCAGAGGTGAGGTGTACCGTGTAGGCTACGCTCTCATTCTGGACCGTTGTCTGCGCTTCAGGCTCAATACTTAAAACGAAATCAGGATGTGGAGTCACAGTCAGAGTCACCGCGACTTGCTGCACTATATCGCCGCCAGTAGCCCTTACATTGAGACTGTGATCACCGGTAGGGGTATTCAGGGCTGTGGTGATGGTCATGACCGCAGTGTTAGTGGGGACCAGGGGGTTGTGGCTCCAGGCTACAGTAGCACCGGCAGGCAAGTCTGCGACGGCGAGCGAGACTGCTTCAGAGAAACCATGTAAGGCCGTTACCGCTACTGTATAGCCCACGTTCTTGCCCTGGGCGACGGTTCTGATGCCAGGGTCTACCGACAGGGTGAAACTTGGCGCCGGATCAACCTGCAGGGTGACTTGGGCGGTATGGCTCAGTCCTCCACCGCTTGCATTGATCGTCACGGTGTAGGAACCCACAGGTGTATTGCTCAGAGTAGTGATTGTAAGTACAGAGCTGCCATTGGGAACCAGCGGGTTGGTTTGCCACGATGCGTTGGCTCCGGTCGGCAAACCGGTGACTCCAAGCGTTACTGGCGTATTGAAACCATGCGTTCCAGTCAGGGTTAAGGTATATCCTACGCTCTGTCCCTGGATAACCCGTTGGGATACGGGTGCAATACCCAGATCGAAATCGGGAGGTTGCTGAGGTTCTGACACCTGAACCAACCCTGTTATGTCAGGGGAGCCACTTAGCAGATAGGGGTAGTCGCCAGTCGTGGTGAAGGTGTGTGTATACCGTCCTCCTGGTTGAATAGCGCCGCTGCCCCAGGATGGTGATTGAGTAGCACTTTGAGTATCAACTGCTGCCTGGGCGGCGACATTTCCTTTGAAGGCGCGGACTACCAGGGGCAAGAAAACACGGTAAGGCGCGCCGCCAACGACTTGCTGCACCCGTGTGGTTTGGTTGATCCATACTACTGCTTCGCCGGTATCTACTGTCACGACTGCGGGATCGAAGCCAGTGTTTGTGATGTTGATTGTGGTGGCATTTGTGGCGCTGTGGGCTGCCGATCTAGTTGCTTGCGCCATGATTGGCAACGTAGGCGCGGGTTGGTCAAATGTTAGGAAAGGGAGGTAACTACTCAAAAGCGATAGGGCCAATAAGAGGTTCAGCAGGGGAAAACTATGCATTGCAGTATCTCCTTAATAATACGACAATGGCACATTAAGAACAAATCTGTGCATTCTAGTGCGATGCTACAAATATGGTATACTTGAACGAATGACGATATTACCATTACACAACAACTGGCAGATTTGGCGCGATGGGGCTTGCCCCGCGACGCGGTGGACGCTTTGCCGGAGCGATTGCACGCCTTTTGGCAACGCTATCGGCAGCACTTTTGGACCAAGACGCGGAATGTGGCGGAATATGCGTACCATTACTTGAGTG
>Ga0208825_1001986_pt1 | contig 14331 bp, 10 predicted proteins | sample AD_UKC113_MetaG_FD_184450 | JGI IMG/M metagenome (GOLD analysis project Ga0208825, IMG submission 184450) | Active sludge microbial communities of municipal wastewater-treating anaerobic digesters from Hong Kong - AD_UKC113_MetaG (SPAdes)... | ecosystem: Engineered > Bioreactor > Anaerobic >...
AGTGGGCGCATGGACAAAAAGAAGGAATGAGCATAAAAAGAAAATTGAATGGAAGTTTACAAGGAAGAATGCAGATGAGAAAATGTCAAAATATTATGTGGAATAATTAAATGGTCAGGACACTAGTGTGTCACGTCAATCCTCAAGGATTAAAAGGTTCTGAATAGCTGTAACCGACTATATGTGACATTTTACTACTGATGTGACACTAGTTTATTACGGGCGGCATCAACACAATTTTGATTAAATCAAGATTTAGATCCGGTCAAGTTTTGTTATATTTTTTGCCTATATTCTTCAATTAAGTTAACCATAAAAGCGGTAACATCTATCTTATCATCTAGAAATATTTTTCTTTTCTTTTGCCATTCTTCTTTTGTATCTTTATTTTTTAATAACTCGATTGCTTTACTAATGGCTTCTTTTTGAATATCATTTGAATTTGAGTAAGTGAAGAGTAATTTATACTTTTTCTCAAGTTCATCAGTATAGCCTCTTGTGGAGGTGGAAACAAATATTGCTGGTGTTCCCAATATAGCACTTTCTGTAGCCATGGTAGCACTTTCACCTATAAACAGATCTGCATAATATAACAGGTGATGCATTTGTTCAGATGGCGCACTTATTCTATATTGTTCAATTTCATCTGGCAATCTAATTTCGGATGTGATAAATACATTGCGATATTTCGACAACTCTTCCACTATTCCTACTTTATCTGAAAACCCATAATCTTCTATATCATGAGTTGCTCCCCAACCAACGAATCTTATTATTATAAATTTATCATCTACAGTCAAGTTTAAATACTTCAAAACATTTGGGTCCGGTGTAAAGTAATTAGGGTGTAAATAAGCCAGCTCTTTATACCCATTAAATCTTATTTCTTTTTTTGGGTTTATTTTTCCCTGATAGCTTGTAGATGCACAAATCTTGTCCGCAAAGGGTGAACTGAGCAAACCTACAAGATGAGCATTTTCAGTATCTATTAGTGCTATGTAAGGTTTATTGATTAATAGGCTCAAGTGTGCTAGAGATGGTGAACCTCTACCTACTATAATATCTGGCTGGAATTTTCTTGCAATCTTAAGTAGCCTATAGTCTACTTTCAACAATCCAACTGCCTTTTTTAACATGCCTTTATAGTTAACGCCTACGATCTCATAATCAAATTGATATTTCTCTAACAAGTCTAAAGTCATCTCTTTATCTTTAGCTACTATTAAGATTTGATGACCATTCTTTTTTAAACTCCAAATAATATTTTTAAAACAGTGTACGTGTGCTGGGTGCGTTGTTTCAAACAGGATTTTCATGGTTTTTCAACAACCTCTACCTTCTTTATTACGATTGCAGGGACTCCGCCTACTATGGTGTATGGTGGAACATCTTTTGTTACCACTGCTCCTGCTCCAATTACTGACATTTTTCCTACAGTTACCCCTGGTAGAATTATGACCCCTGTTCCAATCCATGCGTCATCCTCTATAGTCACTTCGCCGAATTTTCTTGGAAAAATATTTTTTAATCTTGAATTGTGGGGTCCAGAAGATACAACTATTGTAGATCTTGGTGCTATTGTTACTCTTTCACCCAGAGTAATTAAATTAGCTAATGTGGCGTCAATAATCTCCAAACCTGCACCTATGAAGGTGTCATTCCCTATTTCCATTCCTAAATATCTATAAATTTTTATCCTGAGTTTATAATATGGTACAGACTTAGCAATTCTCATTAAGATTACTCGATAGGCCTCTTCTGCTTTCGAATATTTTGTTGCTTTCATGTCAGATTTCAATTTCTAATAACCCCATAATTATCTGGTCATAAGCAAATAAGGTAATAATAGAGTCTCTGCAACAAAAGGTAGTGGATCTTCCAATGAGAAAACAGCATATTCTTTTTTTCCTTTTAGAGATTTTAAGTAATCCTCTATTGACATCCTGCCTTTTAATATCTCCTTGAGGGAAATCCACGAATCAGTATATAAATGAATCCATTTTATGTTTTCTTCAAAATTCTGATTGTGAGTTATTTCTTCACCATTTATATCTTTATATAGCATAGTTGCGAAATCCACTCCCGCACGTCTTGCCAAACTTACCCATAACCAGCTTCTTGCGTTTATTTCAATAAGTTTAAATTTTCCATCTCTGGGATCTTTTTTAAATTCGATTTCTGATATTCCATAATAGTTAATAGCTTTAAGTATTTTTGATCCGAGTTGGATTATTTCTGGTGTATGTTTACTCTCTGCAAGCGTAGCGGTCCCAAAGCCCATAGGATGTTCCCTTATTTTATGTCCAGTCCAAATCCCTTTTGCTTCGCCATCTTTGAAAAATGAGCAAAAGGAATACATCGAATCTGTACTCCCCGGTATTTTCTCTTGTATTATTACTTCAGCAGATTCTACAAGTGGAGAGATATCATTCCATATCTTTTTTAATTCATAATCGGATTCCGCTTGAAAAGCTTTTGCACCAGTTTTTTTATAAAAGTTAAGTCCTTCTACCCCTTTTACCAACACAGGATATTGTATATCTAGTTCTCGAATCTTGGATATATTATTGATAAAATAAGTTTCTGGAACTGGGATTCCATTATTTTTCGCAAGACAGTATGTTAATTTTTTGTCAAGTGCAAACTTTGTGATATCCCACTCTGGGGTAGGAATTTTATAATATTTCTCCAATGCAATTTTGTTTTTTGATAGAATCTTAACTGCATTGTCGTTTGTCGGTATCAGAAGGTAATCTTTCAATTTATAATTTTTCGCAACCTCTAAAACACAAGATACAAATTTAAGTTCGTCTTTCGTTGATGGAACCTTTATATATTTGGATATGTGTTTTGAGAATCTAACAATTGACATATTAGTTTCGTTAAATAAGTAAACTGGTATTTTGTTTTGGCCTAAGCTTCTTGCAAGAGCTAAGGCTTGTATATGATCACCAATTACGATTGCCCCAGGTAACCCTTTTTTTTGATCCATAAAAATCATCTTTTATTTTTAACAATTAACAGTATTCTCTTTCCAATGTTCCTTATTTTTTGTAATAATAACCAGGACAACCATTCTGTAAAAGTTACCTTCCAGTTAGATGGATGAATCAAGAAATGAACTCTTTGTAGATTATTGTTTTTGATATTTTCAATTATCTCATCGGTTTTACTGACAGCAATAATTTTCGATTCAGATTTTACTTTGTCTTTTAGACGATATTTTGTGTCCATCCAACTTCGATTTGTATCTGAAAGATAGGTCACTTTATTAAAATCAATAGATAAATATGGTTCCCCTATGATTCCATATTTCCTATAGTCATATATTTTCCAGATATCTTTACTTTCCCACCTATCCAAAACATGTTCTCCTCTAATCATCTGTCTGAAGATTTGAACTATATTTAAGATCTTTACGACATTTAAGCAATTTCTAAGAGGACCCCCATGTTGTGCAATTGTTTTTACGTCATATATTTTTCTGAATTTTCTCAGATGGTCCTCAAATAGTTTAATTGCTTTGTTATAGTCACCTTCTGCTTCCCCTAATACCTCATAGTGATATCCTATCTCATGGCCTAATTCAGCGATCTGTTTTATAGACTCAACCTTAAAAACATTCTTACATATCCTGAAATAATATGTAGCTTTGATGCCCAGTGCGTTTTCAGTTTTTGCCATTAGAACTGAATAGAAGAGATCAGTCTCATCATCAATGTCATGACGTATAATCACAAATTTCTCAGGTTTACTCTCCATCAAGATATAATCCTTTACTGTTAACACTTTCAAGTTAGATCTCATCAATGCTTCACAAAGTTCCTCATACTTGGTATATGTAAAATCAAAGTTAGTAAAGAAAAGTTTGGAGTAATTAAGTGACTTATCCAATTCTACCATTTCCTTTGTTTGAAGACTTTTTCGTACTCCCTTACACTCACAAATTCGAACTCATAATCTTTTGCACTGCTGAGCACTTCATCCAGTAATCTCAGAGATGCTTCCCCTAGGTTATTGAGTTTCAATTTGTGCCTGATCACATCAGCAAAAATGTATTCTAAAGTCCCAGAGGCACGTCGTGTAGCAGCAATTTCACTACCAACGTCTAGGCATTCATTGGGGTGAAATAGGAAAACCACAGGTTTACCAGTCTTTGATGCTTCATAGAAAAGAGTCCTTCGGATTATCTTTGTAAGCATCGGACTTACGCGCATGGTAGTACCAATAAAAGGAAGCAATGCTGCAGAAATTGGAATTTCGAGCAGTCCTGAGTCACCCTGTTTCATAGGTGAATTATAGGACATATAGTATGGTTTTCTTGGAGCAGTTAGCCATTTCAACTTCTTTTTAGAGCCAAATGTCATTGGACCATCAAAGCGTTGGGATGCAACAGAACTGTCAGTTAAAAAACCAGTTTTTTCTAATGCATGAATAGTATTATTATTTATTCTGAGCGCAGGTGCTCGAAATGAAGTAATCTTCCCTGCTATGGGTTCTATCACAGATTTGGCCCTTTTGAGTTCTGTAATTTGTTCTTCCATACTTAATATATCAAAAGCACGATCTGGGGAATGATCATACCCATGACAACCAATTTCATGACCATGATCTTTGATTAACTCCATAGATTCAGGTGATTGTTCTGCAAACATTCCTGTAAAATAGAATGTAGATGAAACATCATATTTGGATAATAGGCTTAAAAGCCTAGGAAGTCCAATATTATATACTTCCTCTGAAATGTTAAAATCCTCTCTATTTAATGAAATTGAATGATGCTCCACATCATTTGTCATAAGAAAATACATATAAAGCTCCTTTTTTGCTATAAATCAATCATTAGCAGTTACCTTTAAGAAACCTTTTATGACTTTTTTTTCCTCGTAGGAAAACACTTTTAGTGCAAATAGTGCAACTATATACACAATAATTGCGAATGAAATTATCAAAAATAAATTGAGAGTGGTAAAGTTATTTAAATAATATACTGGAATTCCCATAATTAAGTTCGCTATCCCTATTTTAATTGATATTTTATGGATAGGGATAGGTTTCAGATTTTTTGATACTAAATAGAACATAAGAACAAACAAAAATAGTTCTGTAGCTACTGTTGCAATACTGGCTCCATTGTAACTATACTGTGGTATCAATAAGTAGTTCATAGCTATATTTGCTATCACACAAAAACCCATAAGCAATGTGTTCAATCTTTGCTTATTTATTGATATTGACAAAACTACCATGAGATAGTTAACTGATGCAAGAAAAGTAGCCCATACTAATATTTGGAGCGCGGTTATTGAACCTAGGTAAGAGTTATCATATATCAGTAAAATTATTTTGTCGGATATCAATGTAGTTCCTACTGTTATGGGAAGCATTATTAATATAATGAACTTATATCCAAATTCATAACTTTTTATCAATACATCCTCTGAATTTTTGAATGAATTTGACATCACAGGAAATAAAGAAGCAGTAATTGCATATGGGATAACTCCAAGTGTTTCTGACAGTTTATATGCAGCTGAATACAATCCTACTGCAAGATTTCCTTCAGAAAGCATCATTGATAGCATCACAACATCGATTCTGTGATAAATAATGAGGAATAATCCAGATAACGCTATTGGCAATGATTCTTTGAACAAGTGCATCCATAACGATGAATCGATATCAAAACTTGCTCTCTTGATACTTCTTGAAAAGCTATAGCTTATTAATGCTCTAATAAGTTCTGATAAGGTTAGTATGAGTATTATCTGGAACAAAGTTCCATGAATGAACATTATATATAATATCAAAAATATAGATATCAATTTAGCTATTAGTTTGGCTAAAACTTCAAATTCCATTCTCAATGTAGCTTGAAATAAAGATCTATAAATGTCACTATATGACTGGAATAATAGTGTCGCTGAAGCTGCATATATATACATGGTTGTGTCCACAGGATATTCCATAACTAATGTGACAAATATTAACAAAAGGATTGAAAAAATCGATAGTATCAATTTAATTATATATACATTACCAATTATTTTAGGTATATTATTGTCATCTCGTGACATCTCTCTCACTGAAATGTCTCCAAGTCCCAGATCAGTAATTATACCAAAAAAAGTTAGATAGGCAAAAACAAAATTATATTTACCAAAGTCTTCGACTCCAAGATATTGGGCAAGATATATTACTACAATAAGCGAGGCAAGTCTAAATATTAGATTTCCTAATAGTGTTACACCTGTATTCTTAATGACTTTGTGAACAGTGCCCAATATTTCACAATCCTTTGTTTGTAGTGTAAACTCTTGTATATTGTTGAATCTAAATTTTCTTTAAATAATAGTGATTGTACTTTTATATTTGCTTGTTATCTTCTATTCTGAATCTTTGTGTTTTCCTAAAATGTTGTATTTATTTTTTCATAAACAAGTCTTTTTATTTTAAAATAAGTAGTTTATTAATAAGGATCTCAAAACTTACTTCATAACTTCTACAGTCTTCCTTAGTAACTTCTACAGTCTTCCTTATTATATTCTTTTCAAAAACTATTTTATATACATTACAAAGACTTAACTGTATTTTTGTTTATATTAATCTTTTTATGAAAGAAGAGTTCTTTAATCTTCATAAACAATAGTTTTTCTGCCCTTTGCCAACTGATTTGCGACAAGCTAAGCTTTTCTAACCTAATTTATATATCTACATGTCTTCTAATTTCTTTGTCTTTGCTTAAGCTTCAAAATGTATATTTTGAAAAATGGAATATAAAAATACTTTAATATACTACTGAGGAGTCTAACTCCATTTTTGTAATTTTTCTTGTCTTCGTTTTATTACTTTGGTGATTTTTTAATTCATACAAGCATTTTTGTTTTTTCTAATGACAAGTACAAAATTACAGTAATGTTTGTTAGTTAAGTCTAAAGAATATAATATCCATCTATTATAAATAGTCTAATTATCTTATCGATTTTGATCTTTTTTAGTTAAGATCAAATACATTAAAAGATATTAAACAATTAGTTTGTTTTATAATAAAGTTATAAGATAAAATTTCTTGCCATATAATGGTTTAAGAGATCTCTCCGTCATTATAGTTGCCAAAATTTGAGGAGTTAGACTAATGGAAAAAGAAAGCAAGAATTTACTTCTAATTTTACTGATTATTGCAATGTTTGTGGGCACTGTAGTGGAAATAGGAGAAGGCTCTCCAGTTATAGGTGTATTTCTGTTCTTAATGTCTATACTTCTTATGACAAAAATCGACTTTCGGGAATTGACAGATACAAATGTTTTAAAAAAATCAAGAGTTTATCTTATCATAGGTTTTTTCATTATATTAGCCGATATAATATATAATTATAGAATATCTGGTAAGTTGGGAACACTTGATATTATGGTGCTGTTTTTTGGTGTTTCACTCATCGGGACTCAGTTCCAACATCCTCAGATAAATAGAGTTTCTCAGTTTGGAGCATACATATCATCTGTGTTTATATTCTTTTTCTTAATATTTTATGAACTCTTTGGTTTTTTAGGTGTAGATTTCTTGCACAAATTCGATCACTACTTTATTCTCCTCCCAACGGTGGAAATTCTAGGATTAATTAACATTCCTGTGGAGGTAATAGCTACCGAAACTGTTCGCCTTCAAGGGATTGAAGATATGACAATAGTTATTGGTGGTCCATGTTCGGGCCTTTACTCCATGTTTCTTTTAATAGGGATAGTTTTCGGTTATAGTAGAATAGAAAAAATAGACTCGAAAAAAACACTAATGCTACTTGGATTCAGTATACTCGTTGCCTATATTTCGAATCTATTCAGAGTTGTAATTCTCTATTTAACCGCCTATACTTATGGACAGGAGACTATGATGCTTGTACATACCCACATAGGATGGATAATATTTGCAGTAGTTGCGGCTTTCATAATGTACTTTATAGAGCTAAAAAAGTAATTCTGAAGATGATCTCAAAAATCATCACTCTTAACTACTCGATTCAGAACTATATAATTAGATAAATTATATTTTTTAAGATAATTTCAAATAAGTAATTTTAGGTTTTGATATATATTAGTTTTTAAATTTTACTTTAATTCCATTTGTTCGTTTTTTTTTCAAATAATTTAAAGACTTTTCTCGAGTTTAATATTATTTTTTTATACATTGATATTTCAGATTTACAATTAATTTTTTCATAAGAAATCTTAGCAGTAAGTCCTATAAGCACTATAACTACTCCAGTATACAACCCCGTAATACCGCCAATGATCACAAAGTCGAAATCTTTTTTTGCAAAAACAACCACTACTACAATAAAAAACAATGGAATCATCCAGGAAACAAAACTCGCTGCCATAGCAAGCTTCCATTTTTTCAAATCGAAGAATCCCGGAACTCTTGAATACTTCTTATTTAATACCTCATTTTTATAGGTTGAGTGACTGAGGACTCGATTAATTCTATCTCCTATCTCAGGGTGCGTATCAAACATATACGTAAAAATAGCGCGATCTCCTCTTACCTGCTGGGTGTGAGTACTGAACAGGTGAAAATGTCCCGGATTAAACTTGCTGGCTACAGGCTGAAGAGATATATAGTTTTCAAGAAATTCAAGGGTCTTTGCCAGAACCTGTGGGTTTTTTGTAATTTTTACAGCTACCTCATCAGCTGCAAACTCCCTTTTTGAAGGATTTGTCAGGTGTACAAGGATTGCGGCCGGAGGTGCAGCAAGGCCTGTAGCCATAAATCTAAATAGCTTTGGAGCCGGGTCGTCTTGCTGTCCGAAACCCAAAAGCATTGAGCACCACATAGCAAAATTAGGGAAAGACATTATTGTTCCTGCTAAAAATGCAGTAACCGTGTTCAGGATAACATCTTTATTTTTTATGTGACCTATTTCATGAGCCAGTAATGCTTCCAGTTCCAATCCATCAAACATTTTCAGCATCGATGTTGAAATCGCAATAGAATAATCTCTTCCTCCTCCTACGGTAAACATTTTTGGAATCTCGGAGTCGAAAATGTATACTTTTGGAGTTTTTATTCCAGCTCGGGAGGAAAGGTCTTCAAGAATTGATAATAAAAGAGTATTTTCATTCTGTTTGATTATTTGTGCATTATACCATTTAAGAATCCTTTTTTCACTCGAAAAAAGTATGTAAATAAATATGAAAAGCAGCAAGAGAGCTATAGTCGTAATAAATAGGAGTGATTCTGTTGTAAATTTTTCTGAAATAGCTGAATAAACTGATGAAGAATTAAGGAACTCAGGTACTTTAATATTCATTTTTTCCCCCGAAGTATTTGGTTTTTGTCAGGTAAGATTGTTTCATGAAATTGCTTCTTTTATAGTGAAAATTAATTTATAATATCTATGGTAGCTATCTTTGAGTTTATATCAATTGTTTCCGATCTCTATAGTAAACTTTACAAAAGTGGATAGTCCTTTAATTAAAAACTATTTCGTTTTTCTGGTTCTACTATTATGTTATATAACTATAGTCTTTCTACTTCTTTATATTGGTTCTAAAGTTTCTTGCAGAATCTTTTATAATTGGGAAAAAGATATATCTTATGGAGAATTACTCTATAATCGAATGCCACTCTTAAAAAAATGTGTTTTTGTTGAGGATTTACTTGCAGTAACTTTTCTCTCGTGCCTTGGAGTTCTGTTTGTAATTGTTCCTCCTTTTAATGAAACCTTTTTAAGGGTTCCATTAGCTCTGTCTCTCTTTTTTTTCGTTCCTGGTTACGCTTTCATAGCTGCACTGTTCCCAGGAAAAAAAGAGATTAGCTGGATAGAGCGTTTTACATTAAGTGTTGGCTTCAGTATTGTACTTACGGTTTTTGCTGGATTTTTAATAAGCCTGCTTCCCTGGGGCTACAGGCCTGCTCCGATAGTTATCTCTGTCCTTGGAATGACGACATTCTTCAGTATTCTTGCAATCCTTACAAGAAAGCTGCGGGATGAAAGTGAGCAGTTTTCATTTTCAGTAAAAGAATTCATAAGATTTATTCGATCTGACGAGATCAATTTAGATTCTCAAGAGCCGGAGGAGACACCCGTACTTGTAGAAAAAAGGCGTTTTCACAGGTCTCGAAGCAAAGTCAAGGCACAGGGATTAAAATTCGAGCCTGAAGTCCCCGATAAAAAGCCTCTCCGATCTCCTGAAATAGAAAAAGCATTGATTATCGCCCTCGTTGGTTCAATAATTATTTCAAGCGGAATGCTTGCATATGCTAAAATGACTTATGAAGAAGAAAAATTTACTATGCTATATCTTCTGGGTCCTAATGGAAAAGCTGAGGGTTATCCCAATGAGAGTTTAATCGATGTCCCTCTCACTGTTACGGTTGGAATCGAAAATCATGAGCTTCAGAATATTGATTACATTCTCCAGATGAAAATCGATGGAAATGTAATTAAAGAGTCAAATATTTCCGTAAAAGATGGTGGAATCTGGCGGGAAAATATGACATATATTCGCCATCAGTTGAAGACTGGTAGATCAAAGCTTGAATTTGCGCTCTTTAAAGAAAATGTAACTTCTACTCCTTATCGCTCAGTCCATCTTTATATCGAGAATAATAATGCCCTTACTCATCTGGACGAGCAAAAATACGCTGACCTCTCATCACTTCCAGAAATCCAAAATGGAGAGATGGAATCAACTACCGGATGGACTTTTATTTCAGATTCCGAAGAAATCACAGGTTCATACTTAAATGGTTCAGGGTTAAATTCCTCTTCAGCATACAGAATAAGTAATTCTTATAATGGAAGTCTTCTAGATCTTCCGGGCCAGTTTGGTGAGATTTCTCAGAACATAGAGTGTGAGAATGAAACCATGGCTATTATTTCAGCTTTTGTAAAAGACGACTTTAACTTAACTTCTCCGGAAGCAGACTCTCAGTTTAAGTATGTTACTGTTAACGGAGAAACTATATGGTCAGATGGTATCAGTGAAATAGAAGGGTGGCAGCACCTTGAGGTTCCTGTATCCTTGAAGGCAGGTATGAATAATATTACATTTGGTCTGAAACAAAAGCCAGGAGAAGTTCAATCTGTTGAGATCCTGTGGGACAGTATTTCTTTTAAGTCTCTCACAGATATCTCTTCATACGTTTCAGAAAATGGTACTGTTGAAGCAGTTCCTCCAGTTTCAAATGTAACGGAACTTCCTGCTTTCACAAACACTACTAACTTCACTGTCTACTGGAACGGAACAGATGAAGGCTCGGGAATTGCTTACTATTCGATTGACTCCAGTACAGATGGAATCAACTGGAAAACATGGATTCCAAAAACTTCTGATAACTCTTCAGTCTTTACTGGAAAAGATAATCAGACTTATTATTTCCGTTCAAAAGCTGTTGATAAGGTAGGCAACGAGGAAGCTAATCATAGTGAGCCGGATACCCAGACTCAAGTATATACCGGAGTTCCAAAAGTTATGCTGGATATCTCCCCCAATCCCTGTAAGACTGCAACAAACTTTACTGTCACATATCCTGTACCTCTCCAGTCAGCAGTATGTTTAGTTACAAGGGATGGTTTTGAGCCCGAATCCACTGAACTAATATCCTCTGATGGAGTTTACTGGACAGGTAACTACGTTGTTAGTGCCGGAAATCACTTCTATGTAGAGGCTATATGCACGGATATCTTTGGAAACACAGTTTCCGCTTTCGATGAACTCTTTGTTGACGATTCACTTTCCAACTTTACAATTGAGCTTACCCCGAAAACTATCGATGTAGGATATCTGGAAATCAACGTTACTTCCTCAACTCCTTTGAAATCCAAACCCTCTGTATCAGTCTCGGGTAATCCCACAGTTAATGTCACTTATCTATCATATTCTGATGGATCTTATTACTATGAAGCAAGAATTAAGTCAGAATTAAACGAGGGAGAGCACAAAGTCTATGTTACGGGATATGATCTGAACTCTGAAAGAATAACGGATAATACCACATTTGTAGTCGATCATTCCGGTTAAAGTTTATATTTTATCTCTAGCCGACGAGAGTTACCTCGGTGAAAAGACATTATACTAAACTCAAAAAATATAAAACTACATCTTTTTAATTTTTTCTTGTTTGTTAAAAAATTTTAGTTTTTATAGTTTCATTTTAGCTCAGATTGGCTTTAACTTTACTCTATTTTTGTCTAATACAGCAGTTTTCTTTTTTAATTATATTCATTAATTTATTTTTTATATGTATTGTTAATCAAAATTTTAATCTACTATTAAGGATAATACATTTTGACCAAAAACGCGTGGTTGAGCTTGTATGCAAACTAGGCAATATTTCCCTTTCTTCTTCTAAATATATTTATTTTTAACCAAAATATGATTTTCTCCCTATATATTTTTCTATTGAACACTCTTATATATTCCTATTTCGATATATAGAATGACATTATAAAGTGCTTAATTTCAAATTGTCTATGTATGATCCATTAATGGTTGATAGTTTTCTATTAAAATACTCAATGTTGTTTACCATGTTTCTTATGGATGAAATCAATGTGTAAAAGCTAATCCTTAAGAAGTAGGACGTGAACATCGGAGTATTTTTTGGAAGTATTAACTTTTCCAATGGATACTTACAAAACTTAATATTTTATAATGCCGAATTTATATAACTTTCCAATAAAAAATGGGTAGACAACTCTGGAAAGTAGGGGTAGATTATGAAGAAAATATTATTATTAATATTGAGCGGTTTACTAATCACTTGTATGGCAGGAGCCGCTATGGCGGAATCAATAGCATTAAAGGATCCGACAACTACAGATAATCCCTTAGAATATCCTCCCGGAACTTCACACAGTTTGGATGTTATTTTTGGGGATCTAAGTGAAACTACAACTTATGACCTTACCTATTCAGCTACAGCGAAGATTATAGAACCTGGATATACATCATCCAGGACCGCAGATAGCGATGAAGTTTTAGTTACTTTTATTCGTCCCAAATTTGCACCAACAGTTTCAAATCTTAAAGATCCGGGCGTTTGTTTAGTGACTCTTGGTGACGAGACGAAAGTTCCAGTAGGATCCAGAATCTCAGTAATGGTTTCTGCATCAGGAACAGGAACAGAAGATCCTCTTACGTATGATATATCTCTTACAGCTACAAAGACGATTACAGCTGTTCCTGAGTTCCCAACCGTCGCTCTCCCTGTAGCAGCAATACTTGGATTGGTTTTCATATTCGGGCGTAAGAAAGAAGGACTGTAATTTCTTCCACAACTCTTCTTTTTTAATTTTTCCCATTTTTTTTCTTTTTCATTTCTTTGTCTTTATTTGGCATGAAAGTACTTCCAGATACTTTCATTCTTTGGGCATGTTATTCGAAGAATATCATGTGAGTTTTTTCTAATTTTTAGATATTTTTGCAATCTTCAGACACTCAAACTTCTACAGAAACTATGTTTCTTAAAGTTATTTACTCATCTAATTTCTACTATGTAAGATCACATCTTACGATTTAATTGTATATCGGAGTAATATTTTAGAAACATACAAATAAGGCGTCGTACTATCATACTCAGCGCATTCCCTTAAGTAATAATATTCTTTAGCGTCTTTAATTCCTTATAATGGAACAAAATACGTAGTTGATGCCTGCAAAAATACCAGAATGAAATTGAACAAGTGGGTGATGTTTTATGGAGTATGTAAGAAAAACCTGTCCAATTTGTGGGAGAGAGTTTACAGTCCTGAAAAATGTGGAGGAAAAGGCGATCTACTGTACACTTGAATGTCTTTCAGCAGCTCAGGGAAGAGTGATGAGAGAGAAAGTTTCCTCCGGAGTGATTGCATAAATTGATCCAGTTTCACTGTAAACAGTATAACCTATTTCTTTATGGCTCTTTTTAATATTTTTAACCAAATTTTACTAACAAAACTTTTCTCTTAATTTTTTAATCTCTTCTCTTGAATGAAATCTCATATATTTCAGATTTAACTTACTATTATTTTTTAAAACACATGGTTATTTTTTCATCAAAGTATTAGCTATTCTACACATTAATTTCTTAATAAAATATCTGTTTGTGCTATAGAGTACAAACGGGATAATTCTACTACAGGACTGGTTCTATTTCTATGGCACAATTCCTGAGACAACAATCAAGATTGATGCCTCAACAGTCTCTCTCCGGCTCCTCCAGGAAAAAGCTTCTTTCTATCGACAAATTTCTTCAACATAATCAGGCATCTGATTTTAGTCGCGGCATATTCTGTGTTAAACAGTCCTTCATATGAAATGAATGCATTGACATGTTTTTTCACATTCATC
>Ga0208825_1001987_pt1 | contig 14323 bp, 10 predicted proteins | sample AD_UKC113_MetaG_FD_184450 | JGI IMG/M metagenome (GOLD analysis project Ga0208825, IMG submission 184450) | Active sludge microbial communities of municipal wastewater-treating anaerobic digesters from Hong Kong - AD_UKC113_MetaG (SPAdes)... | ecosystem: Engineered > Bioreactor > Anaerobic >...
ATGCCCTTCGTTCCATTCCCCTGGTGGCGGTTGTGGTCCTGAACTACGCCAAAGCTCTGAAGCACGTGAGTCTCCGGGGTATCTATTATGGGGCTTTCGAAGCATTGGGGAGCTATGACCAGGTCAAGGCCATGGAGGTGGAGTCCCGCAAAGTGCGGATATTGGACCTCACCGCCTTGGATCAACTCATGGACTGGACCGTTGCCACCCACCGCTTCCTCGAGAGCGGGGATGCCCGCATGGCGGGGGCCCTGGCGGCAGCGAGCGTTCGGTCCATATTGAAAGAAACCCGGGGGAAGGATCGGGAGGCTGATACCATAAGGAAGCTGGGAACGGAACTTCACCGGTTTAGCGACATGCTCTCCACCTGTCGCGGCCAGGAAATCACGGCGGTTGCGGCCGCTCTCAAGGAGCAGGTACAACAGTGCAGAGGTCTTGACCTGCTGCCGCCGTTCAGGCCTCTTTTCGACACCATCGAGAAACGACTGGAAAAATTTGCCGGCGACGATCTCCGACAGGGTCTTACGGCGGTTCGTTGGTGCCTCGACCACGGTTTGATCCAACAAGGATTCACTTTCCTGGAGGAACTGCTTTTCAGCTACGTGGTCCTGGGGGTAGGGGCCGATCCGCTGGATACCACGTTGCGGGATGTTGCCTCTCAGGCCTTCACCCTCGTCAACCGTAAATGGGATGATACCCCGGAACAATGGTACTCGCCCGCCAAGGATCACCCGGATACCACTCGGCGCATGATCGGGTTCATCCAGGCACAGGGAAATCTGTGCCAGGAAGTGGAAAAGGTTAGGTCCGCTCGAAATGACCTCAATCATGCCGGGTTTTGTCGAAATTGCATCAGAGCACGGGATGGGCGGCGCTTCGGGGAGAAGCTAAGAAGCAGCCTGGATGCGGTGGAGAAACTTTTCGAGGGCGACCCGTCTCATCGTGCCTGAGCGGGATCCGGGTCGGACACTTCCCGTTTTCCGAGGGCGGCAACGGGCTTTTTCCTGCGACAGATTTACCATGAAACGGTAAATATCTTACCATGTATAGACGATCTCTCTTGAAAAACATCCTGGAGGCACTGGCCGATACGCTGGCGGTCTTTGTACGGGGAGCCCGGCAGACGGGAAAAAGCACCCTGGTCCAAGAAATGGTCAAGGGACCCTACCCGGCCCGCTACGTAACCCTGGACAATGCCGCCGTTCTCTCCGCCGCCAGTGCCGATCCCGCCGGGTTCATTGCAGGCATGGGAAAGCCCGTGGTGATCGATGATGTCCAACGGGTGAGAGGGTTCCTTTTTGGCCATCAAGAAAGATGTGGACCGCCACCGCCACCCGGGGCGCTATATCCTCACGGGGTCCGCCGACGTATTGACCGTGCCCCGGCTGGCGGGATCCCCGGCCGGAAGGATGGAAGTGCTCACCTTGTGGCCCCTGTCCATGGGAGAAATCAAGGGCACCACGGAGAACGTAGTGGATGGGTTCTTTGAAGAGGAATTCCCCCAACGTTGCCGACCCGATCCGGATTTTGATCTGGGCGCGAACGTCCTGGCGGGCGGTTTTCAGGAAACCCTACAGAGAAAAGCTCCCCGGCGCAGGGGAGCATGGTTCGAGTCCTACCTCACCACGATCCTGGGTCGGGACATCCGAGATCTTTCGAAGATTCTGAATCTTGCAGCGCTGCCCCGGCTTCTGGCCCTCCTGGCGGGTCGCATTGCCTCCCTGCAGAATCAATCGGAATTATCGAGGGCCAGCGGCATTCCCAACGCCACTCTCACTCGGCACATGGCCGTGCTGCAGGACACGTTCCTGGTGCGGTTGCTTCCCGCCTGGTCATCCAGCCCGGGCAAACGCCTGGTGAAGACCCCCATGTTCATGGTGGATACGGGACTTGCCTGTCACCTCATGGGCATGGACCTGGCGGGATTCCTGAGGGGCGGAGAGCTTGCGGGGAGAGTGTTTGAAAACTTCGTGGTTTTGGAGCTTTTCTAACAGGCCTTCTGGTCCCGGGAATCCGTAAAACTCTACCATTTCCGTTCCCCGGCGGGACAGAAGGTGGACATCGTCCTCCAAGGGGGCGGCGGAAGAGCTGTGGCCGTTGAAGTCGAACTTTCGGCCACTCCGTCACGCTGCGATTTCTCCGGGCCGAACATCCTGCGGGAAGATCTAGGGGACCGCTTCGTCCGCGGGATTCCCATCCATACCGGAAGGGAAATCGTCCCTTTCGGCAAAGATATGCACGCCGTCCCCGTAAGCGCTCTCAGCGGCGGTCCCGGGGCTCAGAAACCATCCGGGGGCTGAAGATATACGACCGTCCTTTGACAAAGGCCGACATCCCCGGGCAACGCCCGCACCTCAATCGGAGCTCTCCAGCGTCATCATGATCCACCCAAAAGGCATCGGAGGTTTTCCATTGTCCATGAGGCACCGGGTCCTGGTGGAGCCCATGTCCCGGATGGGGCGTCTCGCCTGGGCGTTGTACCCTTCCCGAAGTCCGTCCACGGACAACGACTCGAAGTGAGAATAACGGCCCACGCGAAGCAGGATTCTTTTCCTTTGCTCATAGCACCAATAAGGTTTGGCAGGGTCGATGGAAACAATCTGCCCGTCGGGAGTCTTTCCTTTGGGAAAAAGATCAAGGAGGGCACTCCAAACCTTACCGCCCGAATTCTTGCCGTCAAATTTCTCTCCCTCCGCAACCATGCGACCCCAATAGAAATGGTTGCAGGCCTTGAGGATCGTGTCGAAATCGATGGTCCTTCCAAGAGAGCGTTTCACCGGAGGGTGCTGCATCTTGGTGTTGTCCATATGGAGGATAACGCTGAATTGCGGGGCTGTGCCGCCGTCTGCAACGGACTTGAGCCTCTCGACCCACATCTGGATATTCTCCGCCCCTTTCCTGTTAGGATTCCAGTTCACGGCTCGGTCGATGCGCGTGGCCCCATCCGGAAGACACGCGTCCTCCACGTGCACCAATCGCAGAACATCCCTTTCCGTCTGGCTGTGTTTCCTATCGAACGCTTTCTCCTCCAGGACCCTTGCCCGGTTTCGTTTGTCTCTCTCGCGAGTGACCGCATCACGCACCGTCTCCCTGGTATGGGGATCGGTGTCCGCAAAATGATTGATCAAGGCGGTCCTGATGGCGCCCTTAATGCCGGAACCGGGCAGATAGCGCTTACTTGAATGAGGATTGCAGGGCATCATTTCAACCCTGAACTGATTGTTGGGGTTGCTCGCCTTCTCTTCGTACTCTCTCATGAAATGGGGAGATATATCTACCGTGGTCAACCCCGCCAGCCCGACATCTACATCATTGAAAAACGAGTGGATGGCTCTCAAATCGGCTCTTTCCAGCAAATGCAGGTACCGCGCCAATTCATTCGGCGGCAAAGATCCGATCAATGCCGCAGGGCTGAAACGGAGCAAGCGGTTTTCGTGCAGTACAAACTCCAGCGGGTTGATTTCATTTCCCGATCCTACATGCACCGGCGTAAGAGCTTGGGCTCGAAAACGGTAGGCCTTCATGACTGCACCTCCGTGTAATACAATGGAAGATGAAACGCATGGTGCCGGATCTTTTTCAGCTCCGGGTCATGGTGGACGGCATCCAGCAGTTTGCCAAAGGGTCCGTTGCCCTCGGGTTGGAAGGTGGCTCCCGGCCGTGCCATGAGGATCGGGTATTTGAAGGGGCTGTAACTTCCCTTAGCGTAGTCGCCGCCCAGCTTGCCGAAATGGACATGTTGTTTGTATCGGGCGTCCTTCATGCTCTCGGTGATCACGCCGTGGGAGAGACTCATGGCCCTATTGCCCTTCGCTGAAAACAGGGTGGACTCTTCCTTCACCTCGCAGGTGAAGTTTCCATTTCCGGTGCTCGAATTGCTGCCGAATCCGTTTTCTCCAACGAAGGCGAATAGTGCCTCAATCCTATCGAGGCATGGGTCCGGCGTGTGGAGAAAGATCTGGAGCTTCGTGTCCTCACCGGGGTAAAACACTGCCTCGAAAAAGAGCCCTCCGACATCCGGGGTTGTTCCTGAAAGACGATCGATCGTGTTGTGGGAATTGATCCCCTTTCGTGGGAGACTTTCTTTGATTCTCCATTTTCCCATGCCACGCTTCAAGACATCGCTAAGGGCTTCATCGGACATTTCGTTGCGCAGCAGCTGAAAGACGGTTTCGGGAATGTAGGCGAGCCCTTTGGCACGCTTCTCCAGTTCCATTTCTTTGAGTGAAGGTCGGACGGTTTTCCTCAAAACAGGTTTGAGGATCGGCCGGGGCAGCATGCCCACAGGCATCCGGCTGGAAAGGAGCCATGGACGACTGACTTGGTCTTGGAGCCAATCCATGAGGGCCGCCTCTCCCTCGAGATAACGTAAAGCCCAGGCGAGGTGTCCCCAGACCGTGCCGGAGAGCAGGTCGGTCCCCAACGAACCCTTCAGAGTCAGTTCGATACGGTAGACGGGCATTTCAAGTACTCCTACGGAGTTCGAGTATCTCTTGCGGGGCAATCTTCCGAAACTCATCCTGGAAAAGTTTGCCGTCCACGCACAGGCCGTCGAATTCGATGCGCCCGTACCCGCGGGAGCCGGATCCTCCCAGGGCATCCTGTTCAAGGAGACGCATCACCTGCAACAGTGCCTTGAAGCACTCCTGGTCATGCTTGCCTTGGTCACCGGTGTCAAAAATCCGATAGACCATGGTTAGGTCAAACAGGGCGCCGGCGGGCACCCGTTCGGTCTTCCGAATTCCAACGCCCGCCTTGCCTTGGATGCGGTCGATGTTGTTTTCGAACTTCTCTTCCGTGAAGGGGAGTCCACGCTCAATGATTTCGTCACGCCACTGCGGATTGATGGGGCAGTCCCGAACCACCAGGCGGGTGGGGCCTGCATTCCATGACTTATTGGTTGTGCCGAATATGCGCAACACCGGGTCCTGGGCGAGGCATACCGGGTCGTCTTCGTTGCCGCCGTCCCACGTCTTTCCATCATCTCTGACCCTGTTGGTGGCCCATTCCATAAGACAACGGAGCTTTCCCTTTAAAGAGGAGCCCGGGATATAGGGTTCGGAACTATACAGGTTTTTCACGATGGGGCTGTCGACCCCGCCGATTTCGATGGCGTCTTTGCCCGCCCCGATGTGCAGGCCGGTGATCACGCGAATGTGACCCGTCAGAGTCTTGCTGTTCAGCAGCCTCATGATTTTCTGCTCCTCTCAATTATCCTTGGCATAAAAACGATGATAGGCCACAACGGCCTCAAAAACCTTGAGGAAAGCCTGAAAGTCCCGAAGATCCTTAATGGAGGCCATGTGGTTGAAGATGAATTCAGTGAAGGCTCGTGGAGAGACCCTGCGCCTTTCGGCATATACGGCCTTGGCTTTGAACATCATGATCAGGGCTCGATCCCTTTCGAAATTGGCTTCCTGTTCCTGCAAGCCTCCGCCGCTCAGGATCTTTCGTTCGATCGCCTTGAATTCATCGTAAAAGCGACGCATTTGTGTGGACTTCAGTTCAGAGAATCTCCTGGCAGAATCGTGGGCTTCCTCGTCCACCAACTCGGGTCTTAGCTGCTTTTTTGCGTCGTCCGAGTAATATCTCAGGGGTTGGGGGACGGGAAGCTGATCTGTTCCGGCGGACTGCTGGCCTCCGCGGCCACTCTGCTGCGAACGTCCTTGCTGATGGTGATGTTGTGGTGCCATAATTCGTTTCTCCTTGCTTTAGCTTCGGTTCCGATACAATGCGATGGAGAGCGGCAGTCGCCAGTCAAAAAGATTCGGATGCTCTCCCCGCAATTTGAATTGGTCGTCCAGTTTAAGGCGCTCCAGCCACTCGATGATCCGATGCTGAGTGTCTTCCCTGCCGCGCCCCTTGATGTTTCTCGCCAAGAGATACGCGAGTCGTGCCCGCCATCCCGCTTTACGCACATCCCCCCGCAAGGTGACAGCCTCGGCATCTCCGGCGAGTTCCAGGACCCGGTAGACGAAACTGGTACTCACGGGGGCTTCATCATGCATCCTGTCATGGATCCAATCCGCATCCCGTAACCGCTCACGATACCGGTCCCACGTGATGGCCTTCGGAATAAGCGCACAAATCCGGTTTCTCCCCTCATCCTTTGCCATATCGAGAAACCCTTCGGCCTCTTTCGCGGCTCGATTGACGGGATGATTGGGCTTCAACAGGGTCAGGCCCGTCGAGAGAGTCAGGTTGGGATTATGACCGGTGTAGCTTCTGAATGTGTCGTTGATTCGGGATGACAGCTCGATCGTCTGCCGCCAGGGTCCGATCAGCAAGAGATCGTCCCCTCCCGCGTACACAGTGTAGGTGTCCGGAAACTCGCGGTGGAGCAGTCCTTTGAGGTATCCGGTAAAATAGAGATCCATCATTCGGGAGAGCTGTGCCAGGCGGGAAAGGGTCAAACGATCGTCCTTGATCTCGTTGCGCCTCAATCCGAAGCTGAAAAGGAACCCCAGGCGGTCCACATCCGCTTTCAAGAGGGCCAGGAATGCCCTCCCTCTGAACCCTCCGGCGGTTTCGGCTTCCAGGGCTTCCGCAGCGATGTGCATGAAGCTCTTGGGTTCGCCCGCCCCCTGAGCTGTGTCTTCATCCTTGATCCACTCATACCGGGGGTCATGTGCTGCGTAATCGTCTCGAAAAAGGGGGACGTGGTTTGCAAGGACTTTCACCGGCCATGGAAACGGTGCCGGATCGTTGTTGGTCCTCTGCACGGTCAGTACCTCCTCCAGGCTCTCGTCCGGCGCTTTGTCCAACAGCCCCATTTCCAGTCCAAGAACATTTGTGGTTTGCCATCGCTTGGGCAACCCCTGTCCCCACACGATCATGTTTGCTCGCACAAGCCTCTTGCCCACCCGAATCTCATTGTCGCACGTAAGGCACCGAAGTCCACCCTCATCCTCAATCTCGGCCGGCCGAGTCCCACAGGCGGAACAGGATGAATCCAAGGGAAATTCTCGTTTCAATACCCCGTGAGAACGAGTGGAGAGGGGGCGTTGCTTGGCCTCCTCGACGGCCTGTGCTGTTTGAGACATGACCTCCCTGAGCCCAGCCGGCCGAAAACCTGCAGCTGAGAATGGTGGAGAAAGGGCAAGGTTGAGCGCAAGGCTTCCCGTGTACCTTTCGAGCAGCCACTGATCGATTCTCTGCCGAAATCCCTCCACTAGCTTTTCCAAATCCTCCTGGGCGGGGACCAGAATAAGGAAACGTCCCCCTGCTTGTTGGAAAATGTTGGACAGGGGCAGGTCCAGGGCGTCGAGAATCAGGAGTGTTGCCGCTTCGCATATAGCGCTCATCATAAAAGAACGGGCTCGGAGAATCTTGTTCACCCCTCGAACGCCTTGCGTCTGCAATGAGAATAAAGTCTCCTGGATGCCGGAGAGATCGCCTGCTAGAAACCGAAACTTAGGTTGAGATTCATTCCGAATTGCCTTCACATCCTCCAATTCACCGCGGTTCTCATGATAACGGTGCAGGCATGCAGCGATGGCTGCGGTGGTTCGTGAATGATCGTAAAGGGAGATGTCCGGAGAATCCAATGTGCTGGAAGGAATCGCCCAGGTAAAGCGCTCGAGCAGTCCGAGAAGAACTCCCTCGAAAAGCCTGAAGGAAAGCATCGGCTCTCGACGGCCCAAGGCCTTGAAAGCAGCCCAGAAACCTGCCCATACCTCCCGATAGCGGTTCGGAAGATCGCGAATGGTTCCATTGTCCGGCCACGCCATTGGGATCAGGGCGTCAGGTTTCTCCGGATTCAGTTCTTCAAGGGCATAGGCATGTCTTTCCGGCTTTCCCAAGGCCGCCTCATCGAGGATGAGTTCATCAAAAATGCACTGAAGAGGTGTGGTTCGGTACCCCGACATCGAGGAGGTACGCTGCGCCGACTCTTCATCCGCACGCCGGTCCATCCCTGCCGAATAGTGGTCGCCGAGAGTACAGAGCCATGCGGCGCCGGGCATGTTGCAGGCTCCCGGTTTGTGGTGATAGCTGGCGATGTGTTCAACGGTGAGGCAATTGACTCCCTCGGGGAAGAATAGATTTTCCTTCCTCACCAGGTCAAAAAAGGCGTTTGTAAAAAGAACGTGTTTATGGGTGGAATCCCCGTTCTTGGTCGGACATAAGGTCGATTCCAACCCATAGCGTTTCGCTCCTGTCTCTTCTATTCGCCCGTAGGCGCGTTGGAGAAGCTTTCCCACATCGTGGAGAAGACATCCTAAAATCGTTTCGGAAATCGTGTACGACATCGATTCCTCCTGGAATTTCCCATCGTGATCCTACTTTCGATCCGCTCCCTTCACCCGGTATCGCCCCAGTCCGAAGCTGGTGTTCTTTCCCAGGTTGACCCAGGAGCCCAGGACGAGGAGGGGGAGAAAGGGGGCGAGGTCTCCTCGGTAGGAGATCTTCCCCAGGAGCCCCCCCAGCTTCATGCGCCGCTCCTGCCTGTGGGAATAGCGCTCCCAGTCGTGCCAGCGGATGTCCCGCCGATCCGGGACCACCTGCTCGGCCAGGTCGATGAGAGCTCCGTCCGGGGGCGGAGCCCCGTCGTCGCAATGAAACAGGGTGAGGTTGTGGAGCCTCCTCAGCAGGTTTCGCACCAGGACGTGAAACGCCGGTTCCCTGCAGAGCTCTCCCCCGTATACCAGCCGCAGAGGGGTCAGCAGATCGAGGGTCACCCCGTCCCCCGAAAGCTCCCCGGCGACGGCCAGGGCGTCCTCGAGTCCCAGCACCGTTCGAGGAACCCGCAGCACCCCGCCTTCATAAACCGGCCCGGCGATTTCGTCTCCAACGTCCATCTCGAGGACCCGGAGCACCTCGAACCGGCCCCGACCCTTGCCGATGCCCGTCTCCCCCATGCGCTGGAAAGCGTGCACGTAGTACGGGAGAAAGTCGACAGCCCGCCCCACCAGGGTGACGGCGAACTCAAACTCGCTTCCCGCCTCGTGAACCTCCTCCCGTCCCACCTCGAGGGTCAGCACGAAGGGGTGGGGCGCCGCGGCATAGCGCCGGAGTTCGCCGTTTTCCCCCCAGAGAGGGGTCTCGAAGGTGTAGCTGTAAATGCATTTGCGCCGCAAAAGGCAGGTGGGGCACTTCTGCTGTCGGAGCACGCAGGCGCTCCGGAGAAGCGCCAGTCCGAAAGCCCCCCGAAGGGTGCTCCCCCGGTAGGGAGGCAGGGCCACCCTGTTTCGGGCCCTCACCTCGACCTGCAGCCGTAAACATCGAAAGGACCCCAGGGACTCGCTAAGCTTTCGACCTTGCTCCGGGAGGGATGCGCTGCCTGCTTCCGCGGAGGCCAATAGATTCCCGGTTTGCATCGGAGCCTTCCTTTCTCGCTACTCAGCCTCGAGGATCGTGCGCCCGCCGCCTCCGCTCGTTGCCCCAAAGCATCGCCGGGGGAGGTTTCGGCGGGTTGCGCCGACTCGATTTCCCATTACGGCTTCCATGGACCGTTTTACAAAAAAGATTGGAAAACCTCTCGGGGCATGCAGGCAAAGCGGCCCGCCTCCTGATCGAGGATCGCCGCTGCAGTTGCCGCGGGAAAGCGGCCGACGGGTTCTCGGGGCCGGTCCAAACATCGGCCCGCGGCCGGCCGCCCGGCAGGGGGCGGCCCGCGCGAACGCGTGGAATCCCCGAGGAACGGTTTTCATGACGTTCCTTTTGAAAAAGCGATCCGTAGGGCCGTAAATCGTTGTTGCAAGGGGTGAGTTTCAATGCGTGTCCCATTCTATAGCACGGAAGGATTCAAGATGGAACTGAAAGCCGTGGCAAGAATCATCCAGCACCCCGGCAAGGCGGACCGTCCGGTAAAGACGGCTCCCCCAAACCCGGCCCCCTCCCAGGATTCCCGTGGCTCCGCCCAAAGCGTTTCCGCCCACGGGGACTATTTTGACCGCCTGGCAGAGGGAGGGATCGCCCAGGATCGGCTGCTTCACGAGCGAAAGCGCATCCTGGGGGAGGTCAAAGTCCTGCGGGACGAAAACCGCTGGGAGGACATCTTCACCCTCCTTCACCCGGCGGAAGACAGGGCACCGGAACTGGTGGCCGCGGGTCTTCAAGCCCCACTCCTTGCCGAAGCCGCTTTCGCCCTGGATCACCTGGGCCGCTTCGACGAAGCCCTGGCCTTGGGGCGCGCCTGCGTGGAAATGGATCCGGAGAATTTTCATTACCACTCGGGCCTTGCCTACACGGCCTACAACAGCCTCTATGCGGCCAAGACCCGCCGGGTGATGCTCCACCCCGCCGAACGCAAGGCCCGCATCGAACTGGCCCACACTCATTTCGAACAGGCCCGGCGGCTCCGCCCCGACGGAGTCACCGGCCTCTACCGGCAGGGGATGCTTTTTAAGCAGATCCAGAACCAAAAGGACAAGGCCCTTCCCCTGTTCGAAGCCGCCGTGAAAAACTGGGACGCCCTCTCGGCGGAGGATCGCAAGAAGCGGCACCAGGAGCGGAAAAACTTCATCAAGTCCCTCTACCAGCTCTCTTCCTGCCTGCTGGATGCGGAAAAGCCCCGGGCCGCCATGGAAGCCCTGGCGCGGTGCCTGGACGAGGACGCCTCGTCCCAACACCTCAAGATGGTCCACAAGCATTTTGCCCTGGGCAAGATCCATTTCCGCCTGGGGCAGCTCGATCAGGCCCGGGACGCCCTGGATTTTGCCTCCACCTTCGCGGACCCGGCCGACGACGATTATGTCTTCGAGCTCCTGGCCCGGGTGCACCTGGCCCGCCGGGACCTCGCCCGGGCCCGGCAGGCCGTTGACCGGGTTCCGGCCCAGCGGCGGCGCCCCTATTTCCGATGGACCGAATCGGACGTCCTGGTGGCCGAAGGAGACCCCGACCGGGCGCGCCGAATCCTCGTCGAGACGGCGGAGCGGGATCGGCGAAGCCGGCACAAGGCCCTCCTGCGCCTGGTTCGCATCGACTATCGCCGGGGCGACTTCGAATCCTGCCTTCGGTGGGCTCGGGACGCCCAGGCCTTCTTTTGGGACCAGTACGGGAATTCCTATGCCGACGGACTGCTCTGGGAAGGGGCGGCCCTGGTGCGGCTGGGGCGCCTCGAGGAGGCCGCGGGGGCGGCCCGAAGGCTCGAGGAGGCTCACCCGTGGCATCCGCACCTGGGGCGCCTAAAGAAGGCCCTGGCCGAGGCCGCGCCCGGCGGCTCATCCCCGGCAAACCCTTGATTCGGCCTGTCGCAAACAGGAGGCGATCCAGCCATGAAGGCAGAACCGGCCCAACAGGAAGTCGTCAAGAAACCCGGGAGCTCTCCCGACTTCGGGCTGCTTCTTCGACGCCTCGAGGAGGCCGCTCTCACCGACGCCGGGAGGGATCGCCTGGACAGGATCCTTCGCCGGGAGACCGTCTGGAAAAGACTGCCCCCCGAAGAAGCCGTGCGTTGGGCACGCCTGGCCCAGGTCGCGGGCCTGTGTGAATTGAGCCTCGAGGTCCTCGCCTGGGTCAATGCCCGGCATCCCGAGAACACCGATGCATGGAAGCAAAGGATCGAACTGCTCGAAATCCTGGGAAAAGGAACGCGGAGGTCCTCGGGGACTCCGACGGCAGCCGGTCCGAACGAAGAGGCGACCCCCGGAACACCCGGGCCCGCCGGGGCGCCGCTTTCCGCCCCCATGGACCCGGCTCCGGTTCCTCCCTGGGAAGACGGCCTCGAGGCCCCCTTCGCGGCCATGCGGGAGAGGGAGGAAGTCCTGGATGGATACCTGCGCCTTTTCCAGGGGCGGGAAGACTGCTTTGCTCGCCAGTGGGCCGACCGAAAGGAGGGGACCCAGGGATACGTGCCCGTCCGTCGCCCCATGACGGCGGCCGATGTCCAAGAGCATGTGAACGGTCTCAAGACCTACGGGATTTATTTGCTCCAGCGGGACAGCCGGGTGCGCCTGGCCGTGGTGGACGCCGACCTGGCGCCCCGCTTTCGGGCCGGGACCCTCAGTTCCCCGGACCGGGAGCTACTGGCCCGGGAAAAGCGATATCTCCTGGGGCGCCTGCCCGAGATCGGCCGGGAAAAAAAGTTGCCCTGCCTGGTGGAATTCAGCGGAGGGAAGGGGTTTCATTTCTGGTACCTGTTCTCGGAGCCGGTCCCGGCGGCCGCGGCCCGCCGGGCGCTCCAGGAACTCGTCCGGCACCTGGCGGCGGACCTGTCCTGCTTCACCCTCGAAGTCTTCCCCAAGCAGGACCAGCTGGCGGGAAAAGGCCTGGGCAACCTGGTGAAGCTTCCCCTGGGCATCCACCGGGCGACGGGAAGGCCGTCCTTTTTCCTCCACGTTCCCGACCGGTCGGCCCCGGCACAGCTGGCGGCCCTCAGAAAAGCCCCGGTCATCGCTTCGTCCCGGGTGATGGAAGTTGCCGGAGAGAGAAAAGGGGCGGAGGTCATGGTCCACCCCCGCCAAGAAGCGTGGGCCGCCCGGTTCCCCGAGCTCGCCCTCCTGGGGGAGCGGTGCACGGCCCTTTCCCAGATCTTTGTGAGCTGCAGGCAGGCCCGCACCCTCTCCGTCCGGGAAGAAAAGGTCCTCTTGGGGACCCTGGGTTTTCTCGATCGGGGAAAAACCCTGGTGCATCACCTGGTGCAGGAGCTTCCCGAGTACAACCCCCACCTGGTGGATTTCCGCCTCTCGAGGCTGCGGGGAAAGCCCCTGGGTTGCCGCAAGATCCACGCCATCCTGGGCCTTACGGGCGACCTGTGCCCGTTCGAAAGGGTCCCCGAATATGCCCATCCGTTGCTCCATTGGCCCCAGTGGAAGGAGGAGGCTTCGGCGAACCGGGCCGAACGGATCGGCAACCTCCGGGAGGCCCTCGAGGAACTGAAACACGCCATCTCCGTGGTCGAGCGTTTCGTGGATCCGTAGGAGAGAAGCAAACCCGGCGGAGGGGTCTTTGTGGTCTCGGGAGAGTGCCGTGCAAGCCTTCAAGCCCTGCTCGGCGGGAGCCCGGATTGAGCGACTTGGCGGGTACGAACCCCATTTCGTCATTCCCGCGCAAGGGGGAATCCGTAAAAGGCGTGCATAGCTCCCGGATGCCTGCAGTCTCGGGCAGGACGGCCTCAGCCCTCGGGACCGCGAAAGTTTGGGGGAATCAAGGAGGATGTGGGGCGTTCCCGGCCGCCGGGATCCATGGGGAAAAGGGACCGCCCTACCGGGGAGATGAACGCTCATGGAAAGAATGTACGTCCTCGAGCCCGGATCCACCCTGCGAAAATCGGGGCGGAATCTTCGCCTCATGAAAAACGAGGCCCTGGTGGGAGAAATTCCCCTGGAAAACCTGGAACAGCTCGTCCTGGTGGGGTTCGCCTCCTTGAGCGGCGCCGTCCTCGACGCCCTGGTCCGGTACCGGGTGGAAACGGTCCTGTTGACTCCCCGGGGCAAATTTCGAGCCCGCCTGCTGGTGGACGAACACAAGCACGTTCAACGCAGGCAGGCCCAGTACCTGCGGCTGCACGATCCTGGCACGGCCCTGGCCGTGGCCGGGAGCCTGGTTCGAGGCAAGGTGCGCAATTCGAGCAGGCTGCTGGCCTTGCGCGGGTCCCACTTCGAGTGCCGGGAACTCCTCCAGGCGGCGGCCCAGCTCAAGGGGATCGCCGACCTGGTTTCCCTGCAAACGGACCTGGACGCGGTACGGGGTCTCGAGGGGCATGCGGCCAACCTGTATTTCAAAGCATTTCCCCTCCTGGTGAGGGCGCCGGGGTTTTCGTTCCAAGGCCGGAGCAAACGTCCTCCCCTGGATCCCGTCAACGCCCTTCTTTCCTTCGTCTACACCCTGCTCACTCAGGAAGTGCTCACCGCCGTCAAGATCGCCGGCCTGGACCCTTACCTGGGGGCCCTCCACGCGGTGGAATACGGGCGCCCCTCCCTGGCCTGCGACCTGGTCGAGGAATGGAGGAATTTCCTCGGGGACCGGCTGGTCCTGGGCCTCATCAACCGGAGGGTGATCGCCCCGGACGATTTCGTGGTGCGGGAAGTGGCCTGCACGGACGCCGTGGACGAAGAAGACCTCAAGGAAAAGCGCCCGGTGGAAATGAAGCCCCGGGTGGCCCGGGCCTTCATCCAGGCCTACGAAAAATGGATGGAGACCCGGATCCGGTGCCCTCGGACCGGGGAACACACAGATTACCGGGGCCTCATTCGCAGGCAGGTGCGGCACTTTTCCCGCTTTCTCCAGGGGGAGGACGAAGCCTATGAACCCTTCACATGGTCCAGGGTGCAATAGGGGCAGGGCGCGGGGCGCGGGGCAAGAGGCGAGGGGAAAGGGAAAAGTCGGTCGGTGCGGCTGAGTAGCCGAAAGAGCGTTGGTCGGCAAGAGCCTGGAGGCACAA
>Ga0208825_1001988_pt1 | contig 14322 bp, 9 predicted proteins | sample AD_UKC113_MetaG_FD_184450 | JGI IMG/M metagenome (GOLD analysis project Ga0208825, IMG submission 184450) | Active sludge microbial communities of municipal wastewater-treating anaerobic digesters from Hong Kong - AD_UKC113_MetaG (SPAdes)... | ecosystem: Engineered > Bioreactor > Anaerobic >...
GCAAGAGCTGTCATTCATTCGCTCATTGCGTTCCATTCCACTCATTTCACTTTCAGGGTATATGTCTTTTCCCACCCTGCAAATCCATGTGGTTGCAGCCGTGTTCCGTTTCACTCCACACCGCTTCACCACCGCACACATACACCCTTTCCGTTCATTCGCTCCAATACACTCCATTTGCTCACTACTTCCAGCCCTTGCTTTTTCCAACGCACAGTTCGGGCAAAAAAATGCGCCAAACCAGCTGCCGGCAGCACCCGTCCACCGCGCTCCGCGCTTCCTGTGTCCGGGGCACTCGCTCCACTCGCAGCGGCTCGCACACAACGCACAGGCTGAATACTTCGTTCCGTTTCTCTTCACTCGCATTTCAGCCTTGCTATCCACGCTGGCTCAAGGCTGTTTTTACTATTCGGTTTAAACCTGCTTCTCCCACGCCAACCCCCGACCACCCACCCCTAATATAAATGCAGTTGAAATATTGAAAATATAAATACAGGAGTTGGATAGTACGACAAAAAAAATGTTCACAAAGATAACAGCAATAAAATGAGTCAGTAAAGGTCAAGCCCTTCGGGTTTTTGTCACAATCTCCACACCTCCCGTTGGTCGGGTAGTATTCTGACAAAAAACCTTGACAGCCTCAACGCTCCGTTTCACTTCGCTTTTTCTTGCAGTAAGAGGGTGTTTACATTTTCTTTTCCTTTTCAGTGTTTTTTTGCGAGGAAAACGGCAGGTTAAAGCAAAGAAAAGCAATAGCTTCCAATCTGATTATCTATCAATTAGCTTACATTACCTTTGTTCAAGACAAGGTCAAAAAGGGTTCTCCTTCGTACCAAGTCCAAATTAAACTATTATTCATTTTTAAATTTTTAAGGTATGGGAAAGATTAATTTAGGTATTCTCGGAAGCTTCTCAGGTAAAGTGGGAAATGTCGTAGGTGGTAACTGGAAAGGTATCAGCTACATGCGTGCAAAAGCAACTTCAGTAAGCAATCCTCGCACAGATGGGCAGGTAAATCAGCGTACTAAGTTCGCTTTAGTGTTGGCAATTTTGAAACCGATAACCGGGTTCCTCCGTGTTGGTTACAAAAAGTATGCAATCAAGCAAACAGCATTCAATGCTGCTATGTCTTACATTCTGAACAATGCTGTTACTGGCAGTTCCTCTGCTGACTACAGTGTTGATCTTGCCAAAGTGCTTGTTTCTCGTGGTAACTTGACCGGAGCTGTGAACGCCTTAGCCACCTCTGCAAATGGCGTTATTACCCTGAATTGGGATGATAACTCTGGCAGTGGCACTGCCACCCAAACAGACAAAGCTCTGATTGTTGTTTTAAACCCAACAAGAGCCGAATCTGTATTTGATGCAGGTGGAAATCAAAGAGTGTCAGCTACAGAAGATATTTCTGTTCCTGCTGATTGGATTGGCGAAAGCGTTGAAGTGTTCCTGGGCTTCATTACAGCAGACGGTAAAGAAGTTGCAAACAGTGTGTATTTGGGTTCTGTGACTGTTGCCTAAGCGTTGGCAAATGGTTTTCTTGCGAGAGCCGCCCTCAAAAGGGGCGGTTTTTTTTATTCTCCAGCTCTCAAATTCTGATATTTAGTGTATCTTTGCAGGAGATTTATATTTGTTTATCAAAAAGGCTTTAAATAACTGATATACAGGTTTATATGTTTAATTTTTATTGCCTTTTTATTTGTTTCATATTTGCAACATGCACCTGTATATTACTGAATATCAACACATATTACATTTGAAGAAGTAAAATAAAGCTTATAAACAACCAATAATTTCTATCTATAAACCACTGTAACAATTTAGTTTACAGTGGTTTTTTATTGTTATGTTCGATTATTTTCGTATACTTGTTACATATTTGTAACGCGACTTAATAAGTAGTAAAGTGCGACTTATAAATACTTACAGATACGTTTACATATTTAAAACTAATATTATGCCAGTTAGCAAGTTTATCCTCCAAAGAAATTGTGAAATCTGCGAAAAGCAATTAAATACAAAAACAGTACACTCATAAGGCTTACGTCATTGCGATATTCAAAAACTTCGTTGGAAAGAAATTCAAATAGAGGGCGACTCCTATCGCCTCAACTTTACCCAGCAAAAAACAAAAGGCGTCGAATATATGCCAATCAGCGAACAGGCTTTCCAACTTTGCGGCGAACCGGGCAAACCGAACAAACTTGTCTTTGAAGATTTACCCGATCCGTCGTGGATTTCAGGACCCTTGATCGTTGGATAAAAGCCGCCGGCATAACTCGCAAAATCACATTCCACTGTTTCCGCCACACTTTTGCCACACTCCAATTAACTAACGGTACTGACATTTACACCGTTTCAAAAATGTTAGGCCATACAAATGTTAAAACTACTCAGATCTATGCCAAAGTTGTGGATGGCAAAAAACAAAAAGCGACAAATACTATAAAATTGAATATCAGTAAACAGGAGTTGAAAAAAAATAATAAACCAACTATTTCTCACAGTCAAGCCAATTCTGTAACATATTAATAATCATTTCGTTGCTTTATATTTTATATTCATTTGAATACTATATCGTTATCATGATTTATTTAATCAAAAAGGATAGAAAGCAAAAAATATTGACAAACATTTATAAGAAACAATAAAAAGTTGTAACTTTGTCATTGAATTTTGGTGATACAATTTCCATTCGGGAAAAAGTATTGAAAAGGGAATCAGGTGTAAATCCTGAACAGACCCGCTGCTGTAAGCTCCGCTTATAGTCTTTGAGCAAAACTCAAATCCACTGTTCCGAAAAATCGGAATGGGAAGGAATTTTCAAAGACGGAGTAAGTCAGAAGACCTGCCAAGATAAATAGTTTAAGGCTTTCGGGGAATGAAGCCGGCGACGAACCGAATGGCAGCATTTTCTGCACGAAGTTTATCACCGTTTTTTATTGTTTGAAAGCTGTTTAATAACTTTAAACGGCTTTTTATGTTTTTATACAGGGCATTTTACACAACTATTCTATTTTCGTTTTCAGTATTTTGTTTTGCTCAAAGCAAATTAGACAGTACGCAAACGCTGAAAGAGGTATTGGTGGTTGCTACCCATTACCGGGAAGTTATCCCCTCTCAAAAACTTTCCGGCGAAACATTGAAAAACCTCAACAGCTTCTCGGTGGCTGACGCGATTCGTTATTTCTCTGGCGTTCAAATCAAGGATTATGGTGGTATCGGTGGACTGAAAACTGTGGATATGCGTAGTATGGGCACCAACCACATGGGTGTTTTCTACGATGGTATTCAATTGGGTAATGCACAGAACGGACAAATCGACCTTGGTAAATTCTCACTCGACAATATCGAAGAAATATCACTCTACAACGGACAAAAAAGCGAGATATTTCAATCAGCCAAAGATTTTAGTGCTTCAGGTACGGTATATCTGCGCTCCCGAAAGCCACATTTCACCGATACACAGCAAGACCATTTGAAAATCTCGCTCAAAGGAGGTTCCTTTGATTTGGTCGATCCATCTGTGCTTTGGGAACACAAGCTATCCGACCACCTTTCCATCTCATTCAATGCCGAATATATTTATTCGTCAGGCAAATACAAGTTCAGATACAAAAGAGTGTTGCAGGACGGAAAAACAGCTTACGACACAACTGCCATTCGCCAAAATGGAGATATTCACGCTCTAAGAGCCGAAGCCGGAATTTACGCAACAATCGACAAAGGAATTTGGAATACGAAACTCTATTTCTATAATTCCCATAGAGGCATTCCTGGAGCTATTGTAAATAATGTTTGGAAACGCTCCCAACGTCAGTGGGATCGCAATGTGTTTGTACAAAGCTCCTGGCAAAAATCCATTACCAACAAATATGATGTAATGGTCAATGTAAAATACGCCAATGATTTCATGCGTTATTTGAATCCGGATACAACCTTGTTGCATATTGATAATTCATTCTGGCAACAGGAAATATACGCTTCGGTTGCTAATAAATACAATATTCTGAGGAATTGGGATGTAAATCTATCAGGCGATTTTCAATGGAACACGCTGAATTCTGATATGGATGGATTTGTACGCCCCACCCGTCTTACTACACTTATTGCTGCCGCCTCCGGCATTAGTTGGACACACTTCAAAATTCAGAGTAGTATGCTGGCCACATTAGTGAATGAGAAAATAGCGCAAGCAAATACAACGGAAAATGATTCCGCAGTTTCGGCTCGCAACAAAAAGGAACTTTCGCCGGCTGTATTCTTTTCCTACAAACCATTTTCAGCAAATAATCTGAGCTTCAGGGCATTTTACAAATACATTTTCCGTATGCCCACATTCAACGATTTGTACTACACCGACATTGGCAATATTGCTTTGAAGCCCGAATACACCCACCAATATAATGTTGGATTTTATTACTCGAAAGAATATAAGGGTCATATAAAAACGTGGCAGGCACAGGCTGATGTTTATTACAATCAAGTAACCGATAAAATTGTAGCTGTACCCAAGGGGAATGGCATGTATCGTTGGATGATGATGAACCTGGGAACTGTTGAAATCAAAGGGATTGACGTTTCAACGAGTTCATTGATAGCACTTTCAAAAAATCTGTTTGCCAACGTAAAACTGTCGTACACTTACCAGAAAGCACAGGATTTCACAAAACGTAAAAGTAAGGAACTTCAGAAAATTACGTATGGTGGTCAGATTCCCTACATTCCCTGGCACAATGGATCTGCAATAATAGGGCTAATGTATAAGAACTGGCGACTCAATTACAGTTTTATTTACGTGGGAGAACGGTATCATAACTCCGCCAATATCCCTGAAAATTACGAACAGCCATGGTACACGCATGATATGTCGATGTCCAAAACATTCTTTTATAAAAAATGGAATGGTAAGATTTCATTAGAAATCAACAACCTGCTTAGTCAGGACTATGAAGTAGTACTTAATTACCCGATGCCGAAACGAAATTTCAAGTTGGCAATCTCTTTTGAAATATGAAAGATACAATACAAAACCTCATTCAAACAACAACGTTCATACGTATCACTTCTTTTAAGTCCCCTTTAGAGAATTTAGGGGTAGGTATGTGTTTGGCTGTTGTGTTTCTTTTATCCGCCTGTCGCGAAGATGTGGTCGTTTTTCCTTCTGTAACAACAAAAGTAGATTCGACTCAAACCATAGTGGATTATGCCGGGTTTTATCTTCTGAACGAGGGAAATATGGGAAGTAATAAGTCCACATTGGATTATTACAACTTTGGAACTGGTATTTATAAGAAGAATATCTATGCCGAAATTAACCCATCTGTTCCCAAAGAACTGGGCGACGTAGGCAATGATCTTCAAATATATGGTAGCAGGTTGTATGCAGTTATTAATTGTTCCAACAAAATTGAGGTAATGGATGCTCAAACCGCCAAACGCATTGGACAAATAGATATTCCCAATTGCCGCTATATCCGCTTTCAGGGTAAATATGCTTATGTTACTTCGTATGCCGGTCCTGTGGAAATCAACCCTAACTACACTCAAAAAGGATACGTAGCCAAAGTGGATACCGCAACATTACAAATCGTAGCCCAATGCATTGTCGGCTATCAACCTGATGAACTGGAAATTATCAGGGAAAAAATCTATGTTGCTAATTCGGGCGGGTACATGGGAGCGGGCAATACGAGTAATTACGAAAGAACCGTTTCAGTGATTGACCTCAATTCCTTTACCGAAAAAAAACGGATTGATGTGGATTACAACTTGTTCCGTATCAAAGCCGATACGCGCGGTAATCTTTGGGTAACTTCCCGCGGAGATTACAAAGGACACCCTTCACGCTTATTCTTTCTCGACTGCGCCAAACAACAGGTAACAGATACCGTTCCTATAGCCGTCAGTGAATTTTGCATTGTGGGCGACTCGCTTTACGCTTACAGCGTAGAATGGAGCTATGTAACCTATACCAATGAAATCACTTATGCCATTGTCAATACCAAAACTCACGAAATTGTCAGCCGGAATTTCATTACCGACGGAACGGACAAACAAATCGAAATTCCCTACGGGATTATGGTAAACCCGAATACAAAAGATATTTACGTATCCGATGCCGGTGATTATGTCAGTCCGGGAATGCTGTATTGCTTCGACAAGTCCGGAAAAAAGAAATGGAGCGTACAAACGGGAGATATCCCTGCACATTTTGCTCTGCTCCTCAAAAAGTAACTAACAATTAAAACACATAGCTTATGAAACGAAAAATGCTCTTTTTGATGGTACTCTCAGTTTTTGCATTATCAAAAGCTGAAACAAATTCCCCCTACATTACCCGCGTGTTTGAATTCACGCCTGCACCGGGGCAGTTTATCAATACATTGCCCAAATGGGATGCCGACGACACAGCCGATTCAATGGCTTTAAAAGCCGAAAAGGCAATTGCAAATAACAACAAGGGGATGATTTCCCTGGGCGGTTATGGTGGATATGTTGTACTTGGTTTCGATCACACCATTGTCAATTTACCTGACAGTTGCGATTTCAAAGTATTGGGAAATGCCTTTTGGTCGGCTTCCAATCCAAATCCAAACGCTTCAAAACGAGGTGGGAGTTGCGAACCGGGAATTGTAATGGTGTCGGTCGATGCAAATAATAACGGTCTTCCGGATGATGAATGGTACGAATTGGCGGGCAGTGAATACAACAGCACCGCAACAATAAAAAACTATACAATCACCTATTATAAACCCGACTCAAATAAAACAGCAGTGCCTGATCCGAAAAACTCTTTTCTGACAGACACAACCTATATTCGTTGGCAGACCAATGGGCATGGTAATGGATATTTATATAAAAACTCTTTTCATAGCCAGAGCTACTGGCCACAATGGCTAAAAGGCGATTCCGTCGTGTTTACAGGAACAAAACTCGCCAATAACTATGTGGATGAAAGCGGCGTGGGAACCTATTATGTGCAATACTCTTATCCCTGGGGCTATGCAGATAACGCACCAAACACCGATACCATGTCGAATATGGATATTGACTGGGCAGTGGATAAAGACGGAAACAAAGTGAATCTGACGGGTATCGATTTTATAAAAATATACACTGGGGTAAACCAATATTGCGGTTGGCTGGGCGAAACATCCACAGAAGTAATGGGAATTGAAGATCTTCATCCAGCAGCCTCTTCAGTAAGCGGGTTAAATCAGACAACCAAAACCAACACCTTGAGAATCATTGGAAATCCTATACAAGAAGCACTGATACTGAATTCTTTGCTTCCCCAATCAATCCGTATATATAATACTTCAGGTATTCAAATAAAAACAGTTCAACTCAGTGAAGGTACTAATTATCTGGATTGTTCCGCCCTTTCTAAAGGCATTTATCTCTTAAAATCCAATTCGGATATTCTAAAATTCATAAAACAATAATTTCAAAATCAACAAACAATGAAAAAAGCAATTACTATTAGCTGGTTATTCGTTTTTGTCGTTTTGACGCACCTATGGGCAGCAACACCTCAAAACCTGATAACGCTGGACTTGACCAAACCGGTCAACCCCACTTCTTTTAATTTCGTTTCCGGCAAAGGAAACTGGACAGAGACCTACAACGATGCCGATTACACTTATATCAAGTTCGACAAATTCTCTTTTTCTCACCTCATTGCAGGCGAAGGAGCTTCTTACGGAGGATATTATTGGGATGGATTTACTCCCTGTTCCAGCGGCGATACTATTAATTATGGTTCTGCCGGCAGTTCCGAAAGCTGGATTGCCAATCAATGGGGATGTATGGCTGGTGGTGGCATAAAGACCGATACCAACGGGGTAGTGCTCAAAGATGCCAACGGGAAAGTGGCGGTAGAAAAAGGCTTACCATATCTACTTGGGTATTGGGGTTATTACATGGAAGAAGCGGGAACGCACAGTTTACAAACAGTTTTCAATGGAGGAAAAACTTACAAAGCAGTCGGAATGTATGTAAACAATGCTCCATGGCCATACTATGGCAATTTGTATGGCGATGGCTTTGCCCGCAAATTCAATCAAGAGGGGGATGTTTTCAAGCTCATTATTCATGGATTAGACAAGGACTTGAAAGATAATGGCAAGACAGTCGAATACGTTCTCGCTCAGTTTAAGGACGGGGAGCTTACACAAAGTCCTGATTGGGAATGGGTGGATCTGTCTTCTTTGGGAGAAATCGGCGGACTCTATTATACAATGTCCACAACGGATGCCGATCCGATTTATGGTCCAAACACGGCTGTTTATTTCTGTATGGACAAATTGCAGGTACAGCGTTCAAGCAACGTAACCGTTACCATGAATGCAACCAGTCAAAAGATTTTCATGGTAAAAAAAGGAACTACCGACACCCTGAACATAGGTTCGATGTCTGCTTCTGGTTATAAATATTCGTTCTCGGCATATCCTGGAACTTACACACTGTCAGCTTATCAATCGGACGGAACAACGTCAAACGGCACAATTGATTTGACAATAACCAACGATACGGTGCAATCATTCCAGTTCTACACCATTACTACCGGAGCGACTAATTCCGGATGGACAATGGGTACGGACTATACTGTATCTCAAAAAGTATCCGGGCGGGATGGTACGGTTCGTACCACCACTTTGGGAAGTTCCACTACTGCCAATCGAGCAACTTTCATGGTGTATAGTGGCGATACCTACTTTGTACAATTAATTCCGAATGCCACCCATACCGCTGAAGGCTATTTGCCGTATGAAGGTAGTGCAACCATTACCGGAAATGTATCTGCTACCGGTGCTATTCCAATGGGCTATAACTATACCATTACGGTTCCTTCAGGAGCAACTTTATTTGTAGGCAAAAAATATGCACATTATATGCGTTTCACTGAAATATCAGCCAGTTCTATAGATTCTACAACGACTGCCGGTAAAAAAATATATACCTTTAAATTAGCCAACGGCCAAGTATATAACTACCGCGTTTCTAAACCCGGGAACATAACTTATGCAGGTACCTTTACCATGAGTTCTTCTTTGGCAACTCTGGAAATAACGGATGCTATGCTTATCGGGGATCCGGCAACAATTGATCACAACTTGCTCAATAATTCAAAATATAACGTAGCAGATATATTCCTGAATATAAACGAAAAGGGCTATCTCAAGCTAAATGCAGGTGATACTTGCCAGCTGGTAAATCTCCGTACATGGCAAGCTACAGATAATATTACCAACAATTATTTTATCGAACCGGATTTTCATTATACAGTAATAAATGCAAACGGAGTGCCCGATAATTCAGTGATTACGGTTGATAATAATGGGGTTATACGAACGGCTGGTAACGGAACTGCTATCGTGCTGGTTACTTATGATGCCATAAATGTAAAATCATCTTTCAATGGTCCGTTCTTTGGTGCCTTGTGGCCTGAAAATACTGGGGTATTTGTCGTTACGGTTGGTGCTGCAAACAACTCTGGCATTTCAACCAACATGACTATCAATGAAGTTTTAAATGCACCAACTACCAATACTAATAAAGTAGCCGGCATAAATGTGGATGCCGAATTGGATGTGTTCTATTATCCTGCGGATAAAGATGGATATGATTATACCTTTACTCCTACGGGGGTTAGTTCTGTTACTCTGGCTCAACCAATTATCGGTACAAATTCTACAACCTACAGTGGATTTGGCTCAACCGGAGTTATAGCCAATGCCGACGGCAGCTATACTGTTCATTTGATCAATGGTAAAAGCATTGTAAAACTCACTTCGGCAACTGGTGGCGTTGAATATCAGGTACTCCGTGCTAAACCGGTTAGCTATACCATTACAAATGCCACAACAGCCGGAGCCGATTTTTACCCGGGCGATAAAGTAACCATACTTTTCAATACGGTTTATCACGCTTGTAATAAATTGGCAGGAGTTTACAATATGGCTGCCAAAGTGGTATATACCGCAAATGGATCAACAGTAAACAGTACCGCAAATCAATACACATTTGCTGCAACTGCTGCGGCTCAAACAATATCAGCCACTATTCCCGCAAGCTGGGATGTAACCAAAACATTCGACTTTACTGGAGGAGTGATCAATGTAAACGGTTATGGCGATCCTTATGGAGGTCACCGCGACATTACCCTGAGTGCTGGTAAAAACCCGAACTTTACAGCAGTAATCCGCAATGCTTATTTTGGTGTTTTACCAACTATTTCTATTCCGGTAAAACAATCGGTAACAACAGAATTGGTTGATTTGCAGCAATCGACGATTCAGGTTTATCCTAATCCTTTCTCTGAATATCTTATCGTAAAAGCAGACAAAGCCCAAATATTGAAATTATTCAATATTTCCGGTCAATGCTTGATAAATACGACAGTATCTGAAGGCGATAACCGCATAAATGTTCAAATATTGCCTAAGGGAAGCTACATTTTACAATATGGCAACAACGTAGTAAAATTAGTAAAGTAATATCCTTTATTTACAATGATAAGGGCGAGCCTGCGTGTTCGCTCTTATCTTAAACAAATTCAATTATGGGAAAAAATAAAATTAACTTACGTTTTGGTGTAATCAGTGGCATTATTTTATTTGCTGCAATCAGCAGGTTAATTCCCCACCCTGTTAACTTCGCACCAATAGGAGGAATGGCTCTTTTTGGAGCAGCTTATTATAATAAAAAATACTGGGCTTTAATTATTCCGGTACTCTCTATGTGGTTGAGTGATTTAATTGTGAATAATGTCGTTTACGGGCAATATTTCGATCACTTCGTGTGGTTCTATCAGGGTTGTTACTGGACATACAGTGCCTTTGTGCTGATTACTTTGGTCGGATTCTTTATCCTTAGGCAAATTAAGGTAATAAATCTTCTTGCCGCCACTCTTTCTGCTTCTCTGATTTTTTATTTGGTATCAAATTTCGGTGTGTGGTTCTCTACGGAAATGTATCCTAAGAATATGGCAGGATTGATGGCTTGCTATGGGGCAGGATTACCCTTCTTGAAAAATACATTGTTGGGAGATATGGCTTACACTTCTATCCTTTTTGCAACATTTGAATATGCCCAACGAAGTATACCGGCATTGCAACTTCAAGGTGTTAAAAATCAATTAGGCTAAGATTAATATATAAGATTAATATATATGTGTAAAGTTTCACATTTAAAATCATCAGTTTACTAGGAAGCTGTCGGGGGAAAAATTTCAATTTTCCTTTTTCCGTTATCTAATTCATTTATATTTACTTTCACTGTAGAGTCTGGTAAAAGAGCTTCAATTTTTTCAGGCCATTCGATGAAACAAATTTTTCCGCTATAAAAATAATCTTCAGCTCCTAAGTCGATGGCTTCTTGTAACTTATTAATACGGTAGCAATCAAAATGGTACAAAACTCGTCCATCTGCTGCTTCATATTCATTAATAATGGAAAAAGTAGGACTATTCACTGTATCTTTCACTCCAAGAATTTCACAAACAGTTTTAATAAAGGTCGTCTTACCGGCTCCCATACTACCATAAAAAGCAAAAACCGAGTATTTATCAAAAAATTTAATAAATTGCCGGGCAGGCTGCTGAATATTATTCAAGTCAAATATTTCTGTCATGTTCTATTTTTAATCTTTAACGTTATTACAAATAAAAATTTATGGACAAAGATACAATCATTTTGAAATTTGCGATTCTGGAGTACTCAAATCTTTGTGAAAGTACACATAAACTATTGATGCTCTGTGATTTCCGACAACTTTTTGAATATCTTCCAGACTTGCATTCTGGAGTCTTTTTATACTTTTAAAATGATTTATCAGTTCTCTTTTGGTCTTATCCCCTATTCCTTTAATATTATCTAGTTCAGATGTGGTTTGATTTTTACTTCTTTTCTCGCGATGAAATTTAATGGCAAAGCGATGCACTTCTTCTTGCATTGTAGCCAACAATTTGAAAAGAGGTTCATTGGGTGTCATGCCAATATTTTTTGGAGGAAAGCCGAAAAGAATTTCGCGAGTATGGTGTTTACTGTCTTTGGCAAGTCCAATAATGGGAATTCTTAAATTAAGCTCATCTTCGACAACTTCCCTGATCACTTCCATTTGTCCAATTCCACCATCAGCTATGATGAGATCGGGCAATTCTCCGTTTTCTGCTATCATCCGAGAGTAACGTCTTTTTACTACTTCTTTCATGGAAGCATAGTCATCGGGGCCTACAACTGTCTTAATGTTGTATTTTCGATAATCTTTTTTTGAAGGTCTCCCCTTTTTGAAAACCACACAGGCTGCCACTGCATCTTTCCCCTGAATATTGGAATTATCAAAACATTCAATAGTTATTGGTAATTTCTCAAGATGCAATTTCTCCTGAATTTCTTTTAATAGCTGCATACTTCTTTGATCAGGATTTAATTTTTCAGCTTGCTTAAGTTTCTCAAACTTATATTGCAGCACATTTTGCTGAGCCAAATCCAAGAGTTTTTTCCGGTCTCCTCTTTGCGGAATAACAATGCTAACGCCCTTCGGCTTATAATTGATTTCAAAAGGTACGACAATTTCTTTGGAGTTACTTTTTAATCTCTCTCTTAATTCTACTATGGCCATAGCAAGTAAATCTTCCTTTTCCTCGTCAACATGTTTTTGGTACTCGATGGTATATCCCTGAATTATTGAACCTTTTGAAATTCTCAAGATATTAATGTAAGCAGCATTTTCTGTTTCTTCATAACCAAACACATCTGTGTTTTCTACCACTGAATTGGCTATGATCGACTTTGATTTGTAATTTTCAATCAAATCATATTTTTGTTTGATTTGATATGCTTCCTCAAATTTGTAAGCAGCAGAAAGCTTTTGCATTTCTTCCCAAAGCATTTTGCTTATTTCGTTCGCATTACCCTCAATAATTTGCTTAATCTCGTTTATGTATTTCCGATAAATTTCAGCAGATTCTTTTCCTTCACACGGCCCATTACACTTATGGATATGATATTGAAGGCAAACTTTAAATTTTCCAGCTTTGATGTTTTCATCTGTCAACTGAAGTTTGCAGGTTCGGATGGGATAAAGATCATGTATTATCTCTAAAAGAGAATTGATCGTGTAACTCGAACTATAGGGTCCAAAATATAAGGAACCATTTTTAATAATATTTCTTGTTTTGAATACTCTGGGAAATTCTTCATTCGTTATACAAATGCTTGGATAGGTTTTTCCATCCTTCAATAAAACATTGTAACGCGGTTGAAATTTTTTTATTAAATTGTTTTCCAACAACAAGGCATCTTCTTCTGTGTCAACCACGATATATTTAAGAGATGAGATATTTCTTACCAATACTGCCGTTTTACGTGATTCGTGCGTTTTGGTAAAATAGGAGGAAACACGCTTCTTTAAATTTTTAGCCTTCCCAACATAAATAATCTCCTCCTTTTCATTGAAGTATTGGTAAACACCCGGCTTTTCGGGGAGAGCATCAATTTGCTGCTTTAATTGAGGATGCAAATTCATAATACTTTTGAATGTTTCACGTGAAACAAAGTTAGAAAAAATTCTTTAATTTCCCGATTGTTCCACGTGGAACTATAAAATTATCGTCCCATTAGAACTAAAAGTATATTAATGTCACTTGGAGAAATTCCTGGTATTCTACTAGCTTGACCAATAGTTTCAGGATCAATTTTTGACAATTTTTGTCGTGCCTCCGTTGATAAGGAGGAAATAGAATGATAATCAAATTTACCTTTAATATAAATGTGCTCTAACCTGTGAAACTTTTCTGCAATAGATTTTTCTCTATCTATATATCCTTTATATTTCAAAGAAATTTCTGCTGCTTCGACTATTTCTTCAACTCTATCTCCTATTGATTGAATTTTTGATTTTAAAGCAGGTACAATTTCAGATAATTCGTTGATAGAAATCTGAGGACGAAGAATCAAATCAACAAGTTTACAACCATGAGTTAACTCTGAAGAATTTTTTGACACTAAAAAACCATTCACTTGCGCAGGTTTGATTGAGAAATTTTCAACAAAAGTTTTTAAAGATTCTATAGCCTCGTATTTGAAAGAATATTGATTTATTCGATTCTTTGTAACTAATCCAATTTCATAACCCTTAGGTGTTAACCGTAAGTCTGCATCGTCTTGACGTAAAAGGATACGATATTCAGCACGTGAAGTAAACATACGATAAGGTTCGTCAACTCCCTTTGTAACCAAATCGTCAATTAAAACTCCAATATAGGCTTCATCACGATCCAATAAAAATTCCTTCCCTCCATGACAATTTATATGCGCA
>Ga0208825_1001992_pt1 | contig 14303 bp, 13 predicted proteins | sample AD_UKC113_MetaG_FD_184450 | JGI IMG/M metagenome (GOLD analysis project Ga0208825, IMG submission 184450) | Active sludge microbial communities of municipal wastewater-treating anaerobic digesters from Hong Kong - AD_UKC113_MetaG (SPAdes)... | ecosystem: Engineered > Bioreactor > Anaerobic >...
CCACCGGATGCAATCCGCCAAAAAGCGCCACCACGACGCCTGTAAACCCGTAACCCGACGAAATTCCTTCGATCGCCCGCCTGTGCACCGCCATGACTTCCACCGCACCTGCCAGCCCCGCGAAAGCGCCGGACAGAATCATCGCCGACAAAAGGCAGCTTTCCACGCTTATTCCCGCATAACGAGTCGCCTTCGCGCTCGCGCCAGCAGCCCTCATCTTAAAGCCCCACGTTGTGTGCCACATCAAGACATAGACCAGTACGGCAAGGACGAGCGCAAGCGCCAATCCCCAATGCAAGCGCATTCCCGGAATGATACGATCGATCCACGCAGTTTTCGGAAGCCTTACCGATTGCGGTGTGCCCGAGCCCGTCTGCAACTCTGCAGGGTCGATCATCGGGCCGCGCAACAGGTAGCCGTAGAGCTGCGCGGCTATGTAGTTCAACATCACCGTGGACAGTAGCTCGTTTACGCCCAACTTTGCCCGCAAATATCCGGCAATAGAAGCCCACATCGCTCCTCCTGCGGCTCCTGCAAGCAGACACAGCGGCACAAGGACGATTTTAGGTACGTTCGGCAGCGCGATGGCCAGCGCCGCAGCCGCCACAATCCCCATTTGGATTTGCCCTTCCGCGCCAATATTCAAGATACCAGCCCGGAACGAAATCGCTATACCCAGAGCAACAAAGATGAGCGGAATAGCGCGTACCAGCACTTCCGTTATTCCGAAAAGATCCTTGAGGGGTTCAGTAAAAATAACAACATATGTTTGCAGGATATTTGCGCCCAGAATTGCAAGAACGATAGCCCCGATGCCCACGGCAGCCACAACCGCAACAAGCGAAACGAACACAACGTAAAGTACGCGGTCTTTAGCTTTCATGAGCGGACCTCCTCAGATTCAGACTGCGTGACTGCATCTGTGGACACCGAATCAGGGTTGATCCCTGCCATAAGAAGCCCCAACTTTGACCGAGTCGCTTCCTCTGCAGACAGTGTATCCAAGATCTTTCCCTTAAAGATTACCGCAATCCTGTCGCAGAGATTGGTGAGCTCATCCAGTTCTTCGGAAATAAGAAAAATGCCGACTCCATTCGACTTTAGTTCCAAAAGCCGATTGTGGATAAACTCTTCTGCCCCCATATCGAGTCCCCGCGTCGGGTAAACCGCAACCAGGACTTTGGGGCTGCGCGCTAATTCCCGTGCCAGGATTACCTTTTGAATGTTGCCGCCCGAAAGCGTACCCGTTGGCGTGTTGAGCGAGGAACAGCGAATATCGAAACGCTTTTGCAGCTCAACAGCATTTTTCTCCTCTGCCTTTGAATCGATAAAGACACCATGAGAAAAACGCGGCGAAGCAAAATCCTTGAGTATCAAGTTCTCTTTGATGGAAAACGACGGGACGATGCCCTCAGTGTTGCGGTCTTCCGGTATATAGCCGAGCCCTGCTTCTATGATCTGGCGGGGACTCTTATTCGTTATGTCGATACCATTGAGTACGCTTTTGCCATGCTCAATCTTGCGCAACCCGGAAAGCGCTTCTGCCAATTCCTTCTGCCCATTGCCCGACACGCCGGCAAGCCCCAGGATTTCGCCTGACTTGACTGTGAGCGAAAGCCCGTCCAGCGCAAGAAAACCGCGATCCGAAAGTACTTTAAGGTCCTGCACCACCAGTAAGTCCTTACCGCAATTGACAAGGCATTCGTTATGAGGCAAGACAACCTCGTGCCCAGTCATCAGCGCAGCAAGACTCGCTGCCGTCTGGTCTTTGGTGCTACCCCTAAAAACGACCTTGCCGTGACGCAGAATCGCAACCTTGTCAGAAAGCGTTGTCACTTCTGCCAGCTTATGGCTTATAAAAATGATCGACATATCCGCGGACATACGCCTCAAGAGGCCGATAAGCTCATCTGTCTCTTGCGGCGTGAGCGCACTTGTCGGTTCGTCCAAAATGAGAAAGCGCGCCCCGAAGCACAGCGTTTTTATAAGCTCGACACGCTGCTGCTCACCCACCGAAAGTTGCCAAACGTAGGCGTCCGGCTGTACGGGTAGGTTGTAACGGGTGGAGACTTCTTCGATTCGCTTTTTGACGGTGGCAAGATCCAGCTTGAACGGCTTGTGGCTCTCTCTTAGGCCAAGCGCCACATTCTCAGCCACCGTCATGTTCGGCACCAGCATGAAGTGCTGGTGCACCATACCAATGCCGGCAGCGAACGCGTCGTGAGGCGATTTGAACTGCACGGGCTGCCCATTTATGAGAATCCTGCCCTCATCTGGCTGGTACAGCCCCATGAGGATGTTCATAAGCGTCGTTTTGCCGGCGCCATTCTCACCTACAAGCGCAAGAATCTCGTTTTCTCCCACGCTCAGATCCACCGAATCGCAGGCCACAATGCCGGGGAACCGTTTTGTGATCCCTTCCACCCGTAGTTCGCGTATCTTGGCAGGCTTTGAGGTTTGTCCGTTCTTTGAATCGAATCTCGGCGCGTTCTTTGCTTCCATTTGTATTACTTTACTGTATATTACTTTACGCTTTGCCAGTCGATCTTCAGTTTGCGGGCCGTGATATCGGCTTTTGCCTTTTCGGCAGCCTTGCGCACCGCAGGGGTGAGCACAGAACCTACTTTGTCATTGAACTCATAGATAAAACCACCATTGGCAAAGTTGAGTGGAATGCATTCGCCGCCAAGAACGCCTGCTTGTCGCTTGTCAATAAGCGTCTCAACTACAGCTTCGTATGCATAGCTTGCAGCCGCAATGACCTTGTAGCTTTCCGGAATACCGAGCTGAGCAGTATCCTGACCAAGCCACCACACTGGCTTATCCTTGTATTCAGCGACTGCCCGCAAGCCACCGAGTGCTTGCTGAGCAGAGCCAGTAAGAACGTCTGCACCAGCCTTTATTTGCGTTTGAGCCAGTTCAGCAGCCTTCACAAAGTCGCCAAAACTGCCTGTATATGCTATCTGCACCTGTGCTTTCGGGTTGGAAGCCTTGACCCCGAGTACAAAACCGCGGTTATAGCGGGCGGCGTCGCCACCATCGACAGGGCCAACAACGCCGACTATGTTGGTCTTGGTCACTAAGCCTGCAATAATACCGTTGATATAGCCGGTCTCTTCGCTTTCTGGCATATAGGTAAACACATTCTTAGGCCCAATTTCGCCAGATGTACCGAATGCAAAGGTTGTCTTGGGGAACTCCTCCGCCATTTCCAGCATCACATTTTTATACTGAGCACCATGGCCAATAATGATGTCGTAGCCCTTGGCTACATACTGACGCGCAGCAGAGCCAGCATCGACTGGTTTCATTTTCTCGCTGTAGCTGTACTCGATAAGAGATGAGCCATACTTTTTCTGCACTGCCATAATGGCGTCGTGCATGGACTGGCACCAGCCCTTATCGTCTACGGTTGATTCGACGATCATGGCAATCTTAACCTTGCTCTTCGGAGCCGCAAATGTGGAGCTCACTGCAAGGCAAAGCACGAGCAATGCAAGTAGGGAACGCTTCATAGGTATCCTCCCAGGTAGAGACGTTGACCACGCGCAGATACACAAGTGAGCTCATCCAATGGTCAGAAATAGTTGATTGAGTTTAGCACTGTGTTTTTGGGTCCGCAACGACCAAAAAGTCAAAAACAACAGGAAAATTTATGCAAAACTGAGCCAAGGGCCCAAGTTGGGCAGGGTCAAAGGCGGCGTCAAAGCCGGAGGTTCTTGTCTTCCCCCATTCCGTACAGTTTGGAAGCTTCAATTTCATCTCCCAGAGGCGAACGAATAAAACCCTCAAAATGACCAAATGGTCCGGAATAGTCTACACCGGCCAGGCCAAGATTTGTTTCGATATTGTGATGCACCTCGGGATAGAAAGTGAGATCGATAAGACCTTCGGTGTCCTGGATGATCCACGTGCCTTCATGCCCATAAGGATGAGTTATCTTGATTGGCGGAAGATCGTAAACATCGTCGCCCAGCCAAAGCCGATTCTCATTGTAGCGAGCTTGATCGCGGACTTGGTTGTCGGTCAAATTGAAGCCCGCCATTCGTTTGTCGGGCAGAAGGCCGAAGGCTGTGACCCAGTCGTAATGGAGATGATAAGGGTAATAACCCTTGTGGTCGTCCAGAATACCGAGCGAATCCGAAGGTGCAAAGATATGCGAAGTTTCGCCCGCCTGAATTTTGCCGGAACAGTGCATCAGGATTTTTGTGGAATAGATCGCACGCTCCTCTGAAAGGGGCAAACAGACCGAGAAAGGTAGGCATGCTTCCTGTGCGAGCGTAAAAGAAAGATCGAGCATGATCGGCGTTTTTTTTGCTGGGGTACAGGAGGCGGCCAGGCGAAGTTCATTCCGCTCGGGGTGAACATAAATGCCTATGGAACTATCCTTGTTAAGAAACGTTGTGTCCGAAGGATAGAGGGAATCGCCGAACTGGACATGGCTCCCAAGGCTCATGTTTTGATAGCTGTAGGAGCGATGGTTTCTCTTATCCCAGAGGTCGATCGACGCAAGCGTGAGAGCCTTGGCATCGTAAAGAACGACAAAAAGAAACCAATCGCGATCCCCTACTTCTATTGCCTGCCACTCTTTTAACCGAAAGGCTTTAAAAAGATTGAGAAGCGGAAAGGAAAAAGGCCGTTTGGCATCGAGCAGGTTCGCGCAGCCAGGGACTCCTTTCCATTTGCCAAAGTTGAACTTGCCTTTCTGGTAAAGAAGGTTGGGCGCATCGCCTGCCAAAGGTCTTCCGCCAGGCTTGCTTTTCATGCAAGGCCTTTTTCATAAAGACAATAGAGCGCCTGCGTGCCCAGCTCGTCCATGCCCTCGTTGGAGACGCGGGTAAAGAGACTCTCCGCCAGTTCCAACATCGGCAGGTGGAGGTGCATGAATTTGGCCGCATCCAGGGCAATGCGAAGGTCTTTAAGGAAGTGCTTGACGTAGAATCCAGGCGCAAAGTCGCCCTTGAGCATACGAGGCCCGAGGTTTGAAAGCTGCCAGCTGCCCGCGGAACCGCTGGAAATGGAAAGCAGTACCGTTGAGGGATCAAGGCCGGCGCTGCGGGCGTAGGTGAGGGATTCAACAGTGCCGGTGAGGCTGCCCGCTATGGCGATTTGGTTCGCCATCTTGGTATGCTGGCCGGCGCCAGGTCCGCCCTGGCGCACGATGGTCTTACCCATGAGCTGGAAAAGGGGCAGGGCGGCGTCGTAGGCGGCCTGGGGGCCGCCTACCATTATGGTGAGGGTGGCGGACCTGGCGCCGAGGTCGCCGCCTGAGACTGGTGCGTCGAGCGCGAGGCAGCCCGCAGCGCCGGCCGCTTCGGCAATTCTTACCGCCAGATCTGGTCTCGATGTGCTCATATCGATAAGGATTGTTCCAGGTTTGCAGTTAGCTATCAGCCCCTTCGGGCCGAAATAGACATTCTCTACATCTGTGGGATACCCCACCATTGTTATTATCGCATCACAGTCTGGCGCGAGTTCAGCAGGGCTTTCACGCCACTCGGCACCGGAATTCAGGAGGTTTTGGGCTTTTTGTGGCGAACGGGTATTCACAAGCAGGCGCTTGCCGCCCGCCAAAAGATGGCCCGCCATAGGGTTGCCCATGACACCCAAACCCACAAAACCTACGGTGCGTATTTCCTTGCTCATCACTCTCTCCTCGAACAGTCATTGTATTGCATTTTCCGGGCCTCCATTCTCAATCTTTTTTCTGCACTGTGCAAGCCTTTTGTTCTGCAGTTTTTTTTGCATTGTGGACGCCCGGGACAGTAATGGACGCCCGGGGCTGCACAGTGGTATACTCTTTGCCACTATATGCTCGCGGTGCCCTCAAGACCTTGCGTTGCAAGGACTTGGGACAAAAGGGAAGACGGTCGAAAGCCGTCGCAGCCCCCGCTACTGTGAGCCACTGCATGATGGCCATCCCTGGCAAGAGTTTTGCAGTTTTCGGATTTTGGTGGCGATCAAACCACTTTGTGGCGATCAAACCACTTTGTGGCGATCAAACCACTTTGTGGCGATCAAACCACTTTGTGGCGATCAAACCACTCCGCAATCAAAGTTGCCAACTGCCGAACGCACATGAGCCGGGCCATGTAAGGTATGTTCTTTAAGGGCGCCTGAACATTGTTGTTTGGGTTCTTAAGAACAAGGTAAACGTGGACCACTGGGATCACACTCAAGTTTGATTCCGGGAAGGGCGATGACCATTCGAGGCAAGAGCTCGTTGGATTGGTCAAGATTCAGGCTTGATTCTGTTCTGACGTTGAATCTGACATCGAAACGAGATTTTGCCAGCATGGCGAGCCAGGAAACCTGCCGCGGGCGCATCGATTTTCCGACTCTTCGGAGGGAGGATGCGGAATATGCGAAATCGGCTTATTCCATTTTACACAAAACTTTACACAAGACTTTATGCAAAAGTCGCCGTTCTTCTCATTGCAGCACTGATAGGCCTTGCCGGCGCGCCCGGCCTTAGGGCGCAAGAAAAGCAACTTGAGCCCGCCACCGGACCCGCGGTACCTGTTGCGCCCACTACGTCCGCGGCACCGACCTCGCCCGCCATCGTACCTACCGGCGTCCAGTTCACACCCGACGGCCGCATCAGGCTGCCCTTCCCTGCCCATTTTTCGATCCAGTACCAAAACGGGTACAAGCTTCTTACGGTGCAGACACCCTGGCCGGGCGCGCCCAAGGGTTTTAGCTATGTCCTGTACCCTCGGGGCACGAAAAAACCTTCCGGGGTCAAAGCCGACCAGTTCATTCAGATTCCCGTTCGTTCGGTGGTCTCGTTCTCCACAACCTATCTACCGGCCTTGGAAACACTTGGCGAGCTCAAGTCGCTTGTGGGCGTAGACAACAAAGACTACATTTACAGCCCTGCGGTTCGCGCGCTCATCGCTCAAGGCAAGGTTGTCGAAACCACAAAGAACTATAGCCCCGATATCGAGCGCCTTATCTCTTTAAATCCTGATGTAATATTTAGTTATGGAGTTGGCAACGAGTGGGATACCTATCCCAAAATGGAAGAGGCAGGGCTCCCTGTCGTGCTCCTTGCGGACTGGAACGAAAACGAACCCCTCGCCCGAGCCGAGTGGTGTGTCTTTATTGCTGCCTTTTTCAATAAAGAAGGTGATGCCTTGGCCCGTTTCCAAAGAATCCAGGCCGACTACAATGCGGTCAAGGCGAAAGTAGCAGGGGCGAGCCGCAAACCGACCGTCCTTGTGAGTGGTCCTTACAACGGTTCCTGGAGCGTTTCGGGCGGGGGAAGCTATATGGCAAAACTTATCGCCGATGCCGGCGGCTCCTATTTGTGGGCAAACACACCAAATACTGGTAGCCTTACTCTTTCTGTCGAAGCCGTGTTTTCCCAGGCACTACACGCCGATATTTGGCTCAACCCCAACGGTACGGCGACCAAACTCTCCGAGGTTTTGGCTATGGATCCACGTTTTGGCTCAATCCCGGCGTTCGCCAAAGGGAATGTATGGAATAGCACGCTCAGATTGAGCCCTGGTGGAAACGACTACTACGAGTCCGCAGCGATGCAACCTCAGGTTGTCCTGGCTGACTTGGCTGCGATTTTCCATCCCGAATTGATGCCTGGTCATTCCTTCTACTATTATCGAAAGCTCGAAAAGTGAAGCGGACGGCACCAAAGCTGAGTGGCGCGATGCAAAAAATGGACGCCTTGGCCACGAGCCTCTCAGGCGAGAAACACAACTCGAGTAAGGATAACAACTCGAGCGCGGCGCAGTCAGGAGAAAGTCGGCGCTGGCGGCGGCTCTGGCCGGTCCTTACGTCGCTTGGGGTGTTCCTTTTTGTTCTCGATCTGGCCTATGGTTCGGTGCGCATTCCCTTTGTCGATGTACTTTTTGCCTTGACCGGTCAGAGCCAGAATCAAAGCTGGAACACGATTGTGCAGATATTCCGGCTCCCCAAAGCAATCACAGCACTGCTTGCAGGGGCCGCCTTGGCGGTTTCTGGCCTCATACTCCAGTCCATTTTCCGCAATCCCCTGGCTGGCCCCGATTCGCTGGGCATTAGTTCGGGCGCCTCAATTGGGGTTGCAATCCTCATGCTGAGCACTGACATGACGGGCTCGTCGCTTTTTGGTTCGCTGTCCGTACCAGGTTACGCGTCGCTCGTGCTTGCGGCGAGCCTGGGCTCCGCGCTCATTCTTGTGCTCATCCTTTTGTTATCGCGCAGATTCGAGCATGGGGTTACGCTGCTGATCATAGGAATTCTTGTGGGCTACTTTGCCGGCAGCATTGTGTCGCTCATCGTCTATTTCGGCTCTCCCCTAAAGGTTCAACTTTATCTTGGCTGGACTTATGGTTCCTTTTCCGGCGTGAGATTGAACGAATTGCCAATATTTGCAGGCGCTGTGTGCGTGGGGCTCTTGCTGACGCTCCGCTCCAGCAAGGCGCTCAACGCGTTTGCCGTGGGGGAAGAATTTGCGCTTACCCTTGGCGTACAGGTGCGGCGCGAACGGACACGGCTCCTGGCAGCAGCGGCGATTCTTGCAGGCAGTGTGACGGCTTTCTGTGGACCCGTGGCTTTCTTGGGTATTGCGGCGCCTCAAGCAGCGCGCAGGCTTTTTCAGAGTTCGAACCACCATACGCTCTTGCCTGGCTCGATACTGGTCGGACTTATTATTGCGCTGACTGCAGACATCGCCTCGCAGCTTCCACAGGGCGGAGCTGTGCTGCCCATCAACCCGCTCCTTGCCTTGATAGGCGCTCCGGTTATTTTGAGCATGTTTTTGCGCACCGGAGATTCGTCGGGTTCGCGCAGCCCGGGCGCGGGGAGTCTGCCATGAAGCCCATCCGTCACGTCCCAGGACTGCCTTCCGCTAATCGACGCGATAACTACATACAGGATAATGGGATAAAACAGGGTGAACGAGATAAGGAGCCGCAGATCCTGCTCGTCGCCAAGGACCTGGCTACTGGCTGGGGTAAGCGCAAAGCGAGGACTATATTGTCTAGCGGCATTTCCTTGAGGCTTGCGGCCGGTGAGCTTGTGGCGCTCGTTGGCCCAAACGGCTCTGGGAAGTCGACCCTCTTGCGGACGCTTATTGGCCTACAATCCCGACAAGGTGGCAGTATCTTATTGTGTGATAAAAAAATAGAAACGATCTCGCCTGAAGAACGTGCCCACTACGTAGCCTGCGTATTCAACGAGCGCCTTGATGCAGGCTACTTCACCGTGTTCGAAATGGTCGCCTTCGGGCGCTACCCTTACACCGATGCGCGCAACCGGCTTTCCGACAACGACCGCGCTCAGGTTGAGCGGGCGCTTGCCGCGGTGGGCATGACGTCGTTTGCGCATCACGCCTTTGCCGCCCTGTCGGACGGCGAAAAACAGAAGACGCAGCTTGCGCGTGCAATTGCACAGGACGCGCCCATCCTCGTACTGGACGAGCCCACCGCGTTCCTGGACGCGCCTTCCCGCATGGAGATTTTCGAACTTGCAGGAAGCCTTGCACACGAACAGGGCAAGGCGGTGATTGTCTGTACTCACGAAGTCGATTTGGCGCTTCGAACTGCAGACGAACTTTGGGTCATGGACAAAAACCACCACTTCGTGTCAGGAACGCCTGCGTATGTGTCGTTCTCAGGGGCTATCGGCGCAGCTTTTGCGTCGACCCGCGCCCGTTTTGATCCGGTAAGCGGGACTTTCCGCATGGATCGTTCCGGACGGCACTTCTAGGCGCAGCGCTGCTGCCCTTTAGTTCAGTTTTCTAAGCCGCACCTCAATATCCTTCTCGTCCTTGAGTAGGTCAACAAGTTCCTTGGGATTTGTCGACCCGAAATGATACGGATAGAGTATTTTCGGCCTTATTGTGCGCGCAGCTGCGGCGACCTGCGACGGAGTCATCGTAAAGGGCAAGTTCATAGGCAGAAACGCGATATCGATATTCCCGAGCGAGGCCATTTCGGGGATCGGTTCGGTGTCGCCCGCCACGTAGATGCGCGTCGCACCCGCCTCGATAACATAACCATTGTCTTTGCGCTCTTTGGGGTGATAGCCGAGCCGCTCAGGGCTAACGTTGTAGGCTGGCACCGCGCTCACGACGAGGCCCGCCGCTTCGATGCTCTTGCCGTGGTCGAGTACCTCGCCCTTGCCGAATTTGCGCTGCGGACCCGGGGCGAGCACGACGCGCGTTTTGGGTGTAGACAGCGCCGCAATCGCCTTAGGATCGAGATGGTCGGCGTGTTCGTGGGTGATGAGGATGAGGTCGGCCTTCGGGAAGTTTTCGTAATTAGCGTATTGGCTCACCGGGTCGACATAGGTATAGGCGCCGTTTAGCGCAAAAATCAGCGAGCTGTGGCCCAAAAAGACGATTTCGAGCTCGCCTTTTGAGGTTTGAAACTTATCGGATTCCTTCCCTTCCGGCCAGGCTCCGACAAGATGCGTTGCTGCAGAAAGGCTCACGAGCAGCGCAGTGGCGAAAATCGATTTGGACATCTTTGCACCTCTTATTTGTGCCTCAAATATAGTTATGTTCGTCCCGCGGGGGAAGGCATTTTTCGCCACCGGAAGGGCATTCCTCCCGCGGGAATGGTCAGCAGGCTCCTTGAGAGGCGCGCACACGCGCACCCCCCCACGCTCGCACCTTTATATTCCAACACTGTTGGAATATATATTCCATTGGTACTGGAATATGTACCGGACCGGGTTTATACATTTCGTAAACGAGGCGGGGGAAAAGGACATTTTCTATTTTTTAGGTTCTGGGCGAGAGTGTGATTTTGTCGTAAATCCACGTGGCGGCGCTCCACTTTGCATGCAAGAAGGATCGAGGTGCTGCCAGCTTACACCGCGGACTTCACCCGGCTGCTTTCGCTTTCTGGTAGGATGGGTTCATAGTTTTCGATATACCGAAAACTATTTGCATTTTTGCCTTGAGTGTTCGCTATAACCGATTTGGAACGACCTTTTCGGCTTCCTCCATAACGAAATACATGAAGAGCGAAAAGCGCACGATTGCGGTCGAAACGCTCTATAACGATATCGAGTACTGCAAGGAAGCCTGTCTACTGCATCTTGTCCCGCGGGAGGATTTGCAGGGCAAGAGGCTTTTGAATTTTCAGGAGAAAATCTATATCGCCGATCATGGGATACGCGAAGCGCTCTTTGGCACGAATCAAAGGGATATTCAGCAAACGCTTGAGAATATTGTGTATATGGAACTGCTCCGCCGCGGATGGCAGATCCGAATCGGGAAACTGGGTTCGTCTGAAGTCGATTTTGTCGGCGAACGCTCCGGAGAGCGTCTCTATATTCAAGTGGCGTACCTTCTGGCGTCTGGCGAGACAGTTGAGCGTGAATTTGCACCGTTGGAGGCTATTGCCGACAACTTTCCAAAGTTGGTTCTCAGTTTGGATAATGTCGATTTTAGCCGCAACGGTATTCGGCACCAGAATCTGATCTCGTGGCTCCTTAGCGCCCCGACACCATAAACGGGAGGCAAGTTTGGAAGCGGTTTTCACAAAAGTCGCGCCACAAATGTGATTGATCATCACAAAAGTGGTTTGACTTTTGTGAAAAGTCCCACTATGCTAGCCATATGGAACGGAAAGCACTCAAAGCGCTACAGGGGTGGCAAGAAAGTCCAACACGCAAACCACTCGTCGTGCATGGAGCCCGCCAGGTAGGGAAAACATGGCTCCTTAAAGAGTTCGGAAAGCGCTGTTATCAAAACGTGGCCTACATCAACTTTGAAGCGAACGACCGGATGAACACGCTGTTCCAGTCCGATCTGGATCCTGCCCGACTTTTGATTGGTTTAGGCCTGGAAGCGCATACCCACATCGAGCCAGAAAACACGCTTCTCATCTTCGACGAAGTGCAGGAAAACCCACGTGCACTGATGTCGCTCAAATACTTTGCGGAGAACGCTCCCCGCTATCACCTGGTTGCCGCCGGATCGCTTCTTGGTATTGCAATGCATCGGGACGTATCATTTCCTGTAGGCAAGGTAGATTTTCTTAATCTCTACCCACTCTCATTTGAGGAGTTTTTGTGGGCACTGGGGGAATTGGAACTTTCCGATCTTGTTCAGAAAAAAGATTGGAACCTGGTGGATGTTTTCAGAGACAAACTCATAGAATATCTCAAATATTACTATTGTGTCGGTGGTATGCCTGAGTGCGTGGCAGGCTTTTCTGCCGACAAGGACTTTGAAAAAGTGAGGGCTATCCAGAATAGCCTTTTGGATTCGTACGAGCAGAATTTTTCAAAATATGCGGAAGCGTCCGTCGTGCCTCGAATTCGGGCAGTATGGAACTCGCTACCGGCACAGTTGGCCCGCGAGCAACGCAGGTTCACCTACGGCCTCGTAAAGGAAGGCGGGCGGGCGAGAGAATATGAACTGGCCCTGCAATGGTTGTGCGACGCGGGGCTCGTCCACAAGGTCTATCGTGTAAGCAAACCTGCCCTGCCGCTGCGCTCGTATCAGGAGGAGCGAGCTTTTAAGCTCTTCATGCTCGATACCGGGCTTCTCGCGGCGCATGCTCATATCCCCCTACAGACACTGCTACAGGGCTCATCCCTTTTCGAAGAAGCGAAAGGAGCACTCACTGAGCAGTATGTCGCGCAGGAACTCCATCTGCGCCAGGATCTGGACGTCTATTATTGGTCGAGCGATACCTCGCACGCGGAGGTGGATTTCCTCGTTCAGGCGGCTGAGACGATCTATCCTGTGGAAGTAAAGGCTGCAGAAAATCTGCAGTCCAAAAGCTTGCGCGCTTTTAGGGACAAGTTCCAGCCCGAGCGCTGTTATCGCTGTTCGCTATCGCCGTACCGCGACCAGGGATGGCTCATAAACGTTCCGCTGTATGGGGTTTCGACGCTTCCCGGCCCGGCAAAAGCTCAGAACTTGTAGCCAAAGCGGCGCAGGAGAGCGGCGCGGGCGGCCTTGTCGGACTCAGTCTCTACCCCAAGAGGCGAAGAGCCGTCTATAACGCCGAGGATGCCAGCGCCCTGATCGGTCTTGGCGCGGACAACCTGCAAGGGGTTCGCGGTGGCGCAGAAGATGTGGCAGACCTCGGGGCAGGCTTTGATTCGATCCAGCACGTTGATGGGGAAAACGCCGGGCCCAAGTAGCAGGTAAAAGCTGTGCCCTGCTGCGACGGCTTGGGCGAAGGATGCCGCGGTGGCCACGAGCTCAGGATCGGAGCCCTGCGTGCGCACGAGGCAGGGGCCGGAGGCTTCGTTGAAGGCGAGGCCGTAGTGGGCGCCAGGCACGGAATTGGCCATTATTTCGGCGATGTCTTCCACGGTTTTTATGAAATGGGACTGCCCGACGATGAGGTTGCAGTCGGCAGGAATCGCAAGCTGAACAAAATCCAGGTCCATAATTAGCTCCTTTAAGTTGTTGATGATCGGCGCGCCAGGCAGCTGGCAGTCGGCGTGGCAGCTAATCGGCGGTCAACGTGGGGTGCCCACGGGCGCAGCGTACATGGCAAACATATCCTCACCGTCAAGGCCGAGGTACACGTCGAGCTTTTTCTGGTCGTAGGCACCGATTGCACAGGTACCGAGTTTGAGCGCCTCGCAGGCAAGGTAGAGGTTTTGGCACGAGTGGCCTGCGTCAAGGGCAACGAGTTTGTCGGCGGCCTTGCCATAGCGCCACTCACTGCGATAGGGGACGGCGGCCCACATGATCACGCAGGAGGAGTTGCGGAATTGGCCGTTGAGGGCCTCGTCCAGGGTCGTGGAATCGTCGCCCTCCCGTTCCAGAACGAGGGAGTGTTCCAGCGGCAAATAACGGTAGAGGCCGATTTTGAGGCCAGCGACGTTGTGCGCAAAGACATAGACATCCAAAGGGTGGCGAGCGCCACCGGACGGTGTTGTTCTAAATGAGAACTTGCCTTTGTTCTCGCGCACGCCTTCGCATGCCCAAAGAAGGTAGGAGAGTTGTTCGAGCGACAGTGGCGTGGAGGTAAAAAGGCGCCTGGACTTGCGATTCTTGAGTAAATAGTGAAGTGCGCCTGCGAGTTCCGGACTGGAAGGGTTTGCGGGGGTGCTTTGTGCTGTTTGTAGGCTCGCTGTTTGTGTGGCTTGCGCGGTCGGCAGACCGGCACCTGGCGCTGTGGCGCTTTGGCTGTGCTCAGTATAGGCGCTCTCGACAGGGGGAAGTGGAATGACGCTGTCGTCTTCTTCCGGCGGAAACTCCTGTGGCGGGGCGGGCATGCCGCGCGACTGGTCGGAGGCGGTCTCGGTTACGTAGTGCCAGTTGGATTTTAGAAAATCTCTGCCCTGTTCAAAGCGTTTATCCATATCTATGAACTCCTTAC
>Ga0208825_1001998_pt1 | contig 14268 bp, 9 predicted proteins | sample AD_UKC113_MetaG_FD_184450 | JGI IMG/M metagenome (GOLD analysis project Ga0208825, IMG submission 184450) | Active sludge microbial communities of municipal wastewater-treating anaerobic digesters from Hong Kong - AD_UKC113_MetaG (SPAdes)... | ecosystem: Engineered > Bioreactor > Anaerobic >...
ACATAAATTCGATTTTAAATGGATCTGATGAAGAACCTTCAACAACTTTATTTTCATCTTTTATAAAATGATCCATAAATTCTATTAGTATTGTAGTACCTTCTAATCCAGCAAATTCACTTTCTGTAGTTAAATAATTTTTCCACACTTCATAAAATGATTGAACAAAATAAGGTCTCCATCTATCAATATTACCCTTATCTATCATATCTTTAAATGATGCATAATCTTTACTAACCTCAGATGGTGTATTTGTTGCGGCAACTATTATCCATCGATCTCCTAATCTATAATTACCTTGATATACATTTCCACCTGCAATTAATTCCATGAGAGACGCTTTAACATCATCAGATGCCCTTAAATATTCATCAAAAAACACAATGCCGCCTCCTATCATGGTTGCATATTGTAAACAGTCTGGCTTTCTTCTTGGTGGGTTCAAACCTTTTTTGGTATCATGTGGATTTTTAAATTCAAAATCATATAATTTATCCAAACTAACACTTTCATCATATATTATACAACTTGAAGAATCATTTCCCATATCGCCAAGGCTTTCATGATAAAGCGGCAAAATAAAATTTGGAACTTGCTGAACAACATTACTTTCTGATGCTTTTTTTGTCATATCTATTACAAATTTTAGAATTTTCATTTGATCTTCATCTTTAACGTCTTTTATTTCTTTTTCTGCCTTTTTTTCCAAACTATTATATATAGCATTCATATTTTCAAAATATTCTCCGGATAAATTCATAAATTCTTCACGAACTGCGGCACCCATGTCAACCTTAGTCATAGATACTAATGGAACTGTCCATATAGTAAATGCTATTTCAGGGGCTATTTGATCACTTTGATCATAAATATCTTTCATTGAACGGACAATAGATGTTTTTCCACATCCTGGTGCACCTACAAAAAGTATTGGGGTTTTTGTTCTTTTTTGATATTCTAACGCTTTTTTTGAAAGATTTGTTAAATCTTCTTTACTATATTTATCTTTATTTCTATATTTTGCATCAAATATTTTTGTATGAAAACTTGTCACCAAAAATCTTTCTACATCTCTTTGTAAATATTTTGTAGCTGTATCTGTATCTATTAATTTAAAACTTTTAAGAGCTTCTTCATCTCGATATGGATTATATCTTGTAATTTTTGATTCATCAGATTCATTAATTTCTATTAATTTTCCTTCTGATATTGATTTTTTGCCAGATGAATCAAAATCATCTCCAAATGCTTTTTTAAAAGCTTTATAATTTTTATCACCCTTTTCATCATGTATTACAGCATCATCAAAATCTATATTATTATATGATTTGCCCGATGTTTTACTTATATAATTTTTTAATTTATCAGAAATAATAATTTTTGTTCGTTTTTCCGGATTAATTCTTTTATCAAGTTCTTCTTTATATATTAAAAAATTTAAATAATCAGATGCCACTCCAACATATTTCTTTTTTTTCTTATTAAATCTTATTGCTGCACATGTCTTTAATTTTTCATATAATTTTTTTACTAATTCGCCACTTTTTTGCATTATATCTTTTAGACTTTCTTCTATTAATTCATATTCATATAAATTTTCAGATTCTAGCAATTTAGATTCAGATAGTTCAGCATCTTTTGATATTTGAGTGATAACATTTATTCCTAGCATTATATCTTCCATATCAAGATCATCCTCATCAACATTTTCTGATTCTAGAATTAAATCCATATCATTTATTGAATTATCTAACATTTCATTTAAAAATATTAAATTTTTTCTATTAGAAAAAAATTTATAAATTTGATTTAAATCTCTTCTTTTTTCATTTTCATTTTGTTCAACAACTTTACTTGTTGAATTTAAATATTTTTCTCTAAATTCTTTATATCCATCAAGATAATTTTTCATATTATTATTTTTTTTATATATATATATATTTTTAAAAATATTTTTTAGCTACATTTTCCATATCCACAATTTTTGCATATATAACATCCTTCTTGAAAAATCACGCTTCCTTTACTGCCACAATTTTCGCAATCCATATTTTTCAATGAATCTTTATTAATATATTTTTTTAATATTCTATTTATAGATTTTGAAAATTCTAAAATATTTCCTGATGATTTAGATAATTGATCTACAATAAATTTGATATCTACTCCATGTCTTAATGATAATGATATTAATCTAGTCATAGAATCCTGTTCATCATTTTTTGAAAATGATGTTATATTTTCTAATATTAAATTTCCATTGTTATCTTCTAAATTATAATATTTACTTTTTACCTTTACAATTTTTCCAGATTTATATTGTTTAATATCTATATTTGTGGATATATTTTTTGCAGGAAATGCAAAAACTTCGTATGGGTCATCGTTTAACAATCCTAAAATTATTACCCAATCTTCTGAATTTTTTATTTTTATAACATCTATTGTACAATTTAAATATTTTGGTCGTTTAGGAGCATTTGTTTTTAATATTTTATTTGCAACATTATTTTCATTTGAAATAGATTTTAAAACAGCACTTGTTGTTCCTTGTCTATATGTTGTTACTCCTTTTATACTTTTGCTATTATATGCTTTCAAATATATATTTTTATAAACATCAAAAGAAATTTCATTAGGTACATTTATGGTATTATGAACCATAATACCATTTGCCATATATGTATGATCATCATCATCTAATGAAATATCATATGTCTGAACATTTAGTAAATATTCCATTTTTTTTATTTTTTTATGTGTTGGAAATAGTAATGAATATAAGTTTATTATATGAGGATTTTTAACTTTTTTTATATTTAATTCTAGCAGATCATTTTTTATTTCTTCTATTGTTTTTTCTTTTCTATATTCAGATGGAATTCTTTCATCTGAATTTTGTATTTCTTTTAATATGTTCATATAATTTGATTTTTATTTAAATTTATTAATTCAACATAATGTCCATTTGATAATATTTTATGATTTGGTGTACCTATTATAAACGAATTATCATCAAATGTAATTTTTATACAATTAGATATGCCATTATTATATGTAGATTTTATTTTTTTCTTTTTATTTGATTCGCATGTTACATATAAATTATCAACATCTTTGAAAGAATTTGGTTCATCATAATCAAGTTCATCTAAATATAATATTTTATCATTTACAATTATCATAGTTGTTTGTCCATCTAGGCATTTGCTTGCGGATGAATCTATATAATTTGTTATTATTTCTAATGTATTTAAATGATCATCGATAGATAAATCTATTGATGATTTTGTCCATTCGGAGTTTTCTTCCCATTCATTTATTTTTTCTAGATAATCTTTTGCATAATCTTTAATTTTCACTTCTTTTAATAGTCCTCGTGTTTTATCAATTTTATATACAATATTATCATATGTTGTTTTTAATAAAAATTCATCACCTTCTTGTATCCATTCCCATTTTATATCATTTTCTTTATCACTATCATTTTTTTCAAAATATTTATTTTTAAAATCAATAACTGTTGGAACGCATAGTTTTTCTTTTATTTCATTATCATTACAAATAGTTGTTCTTATATATTCTGATAAATATACGGGTTCAAGACCGCCTGATACATTATTTGCCAATATAGATGTATTTCCTGTTGGCTGAATACTTATCAAATGAGAATTTCTAAGTCCATATTTTTTAATATAATGTCTTGTTTTCTTATTTAATCGATTTATATATTCTCCATTTAAATATTTATCTTTGTCAAACAATGGAAATGATCCTTTTTCTTTTGCTAAAAGAGATGATTCTCTATATATTTTATTTGATATAAAATTCATTAGTTCATTTGTTATTTTTAATGCCTCATCAGATCCATATTTATACTTCATTATCATCAATGCTGATCCATATCCCATGATTCCAATTCCCAATCTTCTTTTTGATAAAACTTCATCATATTGGTATTCTAATGGTAGGTTTGTTATTTCATATACATTATCTAGCATTCTTACAATGCTTGGAATATATTTAGATAATTTTTTATAATCCCAATTTCTTTTTTTATAATTAATAAATTGAGTAAGATTTATTGATCCCAAAAGGCATGCAGATCCAACAGGTAATATTTGTTCTCCGCAAGGATTTGTTGCATTTATATATTCACAATAATTTAAATTATTTAATCTATTTATTTTATCAATAAATAAAACGCCGGGTTCATTTCTATCATATGATGATTTAATAATATATTCAAATAATTTTTTAGCTTTTATTGTTTTATATATTTTTACAGGTAATCCTAATCCTATCCATTTTTTTATGTTACCATCCCATTTTGATTTATAATCATCTTTACATATTTCATAATCGGGGAATATTAAATCCCAATCTAAATCATTTTCAACGGCATTCATAAAATCATCTGTTATTAAAACAGATAAATTGAAATGAGCAAGTTTATTAGGAGTAAGTTTTGCAGATACAAATTTTTCTATATCGGGATGCCATATGCTCATAGTTGCCATCATTGCTCCTTTTCTTATTTTCTTTTTTCCATTAGCATTTTTATTAACATACGATCCGCTTGTTATTACCTCAGATGTTGCGTCCCACATATTTAGTATTTCAACAGGGCCGGGAGAATATCCTCCAATTCCATATATAAATGATCCAGATGGTCTTAATATATCTATGCAAAATCCATATCCGCCTTCTGATTTCAATATCAATGCCTGACGTTTTAATGCATCCATAATAGATTCCATTGAATCTTGGTCATATCCTTGAAACCCATCTACAAAACAATTTATTAATGTTGTATTTTTATAATTTGTATTTATATTTGAAAGAATTCGTCCACCTGGAACAAACTTAAAATCTTTTAATGTATCATAAAAAACTCGTCTCCAATATTCATTATCTTTTTCAACGTTAGATAATGCTGTAGATACTCTCATCATCATGTCTTCTACGGTTTCATTTTCATACATGTATGTATTATAAAACACCTCTTCTGAAAACTCATTTGTAAAAATTTTGTTATCCATAGTTTAAAATTTTATATTATATATTTTTTTTTAATTTTTTAATTTATATAAAATCAAAATAATTTGCATATCTTGTATCTACACTTTTTCTTAATAAATCATCATCAAATCGTTTTGTATTATCAGAATATTCATTATCTAAGCAAAACAATTGTGGTATTATACCATATGAATTTTGCTGCGGTTGTATTATATTAACAAAATATCTATCTAATTCCATAAAAATTTCATTTTTATAATATTTATATAAAACTGTTTCCATAAAAATATTACTAACGCTATATGCATACAATCCCCATAAATTTTTTGCTTTAAATATATTATCACTTATGTACATATTTTTATCTATCAAATTATAATTCCACATTGACAAATCATCAGAAAGAGGAATATATCCCAAATACAAAATATCATAATTTTCTGGTATTTGTTCCTTGATATTTTCAAAAATTTCCTTTATATTAACATTAATTTTTACATCATCCTCAAGAATTAATATTTTTTTATATTTATTCATCAATGCATCATAATATATCGATAAATGAGATAATGTCGTTGCAAGATAATTAGAATTTTGAAAAAATATATTTTTGTCAGAAATCATATTAAAAATAGAAACCATAATTTCTCCATCTACAGCTTGAAAAAATTCATAATTATTAATTTCAACAAACGCAAGTCTTTTTTTCATTTTTAAAAATCTATCTTTTCTTTTTTTTAAATTAAGAATATAAATTTTATCAAAGAATTGCATAAAAAATACTTTAAAATCTTATTATATAATTAGCATAATTTTCATTATCTCCAAATTGAGATCTTGAATATGCGAGAGTTTCATATTTTTTAAAATTGTCATAAACCCAATCTATTTTTCCTAATTCTGTAAATCTTTCTTTTATTTTTTCATTATAATACAATGATATATGTCTAGTTTTTCGTTGAATTTCTTTTCTTGCTAAATTCTGTAAATTATTTTTACCTATAAATTGCAAATAGCATTCATTGTCAATTTTTATCATTTTTGTTTTCAGAAATGTTCGAACAATTAATTCGTAATCATCAGCTATAGATAGCATTCTATTATGACCTTTTATTGCAAAATATAAATCTTTTTTCCACACTCTGAAATGATTTGGGCATCCTACAATATGCCTAATTGTTTTTGGATTTATATTTGGAGAAACAGCAAATTTAGCATTAATAATTTTATTGTCAATTTCGCAATCACAATTTCTATAATATCCATAATCCAAAGCAAATCCAGGCGGATATGTTAATGAATTATATAATTCATCAATTTCTGCTGCATTTGAATATGCAAATCCGGCGTCAGGATATTGTTTAAATGCTTCGATAATATATGATAAAGAATCTTTTAACAAATAATCATCATGATCAAGTTCAAGCAAATAATCCCCCGTGCATAGTGTACAAGCTCTATATTTAGCTTCTCCAACTGTATTATTTGTTCTTGGATATATGTCATAATATTTTATTCTAAAATCAAATGAAGAAAGATCCTGCATAATTTTTTTTGTATTTTCATCATCACCGTCATCTAACACAACCCATTCCCAATTATCATATGTTTGATTTTTTAATGATTCATATGTTCTATATAATATTGATCCAGTATTATATATTGGAGTAAACACACTTATCAGCTTTGATGTATCATTAGATAATATATTTTTCATTACAATATTATATACTACATTGGGTAAATTGTAGTCATCTTCGCAATGAATCCATTTTTTTTTGATTTCAAAAGGCATATCACATAATACTTTATATCGTTTATAATCTTTTCCAAACGTCAATATGACATCTATTTTATTATTGTATATTGCATTTAAAATTTCGTCAGAAGAATTATCTACATTTATAACATTAATATCTGTACATTCATAATCAGAATATTTAATAGTATTTAGTTTATCTATTTTTCTGCCTACAATTAATGCAGTTGGCACAAATTTATTCATATTTATTTACTATAAAAATTATAATAACACAATATTTCATCTATTATATAAAAATCATTTGGATTTTCATAATATATTTTTGTTATAAATATTCCATCTGATACATATTCATTTTCAAATCTATTATTTTTTATTAGTACGCTATTTATTAAAAATTGTGCCATATCGATTTTTCTTACATTTATATTTTTTTCAGACGCTGTTCTAAATAATGAATTGCCAAATCTTGTATCAAATGACATTTGAGAAAAAATAATACATTTACATATATTAGTTTTTAATATTTCAGATGTTCTATTTAAAAATCGTTCGTGTAATTTATTATCATCATCAAGAATATAAATCCAATTATTTTCTTTTTGATCTATTATATTTAATAGTTCATTCAATAAATTATTACCACACATTCCGTCAGAATTTAAATCAAAAAATAATTTTATATTTTCTGATTGTAAATTATTCAATATATGACTTGGAATATTTTTTATTTTTTTATTGTCAACGGCAATATACCAGTTTATATTCCAGAAATCATTTTTATTATCAAAAATTGATTTTTTAATATTTAAAAGATTTTCTAATCTAGAGCATCTTGTTAAAATATATAAATTATTTTTATGCACGTTTAATACATATAATTTAATTGCAAGGTTTCATTCTGTTCGGCATCTAATATTTTTTGTATTAATTTTTTTCCGTATGCACAGCTTTTATAAATAATATCTTCTTTTATATCATATTTATTAGATATATCTTTTATTTTCATATTATTTATATATCTTTCTTTCATAAAAATACTGTATCGATCAGGTAATGAATTTATCATAGTTTCAAGTTTATTGTATAGAGTTTCTTTTTTTATTTTTTCTTTTATGACCTCAACTGAAAACGAATCATCATTTATATCTATTTCACAATCATAAATATCGTCATTGATTTTTTTAGAACGATTTTTATATTGATAAAAAATATTTCTACATATAGTATAAACCCATGTTGAAAAATTCCATCTAGAATCATATTTATCAATATTTTCTATTATTTTTACAATTGAATCATGCAATATATCTTCTATTTCATTCTCATTTTTGGACAATGTCCATAAATATTTTTTTAATATAATATATGTTTCAGATATAAGTTTATCAAAAGAAGCATTATTTTTGTTTTTAAAATAATCATCGCAAATATTTTGTAATGATTGCTTTTTAATATTTAATATATCATCAGTTTTATTTTCAATTTTATCTATTTCTATGTTATCATTAATATTAATAGTTTGTACACTTAATTTATTATTTATTATTATTTCTGAAAAATATTCATCATTTTCTTTATAAATTTTTACGCTTTTAATATCACAAAATTTATTTTTAATATCTATAAACGATATTCCATTTTTATTTTTTGCAAAATAAAGTTTTTTATTTTTAATATAAAATCTATATTTTAAAACAAAAAAATTTATATTTAGCAATTTATTTTTTTCATCTTCTGTTATTTTATTTTTTAAATATTCTTTAAATATTTTTACAGTATAAAATATTATATTATCTATTTCCTGTGCGCTAATGTTAGATAAAAAATCAAAAGTTTTTAGTTTTTTCATTTGTCTAAAATCTTTAACAATTTCTTGTGCAGATTTAATTGAATTACCATTTTTTTGAAAATTTAAAATATTTTCAATAATTTTTGAAACAAATGCACAATATTCTATATGCATGTCAATAATTTGTTTTTCCTCTGATGTTAATGCTAACTTAACATTCAAGGTTTGATTTTCTGTTTTCATAAAATTTTTGTTTAAAATTTGATACAAAATTACATATATTTTTTAAAAAAACAAATTTTTTTTAAAAAATTTTTAAAATATTTTTTTTATCAAATATTTTTATATTAGAAAAAAATATTATTTCCATTCATCAGGTATAAGATCATATGCATTTAATTCTTTTGCTCTTTTTATAATATGTCTTTTAGCTCTTGATTTATTTTTTGCTAATCCATATGTTTTAATTGCGTTTTTTAAATCTTGTATAGTTACAATTGGAAAAGATCCATCTGGTAATGCTTTACCTTCTTTTGCAAGTTTATCTCTTTCTTTTGCATTAAATTCTCTTTCATATACCTGCCCGTCATTATAATAATTTATATATGATTTATTATCATCAGAATATTCATCATCATCATCGTGGTCATCATATTCATCATCATTTTTATAATATGATTTATCTTTATCAATATAATCATCAAATGACTTTACATTATTTTTATCTGCATATTTAGATATAATATCATCATTTTTAATTCTAATACTCAATATTATATCTTCATTTAAAATATCATCTGCTGTAAATTCTTCAATTTCAAAATCATCTTCTTTCATATTTAATAGATTATCTAGAACTTGATTTATAAGATATAAATCATTTATAAATGTATTTATTTTTGTTAATGATTCAGATATAGATTGATATTGTTTTTTATATTTAGTATACGATGAACTTTGTTGTGCTTCTGTATCAATATTTGGTATCATAGTATCAACATCAACAAGAGATTCATTTGCTAATTTATTTTTTGTTACATTTAATTTTTCTAATTTATCAGGATCAGTTTTAATATCGCAATTAGATTTTATATTTAATAATTCGTTAGTCATATCCGGATATTTTGTTATTAGTTCATTTAAAATAATATTGTATATTTCCGGCCACTTAGGATATTGATGAGTTTTATTAATAATTTTAATAACATAGCTTATTGTATCTACAGTTGTTAATTCTAATTCATTAACAATTTCTAAAATTTTGTCATAAACCTTTTCTTTTTCATCTTTATATTGCTTTAATTCACCGTTTATTTTTTCAATATCTTTTACAACATTTAAAAAAGTTTTAGATTTTTTAATTAATATTTCTCTATCGTTATTAGAAGTTTCATCAGTTATGTTAATAGAATTTAGTTCTTCATTTATAATTCTTAAAGAATTAATTAAATATTGTTTAAAATTATCATTTCTCGTTTTCATATATTTTATTATTTTTTTAATCTGTTAAATCTTTAATTGTTACAAGTTCTTTTGCAACAGGGAAATTAAAATTAACATTTACAAGACATTTTAAAATTTTAACAGAATAACTAAATGATATAATTTTTTCTGATAATATATTTAAAAGATCTGCATATTCTTCATTAATTATTGTAGTTTCAGTAGATTCATTAGTAACTTTTTTATTAATTTCTATTTTAGTTTCATTTTTTATTTTTGTATTCATCTCTATTACTTTTTCACTAAAATCAATAAGTTCTTTCATATCTTTATCTTTTAATAATTTTAAAAAATTTTTAACAGTAGAAGAATACATTTCTCTTACTTCTTTTTGTTTCTTTATCTCAATGATATAGTTATCTAATTCAAATGAACTTATATTTAATTTATGCATTAATTTTATAATATATCGTTCTCTGCTAATATTTCTCATATCTTTTTTAATGCCTTCTAATTTTTCTTCGCATGTTTTAATTTTTTTATTTAAAACTTCAAGCTGAGTTGCTAATGATTCTAATTGTGAAAGAGACTCCATATATTTTTCATTATTAGATTGCATAGAATTAGTTGGAGGGTTATTACTTTCATTCGTAAATTTATAATTATTTTTAATAAATTCTTCGATACTCATGTAATGTTTCATATTCTTTTTTTTTGTTATATATATATTTTTTTAAAAAATTTTTTTATATTATATTTTTGAAATTAAAATTAATAATTTATGATCATTTTTTTAATTAACATTAAATATATAAATTTTATTATGTGATACCAAATAATTTAACGTTTTTTGATAGATGATGGTATGCTATATGAATGTGATGATTCATTTGAATACAGTACATAATATGAATGTGATAAATTGCTAAAAAATGTCTATTACAATCGTCGATTCTATTTCTCGCATACTACATTATTACCCCACACTTTTTCTATCTCCATTTTATCATCATTAGATAGATCGTACAGATAATATATCTTTTGATTAATTTCATTTTCTTGGCTTATGATTAGGTTTTTATAAAAATCTATCTGATTAGGTAGTTGGCAATTTTCGAGAGTTTGACTTGCTTGTATAATGGAATCAACACGATTTGCAATATATTTTATTATATTTTCGTCATCTGGTTTGATTAATGGTATTTGCAAAAGTGGTTCTTTATCAATTTGTAGTTGATCTCCTTGCTTTTTACCCTTAAAAAAAAACCAAAAATAAATAACCTTTGAGTTTAACAAGCCCGTTAGATATTTCATGTCTATATCCTCTGGTTTAATTACAAAAAAAGTTTGTGATACGTAACACGAGAAATCTGTGTATGTGAAATTAGGAATCCTAGTTTTACGTAATGAAATTATTTTTTCGCCTTCAAAAAATCGATGTTCTCTTGCTCTATGCAGACCATAAGGTTTAAAATCTGATGTAATAATCTGTTTATATTTATCCAAATGTATCTTGATATTTGGATATTTATTTATATTTTTTCGCACATTTATATCAGAATATATTATCCAATATTTGTTTTTATTTAATCCGTAATACCTTTTTAGTTCTTTGGTAGTGTAATATGGTTTTATGATTTCTAGCTCATCATTTGTCAAATTTAATGAATTTTTTTCATCTTCTGATAAAATAAATATTCCGTCACCTTTTTTTATTCCATTATCTTTTAATAGTTTTAAATGACTATCTACAACAAAATCTTGATGTACATCAATACCTGTAGAAACAAAATTTTCAATTAATTTATAATTAGATTTTATTTTTATTTTATCTAAAATTGTTTGTATTTTATCAGAAACAAATGTAAATGTATTATTTTTTAATTCATTGGGATTTATAGTAGCATAGAACCATTCATAATCTTTAGTATTTATGTATTTTTCTTTACTAATATCTTTGTTTAGCCTATCTACTAAATCAGTTAATAGTATATTTTTGTTTAATATTTTAGTATATTTCACTTTATATTTTTTATTAGGTTTTTCTTTTTTTACAACATAAATCATTGTTTGAATAGATGCGTTTTGAAAAACTTTGAAGTCTGCAAAATCAATGAATTTCATTATTATCGTTTCATTTAATATTTTATTTCTCAGTATTGATGCTCCTTGTGATGTTATCCAATTGTTAGTAGCGATGAAGCTATGATATCCACCAGTTTTTAGTAGATCTATAGATTTACAAGCAAATGCATACCAGAGATCCATTTTACCTTGATAATATTCTTTTGCCTTGCATAACTTCATATATTCAAAAGGTTCTCTATCAGTGTATTCTTTTACATAAGGAGGATTGCCTATTATTACATCAAATCCACCATTCTTAATTATTTCTGGAAAGGCATCTTCCCAATTCATAGGATTTAAATGCTTCAAATTATCAGGATCAAAAATTGAAAGAGTTTGACTGCTTAAAACTGATGTATCTATCAATGAATTACCACATTTAATATTATTTGATAAATCTGGTAGAATATGATTTTTTAAATTTTTTATCAGATCTTGTGTTTCGTTTTCTAATAATTTTAATATTAAAGACAATTTTGTTACTTCTATCGCCCCTGAATCTATATCTACACCATAAATATTGTTTAATAAAATTTTCTTTTTTTCATCAAAAGTTAGACTATAATCATTATTTCCTTTTTCATATATCTTATTTGTTTTTATGGCAAAATCTTTATTTTCTAAATAATAAGTTAAATGATAATTTAAAAGAAAGTCATATGCCCCTAATAAAAAACTGCCAGAACCACATGCAGGATCTAATATTTTTAAATTGTTTACATCTTCCGGGATTTTATTGTTTATTAATTCTCCTATAGTATTACTAACAATATAATCAACTATATAGCTTGGAGTATAATAAACGCCACCAGCTTTTTTCACATCAGGTTTATATTCTATTTTTACTTGTCTATAAGGCGTTAATCTTATAGTTTTATCAAGGAATTGTTCATAAATATTACCTAAAATCTCTACATCTAACACTGAAAATTCATAGGGTGAATCTGGATAGTAAATAGGTTTTATTATATAATTTAAAATATCATTGTCTATTAATATATTTGGTGTGATTTTATCTTCTTTCTTAAAATCAAACAACCCACTATCGTACTTTTTCTCTGAAGCATAAAATAAATTTAATAATTCGGAATAAATATATTGTTTATTTAATAAATCTTGTAATTGACCATATTTTTCTATACCTCTATCTTCTGCTATCCTTAAAAAAATTATTCTATCAATGATTTTTTGTACAGCAAAGTTGATATCATCTATATCTAAATTATAATTTTTTTTAGCAATATTTTTAGCTATTTTTTCTCTCCAGTCATCTATTAATTTTAGGAATTCTTTATCAACCTCAGAAGTGCCTTTTTTATTTTTATTTGACCCAATATATCTATCAAAACTACCTTTTAGAATACCTTCTTTGGAAAAAGTATTATAAATAAAGTCAAAATTATTAAAGTATTCTTTATATGTACAATAAAATATTCTAGCATTGTCTGATTTATCATTTACATTTGGTTTTATTCTAGTATCATAAATAGCAAATTCTTCAAAATCAGTTAAAATAGATAATGGCAAATTAGATGTGTATGCATAACGTCTTAATTGATATGCAGGATTATAATCTGATTTGATATCTATTTGTGGTTTTTTAGCTTCTACAAAAAATTTTCTATTTCCACCAATGCGAAAGCAATAATCTGGTGCTTTTGTTTTTTTCTGTATTTTTATTTTATCTTCCCTTACTACCTCTCTGTATTGCTCTGCATAACCAGATTTATTAGACACGTCCCACCCCAAAGCCTCAAAAAATAGATCTATGAAATCTACTCTTGTATTCGCCTCATCGTAGTTTTTGTTTTTATATTGCTGTATATTAAAATCAAATTTATCAACTAATTCTTTTATTTTTTTTTTAGATTCGTTTATTGTTATGCTCATAATTTTATACTTTAAAATGCAAAATTAATTAAAAAATTTGATTTATAACAAATCGCAAAATTTGAAACATTAATAATGTTTTTATTATATATTTATTTATTGTTTTAAACAATTTTTTTTGGGATAACAATAAATAAATAAATATATTTTTACTCCCCCCCAGAAATTAATAAATAAATAAATATATTTTTACTCCCCCCAGAAATTAATAAATAAATAAATATATTTTTAC
>Ga0208825_1001999_pt1 | contig 14263 bp, 10 predicted proteins | sample AD_UKC113_MetaG_FD_184450 | JGI IMG/M metagenome (GOLD analysis project Ga0208825, IMG submission 184450) | Active sludge microbial communities of municipal wastewater-treating anaerobic digesters from Hong Kong - AD_UKC113_MetaG (SPAdes)... | ecosystem: Engineered > Bioreactor > Anaerobic >...
CTACAATCAGCGCGACAAGGATGCCAAAGTGGCCTATTACACGCGACAATTGGAGAAGCTCACCGGGGCCAAGGTTCAGATTGCTCTTGGTGAGGCAATGGCCTAACGGAGGTTATTTTCGAAGGAGGAGGTAGTAACGTGGATTCACCATATGACCATGAGATAAGGGAAGATCGAGAAGACATGGATGATTATGAAACGTCCTCCTATTATGAGGAGAGCGAGGGAGCCGTGGAAACTCTGGATAACGGGCAGCCTGCTGCCGAAGCCTATCCTCAGCCAACCCTGGTGGTAACCCCTGAGGAGCCTCTAACGGTGCCGGCTTTCGATCTGAATGCGATCGAACCCCATGAGCCTGAGCCTGAGACCGAGCTCGAAGAGGCCGATTTTGGAGGCCCGCCTCCCTTGCCCGCTGAGGAGGTCCATACCGGTGAGAGCCCGGCGTTGACGGCTGAAATGCCTCTCGCGGAAGTGACCCCTCCCCTTGTCGCTGTGACCCAGCCCGTTGAAGAAATGGGCGAGGGCCTTGCGGAAAGCGTGGAGGAAGGAGCTGCAGCGCCCGTCGCCCCTGAGCAACCGGCGGTCGAAGAGGAGTCAACGGACATCCTGCGGCGGCTGGACATGCGCACGCTGGACAGTATGCACCTGCCGGAATTGCGTGAATTGGCGCGCGCGTATAACGTTTCGGGCTATAGCCGCCTGAAGAAAGACGACCTGATCCTGCTGCTGCTCAAAGTGAAGGCGGAACGCGAAGGGTTTGCCTTCGGCGGCGGCATTCTGGAGATCACCAACGAGGGCATTGGGTTCTTGCGTTCGTCGCGTTATCTCCCCGGCGCCGATGACGCCTATGTTTCCCAGAGCCAGATTCGTCGGTTTGGGTTGCGCACCGGCGACATGGTCTCCGGCCAGGTCCGCCCGCCCAAGGAAACTGAGAAGTATCGCAGCCTGTTGCGCGTCGAGGCCGTGAATGGCATGGACCCCGAGATAGCCAAACGCCGCCCGCACTTCCGCCAACGCACTCCCATCTTCCCCACCCGGCGCTTCAACCTGATCTCCGATCCGATGAATTTCACCCAACGCCTGTTGGAACTCGTGGCCCCCATCGGTTTTGGACAGCGCGGCTTGATTGTCTCGCCGCCCAAAGCGGGCAAGACCTCCGTATTGAAGCAGATCGCCAACGGGATCTCTGCCAATCATCCAGACGTGCATCTGATGGTGGTGCTCATCGGCGAGCGTCCTGAAGAGGTGACGGACATGGATCGCTCCGTAGAGGCGGAAGTGATCAGCTCCACCTTTGATGAGAGCGTCGTTCATCAGGCGAAAGTGGCGGAGATGGCGTTGGAACGCGCCAAACGGTTGGTCGAGATGGGACGGGACGTGGTGATCCTGCTCGACAGCATCACCCGCCTGACGCGCGCTTACAACCTGGTGGTACAGCCGAGCGGCCGCACGCTCTCCGGTGGTTTGGACCCGGCCGCGCTCTATCCGCCCAAGCAGTTCTTCGGCGCGGCGCGTAACATCGAAGAGGGCGGAAGCCTCACCATTCTGGCAACCTGTCTGATTGACACCGGCAGCCGGATGGATGACTTAATCTATGAGGAATTCAAGGGCACCGGCAACATGGAGCTGCACCTGAGCCGCAAGTTGCAAGAGCGCCGCATCTTCCCCGCGCTCGACATCGTGCGTTCGGGGACCCGCCGTGAGGAGCTGCTGTTGGATCCGGAGACGCTGCGCAAAGTGTGGTTGTTGCGGCGGATGGTGGCCCAGATGATGGCGCCGCCGCCCGGCGGAGCCGGCTACGACATCACGACCGCTACCGAGGCGCTGCTGCAGCAGATGCGCAAGACGCGCACCAATTATCAATTCCTTGAGGTGCTCACCAAGAATACGCGCTGAGCTGCACCGGTCATCCCTGCGGATGGGGCAGCAGAAAGGGTTTGACAACCTTAACCCCTCGTTTAGAATAGACGCTATGGTTGCACAAGCATACGAGGATGGGACGATCCGTGAACGTGACCGATTGAGTGTCGTGCTCGCGGTCACGTTGACGGGGGTCACCCTGTTGCGTTTTGTCGAACTGCCCACTTTCTCCTGGAGCGTGCGGCAGATCCTGGGGTCTCCCTTAGGATTGACCATCACGGGCGACTGGGTACAGGTCTTCCTCATGATGGGCCTGGTCGCCTCGGGGACGTTTTCCCTCCTTCAGACCCATCCCGACCGGGCCTCGCGCGAGCGCCCGTTCCTGTTTTACCTGATTACCCCCACCCTGGGCGCGCTGTGGTGTGCCCTGATCCTGGTGGGGGTTTCATCCTGGCCCCTGTGGTTAGGCAGCCTGGTGGGGTCAGGGATCCTCATCGGGCTGTTGATGCATCTCACCTACCGGAGCCTTTCCCCTCACGGCGCGGGTTTTGCCAGCGCGCGGACGCTGTTGAACATCGCCGCTTACCTGCTCAGTTTTGCGCTCTTCAGCTTGAGCCTGCGCGCGCGGGGACGCGCTTTGGTGACCGGGCCGGTGGTCTTGCTGTTGAGCGGCGCCTGGGCTCTGGAATTGCTCAGCGCGGGGGCAATGAAACAGAACGCCGTGTGGCTTTTCAGCGGTGTCATCGCGTTGCAATCTGCCGAACTGGCCTGGGTGTTAGGATATTGGCCCATCACGCCCTGGATGGGCGCCATTATGTTGACCCTGGCGCTGTACCTGAGCGTGGGAGTGTGCTATCAATACCTGCTCGGTAAGTTGACGCGCCAGGTGGTCATAGAATTTTCGTTGTTGACTCTGGCGGTCTTTTTGCTGGTCCTGTTTATCCGACCTTAACCGTTTTGGATCTCAAGTGATGTTGAAGGAGTTCCTGATGATAGATGTTGAATTGAACCCTGTGATTCATACGCGGTTGCCTCGCCGCATCAAGCGCCTGGAGTATCTGGCCTACAATCTATGGTGGTCCTGGAATCGCGAGGCCCGCGATCTGTTCAAGCGGATGGATCGGACTTTGTGGACCACCACGCGCCACAATCCGGTGCGGATGCTGATGGAAACGTCGGACGCAAATCTGGCAGCGTTGGCGAAGGATCCCACATTCTTGCGCCAGTACGACGCGGTGCTGATGGAAATGGACCGCGACCTGGGAAACGGACATCACTGGTTTGTCCAGACCTACCCGCAGCTGCAGGGCGAAATGATCGCCTATCTTTCGGCTGAGTTCGGGGTGCACAGCTCCCTGCCCATCTATTCCGGCGGCCTGGGCATTCTCTCCGGCGATCACAACAAAGAGGCCAGCGACCTGGGGTTGCCGTTCGTCGGCGTGGGGTTCCTGTATGAGCAGGGGTACTTCTCGCAGCGCCTGGATCAGAGCGGTTGGCAGGAAGCCATCTATCCCGAACTGCGGCTTGGCGAGGTGGCGTTGCTGCCTAAACTTTGCGACGATGGGACCTGCGTCCGCATCAAGGTGGCCGTCGGCGACCGCGAAGTCGCGTTGCGTGTGTGGGAAGTGCTCGTGGGACGCGCGCGCCTGTACCTGATGGACGCGAACGTGGAGGAAAATGCCCCCTGGGATCGGGAACTGACGGCCCGGCTCTACGGCGGCGACCGCGAGATGCGCCTGCAGCAGGAGATCCTCCTGGGCATCGGCGGGGTGCAGATTGTGCGCGCGTTGGGGCTGCACCCGGCGGTGTGGCATCTCAATGAAGGGCATTCGGCCTTCATGGTGCTTGAACGGCTGAAGGAATACGTCTCGGAGGGGCTGAGCTGGGAAGAGGCCATGAAACATGTCCGCGCCGGCACGGTGTTCACCACACACACGCCGGTCCCTGCCGGACACGACACCTTCAGCTTCGCGCAGGTGGAGCGCTACTTCCACAACTATTGGCCCCAGATGGGCATCAGCCGGGACGAATTCATGGCGTTGGGCAGTTTCGATAGCGGCTACGGCGCCAACTTCAACATGACGGCGCTGGCGATGCGGCTTTCGGGTCGCGTTAACGGCGTGAGCGCCTTGCACGGCGAGGTCTCCCGTCGCATGTGGCGCACTCTCTGGCCCGAAAAGAAAGAAGAAGAAATCCCCATTGGCCATGTGACCAATGGGGTACATCTCGCGTCATGGATGGGCGAGGCGATGCACCGCATCTACCGGCAATACCTCAGCCCCGATTGGCTGGAGCGACAGGACGAACCGATGTTGTGGGAGCGCATCGAGGATGTGCCGGATCAGGTGCTCTGGGACGCGCACGTCTACCTCAAGGCTAAGCTCTTCTCGGCCATGCGGGAGCGCGCACGTCAGGCGCGGATGCAGCTGCAAACTTCGCCGGAACACCTGCTGGCTTCGGGCATCATGTTGGATCCCGATGCGCTGGTGATCGGCTTCGCGCGCCGGTTTGCGACCTATAAACGGGCGAACTTGATCTTCCGTGACATCGAGCGGCTCAAGGCGTTGATCCATGACCGTTATCGCCCGGTGCAGTTCGTCTTCGCCGGCAAGGCGCATCCCGCCGACGATCCCGGCAAGCGCTTGCTGCAAGAGCTGCATCAATGGGCCCGCAGCCCCGAAATGGGCGGTCGTATCGCCTTTGTCGAGGACTACGACATGCACATCGCCCGCTATCTGGTGCAAGGGGTGGATGTGTGGATGAACACGCCCCGCAAGCCGATGGAAGCCAGCGGCACCAGCGGCATGAAGGCGGCAGTCAATGGCGTGCTTAACCTGAGCATTCTCGACGGTTGGTGGGCCGAGGCCTACAATGGTCGCAATGGTTGGGCGATCGAAGGCGACGCTCCCGCAGGCGCGCCGGAATGGGAACAGGACCAGGCGGACGCCGAAGCGCTGTACCGGCTGTTGGAAGAGGAGGTGGCGCCGCTGTTCTATCAACGCAATAACGATAACGTCCCGCAGGGATGGGTGGCGATGATGAAGGACGCCATCCGCACCGTCGGGCCTCAGTTCTCCACGCGACGGATGATCAAGGAATACGCGCGGGATTACTATGCGCCGGCCATGTCCGACATCATCGCGCTGGAAGGAGACTTGAAGGGCTGAACTCCTCTGCAACAGGTTACCGCGCCGCCCTCAGGGCGGCGCGGTGGGTTTTGAATCCCATGACGTCTCTGGAAATTCGACGCGCGACCCTGGCCGATGTGCCCGGCATCACCGCCGTGCATTGCAGCACGGTGACCGTCTGGCGCGATCCCGTAACGCGGGCCGCCGTCCCCTACGCGCAGCTGGATGCGTTCGGACGCTGGCGCAACGGCGGCCCCTGGATGAGCGTCGAGATGGCGTGGGCGCATGTGGCGTCGCTGTTGCGAGCTGGCCAGGTGATCCTGGTGGCGGTGTGGGGAGATCAGATCGTCGGCGAGGCGGAGTATTACTTCACTGGCGAGCCGGGGGATTACGCCGCGCTGCACCTTTCGATTTTGTACGTCCATGCTGCCTGGCAGAGGCGGGGGATCGGGCGGGCGCTTCTCGAAGCGGGGGTGGAGCTGGCGCGTGAACGCGGCCTCCGCGCTCTGACGACGCAGCCCGATGCTGAGGCGCAGGGATTTTACGCGCGGCAGGGCTTTGGCGTGTGGCGTGTGCAGCATGAGTTGCAGCTGGAGGTGGACGCCTCCCGACCGCTGCCGGAGCTGGTGCCGGTCACTTCGGCGATGGCGACGCCCGCTCCCGAGCTGGCGTTGCGCATCGGGCGCTATCAGTGCGGGCCGCAGGGTTGGGAAGTGCTGTGGCCGGCGTTGGAGCTGCCGGGCTGGAGCGATCTGCGCCGCGCGGTGTGGCGGGGGGACCTGGCGGGCGGCCCGGCCGTCCTGGGGCTCTGTGAGCAGCTCACCGATTCCGCCCAGGCCGACGCCTACGTGTGGCTGAAACCGGAGGCGCCGCTGGCCCCGGCTCTGACGGCGCTGCGCGCGTTGGCCGCGGCTCAGGGCTTCCGTGCGGTAGATGTCTTGCTCGCTGCGGCGGATTTACCCGCCGTGCGCCCGCATTTTCGGCTGGAATTTCAAACCCGTCTGGACCTCTGGCGCCGCCAGCTGTGAAGGGCACGTTGTCACTGGATGATCACGGGCACCCCGATTTCGGCCCAGTTGTAGAGTGTCTCCGCCTCGGGAATGCCGAGGATGATGCATCCGAAAGAGGCCGGTCGGCCCAGATTTCCCGCCCAGAGCCGTTGCCCGTTTTTGAGGATGGGCAATTCGTGGAAGCCGTTGGTCACGTTGCCACCTGCCACGTAGACGCCCAGGAAGTAGGGCATGCGCAAATCCCACTGCGAGGCGTAGGCCTCCTCCTCCTTGCTGAGAATCTGAAAGACGCCAGTCGCGGTGGGGGAATCCGCCATCCCCGTGGAGACGGGCCAATCCCACAGCAGCGCGCCGTTCTCGTAGACCCGCACCCGTTGCTCTGGAATGCTCACGACGATCTTCTTGTGCGGCACCGGCAGGTTGGGCGTGAGCACATCCTGCGAGGGGATGAAGAGCTGCTGTCCCACCCACAGGTGATCGAGGTCCACGCCCTGATTGGCTTCCATGATCAACCCCGGCGGCATGCCCAGTTTGGCGGCGATGCGTCCGACCGTGTCGCCGGCCTGGACGGTGTAGAGGCGTTCCGGGTGCGTGAGATACACGGTCACGTGTCCCCCGCCCTGGGTATAGGCGTCCCACACCTGTTGGGCGGCTTCCGCGAGGCGGAACCCCCGGCCGTCGCCGAGCTGCGCCGCGAGGGCCTTGAGGGTGTCCAGCACGGCGGCGGGGTCGGCTTCGACCGCCGCTGTCCCATCGGCGCGCGCTACCAGACGGAGCCAGGAGATGAACTCCTGCCGTCCCAGCGTCCAGGTGAGCGTCTGCTCGGTGAGCACGTCGAACGCCGAAAGCGTCACCTGGCGGTTGAGCAGCGCTTCGGCCTGCGTCTGCACGTCGGTGATGTCTGGCTCGGTCGGCGGTACGTCCCGGTACAGCAAGTCGAGCTCCATCTTGCCGGCGCCGGCGGCGGACTGCGTCTGGATCTGTCCCAGCAGCGCCGTCACATCGAGCACCCGTCCCGGCGTGCCGGGGATCACGATGATGCTGCCGTTCTCCAGCGCCAGTTGCGGTTGGACGGGGGGCGTCGAAACTTCGGCGGACAGGCGCTCCAACGCCTGGCGCGTTTGCGCCAGATCCAACGTGAAGCGCGGCGCTACCTCCCACGGGCGAGGATCGAGCCACAGCTGCAGCTGTTCCCGCAGGGGCGTTTCGGCGCGCCCCGCCGCCCAGACGTTTTCCAGCGTGCCCTCGACGTCGAGCATGAGGCCGGCGTCGGTCCAGGGCCAGACCCATTGACGGGCACCGTCGCGCAGGGTCAGCGCTCCAATCTCCGCGTTGCTTGCCGCACCGAGGAGGGCTTGCCGGGCTTCTTCGCGGGTCATGCCGCCCAAATCTACTCCCAGGCTGGACACGTGGGGGTAGACGCGATCGCGATAGAAGCCCTCCATCCGCTGATTGAAGACCCAGGCGCAGAAGAAGAGCGCCGCGCCCAGCAGGAGCAACAGCAGGGGGATGGCGCTCCACAACAGCAAAGGCCGTGTCGGCAGCTCTGGCGCTTCCGGGGTGCGATAGGTCGTCTGTGCCGTCATGCGCTGCTCCTCCTCTGAAAATAGAATCCGTGCTCAGGTGCCCACGTGCTCACGTTCCCACGTCATTTTCTGCCTGGTGTGTGCCAGCACATGGCGTCCTTCAATGAAAACGTCTTTTGTGGCATCAGGACGCCCTTCACATTCGCCAGGTTCCCCACAGTCTGTGGGAAGTTATCCCCCATTTTAGCACAGTTGTCCACAATGTGGGGTCGTGGTATTGTATTTCTTGCGCTGCTGTGGTACAGTAAAAAGCAGACTGAGGGAGAGGAAGATAAAGGCATGACCCTGCCTCAATTGACCGAAGGCTGGATTCGCCAGCAGGCAAACGAGCCATCGTTTGCCAAGGGCGAGCGTTATTATCTGGATGGCGCAGTGTTGGAGATCGTGCGGCGCGGCGATTTGATCACTGCGGAGGTGAGAGGCAGTGCAGCCGAGCCCTATCATGTCACGCTGCAGGTGGATGACCAGGGGATCGTGGACGCCGCTTGTACCTGCCCCTATGATTGGGGCGGGTGGTGCAAGCATCTCGTTGCGGTAGCGCTGACGTTGCTGCATGAGGAGGGGAGCGTCGTTGAACGGGAGAGCCTCGAGACGCTGCTGCAAGACCTGGACGCCGGGCAGCTCCGTACTCTGTTGCAGCAGCTCGCGGCCCGGCAGCCTTTCCTTGTCGAAGATATTGAGGCGTTGCTGCCGCTCGTGCGTTTTCGGCCGATAGTGGTTTCGTTGGATGGCGGTGAGATGCGTCCCGCAGACGCCGCCGGCGCCCCACTCGCGCCCGCGCGGCGCAGCGTGCAATCGCTGCTGGGAAGCGACGCCTTCTTTTACTCATCGCCCTGCTATCAGCCAAACGCCGAAGAGGCGGGGCCGCGCGATCCCAATCTGTACCGGGCCTGGGCTCTCATCCGCGCCGGTGAGGGCGAGAAGGCGCTGCCGTTTCTCGAAGCTGCCACCAAAGAGCGGATCAGAGACTATCTCGAGATGGGTTGGGATGATGATGAAGGCGACGCCTTTGAGGATTTCGGTCTGTTGTGGCCCGAGGCAATTCTATCGGCGAGGTTGGATGCGGAGAGCCGTCGCGCATGGAGCAAGAAGCTGCAACGCTGGCAGGCCTCTCTCGACGACTATGGCTATGGGGAAATCTTTATGCCGGCGCTCCTGGCCCTGGAACAAGGCTGGGAGTATCCGCCGCTGCTGCGGGTCCTGGCGGGGAAGATCACAGAGCTGGGCGCGTGGGAGGGCGAGCCGCCTGATGGTGCCGACGAACTCGCCATCGCCCGCCTCAATGTCTTGGAGCGGCAGGGACGGCTGACGGAATATCTGTACCTCGCCGAAGCCGAAGGCCAGATCTGCCGCTATCTGCTCATGCTCGCGCGCCTCGACCGGGTCGAAGAGCTGCTGGCCTATGTCAAAGAGTATCCCTGTGGCCTCGATGAAGCCTTTGTCACGGCGCAGGCGCTGCACGAATTTGGGCATCCCGAAGAGGCGCTGACGCTGGCTCAATACGGCTTGACACTTGGTCCGCCAGATCAAACCAGAGCTGCGCTGGCTGCCTGGCTGTGCGCCCTGGCCAACGAATTGGGACGCGCGGACATTGCTGGCGAAGCCGCCATCACCGCCTTCGAAGCGGCGCCTACGCTGGCGGCCTATCAGCGCGCGCTCGATCTGACCGGGGAGGAGCGCGCGGCGTTGCGGCAACGCCTGCTGGAGTCATTGCGCGAGCACCCGGCTCACGGCTCGCAGGACATCGTCGAGATCTTCTTGTACGAGCAGCGCATTGATGACGCCATCGCGGCGCTGGGCCACTATCCGCATCCTGACACCTTGCATCTGGTGGTGGATGCGGCGCTCCCTGTCCGCCCGGAGTGGGTGATTCAGGCTTGTCGCCAACGGGCCGAATCCATCATGGATGGCAGCAAGGCGCGCGATTACGAGGAAGCTGCGAGCTGGCTGGCTAAAGCACGGCAGGCCTATTTTGCCATGGGGCGGCAAGGTGAGTGGCGGCAATACCTCAATTCATTGTTGGAAACGCATGCGCGCAAGTACAAACTCGTGCCGCTGTTACGAGCGTTGGAGAGGTGAAGCGTCGGCGTGGCTTGACTTGTCTGACAACTGACATATAATTTTCGGCGAGGCCGTGGATGTCAGACACGTTATCCTATCCCAAAGCGCGTTCCCCTCGCTTGCAGGTTGAAGATGCCCTGGGGGCGATGATTGCTACGCTCAGTCCCGGCGAACAGCTGCCGCCAGAGCCCACGCTGGCCCGGGACCTGGGGGTTTCCCGCGCGACGCTCCGGGAAGTCATGCGCACGTTTGTCGAACGGGGTGTGCTGGTGCGCCGACATGGCGTGGGCACCTTCGTGGCTTCCCGTATGCCGGTGATAGATAACGGCCTGGAAGTGCTCGAGACCCTGGAGACGCTGGCGCATCGCATGGGCCTGGATACTGCCGTGCAGGCGTTGGAAGTCGAAGAGCGCCTGGCCACACCGATCGAAAGGGCCGGGTTGGGGCTTCAGGAAGAGGCTTCAGCGCCGGTGTTGTCGGTCACCCGGGTCATCGCGGTAGAGGACGTTCCCGTGGCGGATTTGCGGGACGTGGTGCCGTTGACTTATCTGACGCGCGACGATCTGGGTGCCGAATTTCGCGGTTCGGTGTTGGAGGTGCTGTGGCAGCGGGGCGAGCCGTTGTTGAGTGTCTCGCGCACTGAGATCCTGGCGGAGTCGGCCGACGCCAAGTTCGCCCGGCGCCTGAGCGTCCCGCGCGGGACGGCGCTCCTCAAACTTGTGGCGCAGCTCTATAGTTACGACGAAAAAGTGGTAGATTTCTCGGTGAGCTATTTTGTGCCGGGCCATTTTCGGTTCCATGTGATGCGTAAAGTTCCGGGGCAGTGAAGGCGCGTGGAGGCCGGGATTTTTCAGGCACCGCCATGTGCTGGTGCACACTTTCCAAGCGCGGGAATGTGAGTCGTGAGCAGCGGCTGTGACGGCTCACGGCTCACCGATCTCTATTTTTGGAGGAGCAACCATGAAGCCTGTTGCAGAGATTCAACGGCGGGTACAGGCGCACCGCGACGACATTATTCACTTCATGCGCGATATTTGTGCGATCCCTTCGATGGAATCGCAGATCGGGCCGGTCGGCGAGCGCATCCAGGCCGAGATGCGCAAGCTCGGCTACGATGAAGTGCGCTTTGACAAGATGGGCAACACCCTCGGGCGCATCGGCGATGGGCCGAAGGTCATCGTCTACGATTCGCACATTGACACGGTCGGCATCGGCGACCCGGAGGAGTGGAAATGGGATCCCTTCGTCGGCAAGGTGGAAGACGGCCGGCTTTACGCGCGCGGGGCGTGTGACGAGAAGGGCAGTACGCCGGGGATGGTCTATGGCCTGGCCATCGCCCGCGATCTGGGGCTGCTCGAGGGTTACACCGTCTATTACTTCGGCAACATGGAAGAATGGTGCGACGGTCTCGCGCCCAATGCCTTTGTGGAAGCCGACCCGCAGGTGAAGCCCGATTTCGTCGTCATTGGCGAGCCGACCAGGATGCAGGTCTATCACGGACACAAGGGCCGCATCGAGCTGAAAGTTACGGCGGTGGGGCGCTCGGCCCATGCTGCGTCGCACTATCTGGGCGACAATGCGGTTTACAAGATGATGGCAGTCATCACGGAAATCCGCGAGCTGGACCGCCGCATGCGCTTTGGCCTGTGTGGACATCCGATCCTGGGGCGGGCTTCCATCGCGGTGACCGATGTGGAAGCGCGCACGGCTTCCCTCAACGCGGTGCCGGATCGGTTTACGATCTATATTGACCGGCGCACGACGCTGGGGGAGACCGCCGCGGGGTTGCTGGCGCAGGTCAAGGGACTGATTGCCGACTACATGCAGCACGAGATTCTCGTCGAGGAGCTGTTCTACGACACCCCCTCGTACACGGGGTTCGTGCTGCCGGTGGATAAATACTTCCCCGCGTGGCTGATGGAAGAGTCGCATCCGCTGGTACGGGCGGGGCAGCGCGCTGTGGAGCTGCTCTGGGGTGAACCGCGCCCGCTCGGCACGTGGGATTTTTCCACTAACGGGGTGTATTGGGCCGGCAAGGCGGGGATTCCCGCCATTGGCTTAGGGCCAGGAGACGAAAAAGTGGCGCACATGGCGGTGGAAAACGTGCCGTTAGATGAAGTGGTGCGCGCCGCTGAATGGTATGCGTTGTTGCCGCAAGTAATTGCGGAGGAGGGTGAGGCGGGTAATGAGAGTTGAGAGCCCCTTTTCCCTGCCTCTTTACCCATCACCTATCACCCATTTCCCATCACTGTTGCAAAAGTTTCCCAATCTATTTCACTAAAGGAGAGATGCGTATGAGGAGTTTCATGGGACGTGACATTTTGTCGTTGAAAGATTTCGAACGTCAGGAGTTCTTCCGCGTTTTCGAAGTCGCGGAGCAGCTCGAGCCGATTGCACGCAATCGCCGTAACGTGGACTTATTGAAAGATAAAACGCTGGTAACGGCATTCTATCAGCCCTCCACGCGGACGCGACTCGCGCACGAGGCGGCGATGCACCGCCTGGGTGGGCACGTCACCGGCTTTTCCGATGCTAAGATGACGCGCGCTGGCGACTGGTACCAGGAGTCCATCAAAGACACCGTCAAAATGCTGGAGTTCTACGGTGACGTCATCGTGATGCGTCACTTCCAGAAGGGCGCGCCGCACGAGGCTGCGAAGTGGGCGAGCATTCCCATCATCAACGGCGGCGACGGTTGGGGTGAGCATCCGACGCAGATTCTCACCGACCTCTACACGGTGTGGCGCGAGAAGGGCACCATTGACGGGCTGCGCTGGCTGGCAGTGGGCGACATGCGGATGCGCACGATGCACTCGCTGGGCTATGCGCTCACGCAGTTTGATTGTCCTATCACGTTTGTTGGCCCCACTGCTGATGCGCTCTTCCCCGGTTCGCCCGACATGCGGATGCCGGAGGAGTTCAAGGCTGATTTCAAACAGTACTCGCTCGATTTTGATGAGGCAGAGCATGTGGAACAGGTCATCGCTCAGGCCGATGTGATTTTGGTCGAGCCGGTCATGCAACCAGACTACACCAAGGCTCGCGACGAGCGCAAGGGTGACACCGGCCTGACGCCTGCCAACTACAAGATTACCCGCGAACTGCTCACCGGCAAGGCCAAGAGCGATGCGATTTTGCTGCATTCGTTGCCCCCATGGACGAAATCCCGACCGATGTGGACATCACCCGCTGGTCGCGCTACTGGCAGGAAGCCTTCAACGGCGTCGTGATGCGGATGGCGCTGCTGGCGCTGGTCCTGGGGGCGATGGAGTAAATTGGTAAGGGAGTAAGGGAGTAAGGGAGCAAGGGAGCAAGGGAGCAGGGGAGTGCGGTTGCTCTTTCCTTCCTTCTTCCTCCTTCCCTACCCCCATAAATTCAAGAGAGGAGTGGATAGCATTATGATCACCAATCTTCGTGGCCGCGATTTGATTTCTGATCTGGATTTCAGCAAGGAAGAGGTCGAAACCGTGTTGGACGTGGCCTGGGACCTCAAGCGCAAGCGCGCGTTGGGCGAGCCGCATCCCTATCTGCGCGATAAGGTGCTGGGGATGCTGTTCTTCTTCAGCAGCACGCGTACGCGCTGTTCGTTTGAGGCGGGCATGGCGCAGCTCGGCGGGCATGGCGCCTTCATCGAGAGCAAGACGACGCAGATTGCGCACGGCGATACGCCGGTGGAAATCGGCGAGATTCTGGGGCGCTACTTCGACGGTCTTGCCATCCGCCACTGTGATTGGGGTGAGGGGAACGCCTACATCAACGCCGTTGCCAAATCCTCGCGCGCGCCGGTGCTGAATATGCAGTGTGATTTGTTCCATCCGTTCCAATGCCTGGCCGATCTGATGACGATCATGGAAAAGAAAGGCCGCGACCTGCGCAAAAAGAAGATCGTGGTTTCATGGGCGTATGCCGCTTCGTACCTCAAGCCCATCTCGGTGCCGATCTCGCTCATCCTCCAGATGCCGCGCTTCGGCATGGATGTGACGCTCTCGTATCCGCCGGAGTTCAAACTGCCGGAGGTATACGTGGAAGAGGCGCAGGCGCTAGCGCGCCAGAGCGGCGCCGCTTTCGAGATCGTCCACGATATGGCTGAAGGTTTTGAAGACGCCGACGTGGTCTATGCCAAGTCGTGGGGACCGCTGCTCACCACCACTGACCCTGCCGAGGGCAAGCGCATCCAGGATAGCTACAAGGACTGGATCACCGACGCAGCTAAGATGAAGCGGGCCAGGCCGGACGCCATTTACATGCATCCCCTGCCCGCCGACCGCGACGTCGAAGTGACCAGCGAGGTGATGGACGGCCCCAACTCCGTCGTCTTTGACCAGGCCGAGAACCGCCTCCACGCGCAGAAAGCCGTGATGGCGCTGACGATGTGGTAAATTCAGTAATGGGGGATGGGTGAGAGGTGATGGGCGAGCAGGCCTTGCCCTCATCGCCCATTACCCCACCACTCATTACCCCATTACTCCATTACCCCATTACTCATTACCCATTACCCATTACTTTTATATTTATGAGAGGGAGCGTTGTTCTATGAGCGACAGAAAATGGGCCGTCATTGCCATTGGCGGCAATTCGTTGATTAAAGATAAGGATCATCAGACCGTTGAGGATCAGT
>Ga0208825_1002004_pt1 | contig 14242 bp, 14 predicted proteins | sample AD_UKC113_MetaG_FD_184450 | JGI IMG/M metagenome (GOLD analysis project Ga0208825, IMG submission 184450) | Active sludge microbial communities of municipal wastewater-treating anaerobic digesters from Hong Kong - AD_UKC113_MetaG (SPAdes)... | ecosystem: Engineered > Bioreactor > Anaerobic >...
ATACATGGCAGATCGTACCCGACGTCCCCATCCTTCTTGACTGCTATCAGTGGAAATTCTTTTGCCTCATCAGACCTGACTACCTTCAATGTCAATTCTGGATTATATATGACATCATATATCACTGACATTATGCACTCTATTGCACGTACAGCATTGACATCATATACACCTAATAATCTGGATACCGCCATATTCTTGAATTCTGTTTTTGTCATCTTACTCATCTAAATCACCATCCAATTCACTATAATATCTGTTGGGTGCATCTTTCTCACGTCTCACGATATTCCAGGCAAACTCATCACTAAAGTATCCTATTATCCTTGCCCTTGCCCTTATTATCTGCTTGCCACATATTGGACACACATTATTCTGTCCAACGATGTTAGAGTGTCCATTTTCGCATCTACCGAATCTATGACATATCGCCATATGTGTGACACCACTCTTAGCTGCCAGTTTCATCAGTCCATACATCTTCTCTACTGAATCTATCTGTGATTCTACGTTAGTGTGTACTATCCCACCACCTTTTATCATCTGCATGAATCTACCAGATAACTCCAGTCTGGTTGGTATATCTACAGCTGTCGTGAGTGGAATATATTGGTTGGAGTATAGGTCATATTTGGCCAATTGTTTGTGGTATGGGAATAATATCTTATCCTTATTTAATATTGCCACACATGCTTGCTCACCTGGTATCTCCTCGATATTGAATGCCACGCCATAGTGCTTCCTGAATTGCTTATTCTTATCGCTCATATATTGCATGAGGTTCTGTGCGAACTCAGTACCCTCTTCACTCAGTATATCATATCCCATGAATTCAGTTGCCTCATGTATACCAAATATACCAAATGTACTGAACATATGGTTAAGGCTGAACCACTTAAGCTTACCAAAGAACTTGAGATATTCTGGGTTCTTATCTATCCTGTGCTGTAATATATCATACCTATGAACTATTAATAACTTGGCTGCCACATCGAAGTACTCATCCAATATGGTATAGAATGCGTCTACATTGCCGTTGGCTATTATTGCTGCTCTAGGTATATTTGGATCTATAACACGGTGACTACCGATATTGACACCACCATTACCAAAGCTGTCTGGTGTAATACCCATATCCTCAAGATCATTCTCATATCTGCATTGATGTTGAACAAATGTCTTGCCATCTAGTCGATATAATACCATACTATTTTTTACTGTTATGCAATAAGTATAATCATTATATTCTTTTGACACCTTATCTGATGACATATACTTCCAGTTACCATTATTTAGACTAATATACCAGCATCTATCGCATGTGTACTTTTTACCATTAATAACAAATTCATGGTTGCTATCAAGCCTTTCATTTGTTGTATATCCCATCATAGTAGCTATTGCACAAAAATCATCTTTCAATTTATCTGATGTTGTGATAAACTGTGCCCTACTCATATCTTTACGATATGAACCGTCTGAATTCATCAGTCCATAGAATACACCTGCTATTGTTGGCATATCACCACAGGTTAATATATCATTTGGTACAAATTTATCTTTTGCACGGCCGATACTATTTGCTATCTCTAATAAGTCATCATTATGGAATCTAAATCTAACGATTCCCTGTGCATCAGGATTTGATTTTGTATACTTAATTTCTAAGTCATTAAGTAAGTCTGTGAGATATTTTATCTTTCTTTCTTTCTTAAATCCGAACATTATTGCATTGCCGTCTAGATATCCATCCCCAATGTAAAATCCTATCAATTCTGCAAATCTGTCTATATCTCCAGTATAATTACTCTTTGCAACCACTAATTTATCTGATGTTGTAATATCTTTACTTAATTTAACACCATTGCGTTTTGTAAGTAATGGATGATTTGGGTCACATTTAATTGAATGCCAATTATTCTCATATACGTCAATATTTTCTGTATATACCCTCTGATAATCAGTTGGAATATGCCATTCAATATTCTGAGTATCCCAGTTTACGGTTGCAACTTCTGTGCCATGCTTTAGGTCACTTATCTTTACCCATCCATCCTTTGTAAAGATTTCTGTGTCTTTATGCATAGGACACATTGCCACCTTTGACTTATCACCATAGTGTATATTGAAATTACCCATGTTTCTATTGATGGTAGCACACCTCCATGCTGTATGGTCATCCACGAAGTTACCAAATTTGTCTGTGGTCAAATTCATTGTCACTACCGGGAATTTGTATGGAAACCCTGATATTGGATCACCCTTTGAGAACCACTTAGCAAATATCATCTGGAGGTCGTATATATATTTTATGTCAGGCTTAGTGCCATCTGGGTATATGATATGTCCAAACAGGTTTTCCAAACCGACCATATCATATAATGCTATATTGGTAAATGGTGGATCACCCTCTGCCCTAGATTCATCATTCAATAGGCATACCATACCTTGCATGTCATTGATTATAGCATCCCTATGCTCGTCAACACAGATGTTTAGTAGATCCTTCTTACAAAAATACGCATACCATAAGAAGAAGTCCGATGGTGCCACTGCACCTGCAAATTGCTTCGATAAATCACCTATCAGCTTATCTACTTGCGATAAAAATGCCTTCCTATGCTGTGGTGGTGAATTTGGTGATGACCCATATGGCCTACCTTCGAACACCAGATTTGTCAAACTAAATGCGTAGCAGTATGGCATCTGGATCTTAACACCATGTGTATCGTGGAAGTACAGGTCCCCATCCCATATCATAGATAGTGCGTGATTTGCAAACTCCTCACCATACCTCTTAGCTGACTTGTACCACAGTAGGTGGTACCCCAATAACTTCATCATGCCATTAGATGTATGTGTCCTATAACTCGATGGTGATACGTTCTCAGCGAAGTTTACACTCGCATCTGTCGATATGTCCTGTAGTTTCTTGTCAAAGAAGTCATGGCTACATGTACCCATATCCAATTGCCATGGTGCAATGCCATCAACACCCAATAATTTCTGACCAACCTCAGTAGATACGTAGCTGTCGTACAACGCTTCAAATCCTGGTAATAGACTAATGTCTACTTTCATAAATGCATTACCTCCGTCCAAGTATTATTTATTTTCCTATGCAACTTCTGGTTGCTACTGGACAAAAATCCTAGCCATTTATCGGCTGCCCGCGATTCATCGTGTCTACCTGTCTTTATAACATCGACACGGTTCTTAATTGAATCTGGGACCTGATCGAATTCATACCCAGTGTACAGCCATATCTCCATCCCCTCGTGCTTAGCACCACTACATAGCTTACATAATTCGTTGATATCTTGATCTAGTGGCTCCCCACCAAGTAACGCCAGGCAATTCACACCATGCCTGGTATGTGCCATATATATATCATATAGCATACTAGATACCGTCATATCCTGCCCACCATTTTTGTCCCATAGTTGCTTGTTATGGCAATCTGGGCATTGTATGGTGCATCCTTGGAACCATATACTGAATGCTGCCGAGTGTGTATTGGGTGTATTAACCATATCGTATCTATCTATACCAGCTACTCTCAAACCTTAACACCTCCAATCCTCAATATTCGTTGTGCTATAATCATCGGGTGGTCCACCACACCATCGACATTATCATAATTATTACTAATATGAAACATCTTACCCACCGTATCCTCATCAGTCTGCATTACCCGGATCATCGGTATAATGGTCTCAACATAGTGTTCCATTCTCGCATTTATAACCATATCACTGTCATCAGCACGCATACGCATCGATAACCTGCGACGGCATACTATTGAATCTGCCCAAATTATCACGTACATATCTACATTCATCTGCCTCTTCAACCACTCATATTGGTCAACACTACGTGGACATCCATCTAATACTATACCACCGCTCGTCCTGGTGCAGTGATATATCATATTTGATAATGTCTCCCTCATCAATTGTTCTGGTGCCATCTGTCCGTTATCCAATGCCTCACGTGTCTGGTCATGCCTCTCTGCCAGGGACCTAGCAATATCGCCAGATGATATATACGTCAGATTCACCATCTTCGCTATACACTTACCTATCGTCGACTTGCCACTCCCTGGTGGTCCTATCAATACTATGTTCATCTTTCATCCCTCCTATCTAAATATAGCGGAAGTGCGGTCTGTATTAAATACCGCACTTCCTATACTTACCTATCTATAATTATTGTTTGTATCAACCCACCTTGCTCATAGTGGTTTACTTCTATCACGAAATTAAGACCGCTTAGCACTCACCCATCCTATATGTTGGTCCATCATGGTATATATCTATGAGTATTGACCTCTCACCCATACGATTCTTGTCTATGTTCATCAATATGTTACCCTTCTCGATACCCCTGGCATTTATCTCTTCCTCATCATATCTCTTGAGTGTTATATAGTTATCTGCATCCTGTGCCACTTCATATGATCCATAGCCATGCTCTGCTCTGGCTATGGCAGCATCCAATGCACCCTTACCCAGCTGCGATATTCCTATCACTGGTATATTATATTCCTTGGCAAACTGTTTCCATGACTTGGATATTATACCTAATTCCCTACTACGTGTCTCGGCACGCCTATCTGTGATATACTGCAACTGCAGGTAGTCGACATATATGGCCTTTACGTTGTCTTTGGCTATCATCCTCCTAGCAATCGACATAGATTCAGTCACATCGTGGCCTATTTCTGATATATAGAATGGCGATGCCCTGAGCCTCAATGCCCACTCATCCAATATCCTCTTCTCATCCATCGTCAGGTTTCCGGTCATTATCTTGGTACACGGTATACCACTCAATATCGATAGGTTACGATATGTCATCCTGTTCTTATCCATTTCAAGTGTGAACCACCCGATACCAACATTCTCCCATACAGCCTGATACATTGCCCAGTTCTCGCATATTGTAGTCTTACCAACTGACTGATTGGCTGCGACTATCGTCAGGTCCCCACCCTGTAGACCCAGTAATGCCTGGGTGGTCTTACTATAGTTCGGTCCGAGTGATAATCCGAGTATCTGGTTTGGATTCCTCATCCTCTCGTGTACCTGGTTCATTACCGTATCCACCTGTACTGCAGCATTCGACACCTTGCTATCGAAGTGCTTGGATATTATTGTATATGATTGGGTTGCAAATCTATCTATGATCTCATCGGAGCGATGTGACATATCATATATATCTACCGATGCCTTGTCCAATATCTCTTTGGCCTTACGCCTCATTAGCTTATCCTCGACATCCTGCATATGGAATTCGAGATTTGCCCACCTCTCCGATATCGACTGTAGCCAATCCTCGGTTATTATATGGCCGACGTTCATATTCTTGGCTGTCATGAATATTGTATCAGTATCAACATGTTGCAACTTCTTAAGTATCTTAAATAGGTGCCTATGCTTTGCCAGATACCAGTCGTTGTCCTTGAATCTCATGGACAGCTCCACTATATATTCTGGATTGCGTATGGCGTATCCTAACAGCACCTCTTCACCCTCTATGGAGTATAGTACTGCACCTGACTTCTGTGATGCCGCTTTTAGATAGAAGTCAGTTACCTGTACCGGGTCCATACCTATGAGCGTTGCCACGTATTCTATGAGTATATTACGTATTAGTGGATCAGTGGTGCCTACTATATACTGCTGAACTGATGATATATACTCTATCTGTTTCGTTGGTGTGATTGTACCATTGCATATTTCCTTCCATTTCTCATCCATCAGATATTGCACTGCCAGTGGTGCATTGTCTATTATCTTCCATAGTTCTTCTGGCCCGTATTTATTTATGAACTCATCTGGGTCACCATCCGGTATGTGTGCTACCTTAAGTCTCACGGCCGTATCGATAGTCATATATTTCTCGGATATCTTCTTTGTACGATCCCTACCAGCCTTGTCACCATCCAATAGCAGTATCAACTCACTGACCCTGTATTTATCTAGTAGTGCAAATGTCTTTTCATTGACTGTAGTACCCAAGAAACCAACTGCTGGGATACCGTGCTGGTTGCATACTATCGTGTCAGGTGCACCCTCAACACCTATCATCCTACCAGATGTATTCCTAAGCTTACGCTTCGCTATGTGAAATCCATATAATCTATCGTCCTCACTATATAATGGATGTGTCTCGGATGCTCCTATATATTTCAATCCAGTCGTCGGTGAGAATGGACGCGACTGGAAGTACCTCATCCTCCCCATCACATCACATACTGGGAATAATATGGCATGATTGAACTGGTCCTTTCTGGTCAGTTGGAGTGCCACACTATTGGGTATTGTATCGAATTGGGATACCTTATCGCCACTGATCGGGTGTGCATATCCTAGTTTGAATTCCTGTATTGATTCAATCGATATACCACGTCCCTGGAGATACTGCATGGCTTCTGTATTCATCATTAGGCACCTATGTGCCAGCTCTCTAGCCTGGTCATTTTCCTTGAATAATGAATCCTTGAATATTTCTTCCTCAGTTTGTTCTGCATAATACGGCGATAGGTCTATATTGCATAGTTCAGCCACACGGTTTATGGCCTGTATATGATCCATATTCTGAGTGACCGAGATATACTCAAATCTATCACCACGTGAACCACACCCAAAGCAATACCATAGTTCCTTATCCGGGCATACCGTGAACGATGCCGTACTATCCTTACTGCCATCATTGTCTACTGGGTGACTATCAAGGTTACACCTCTTCTTGTATAATCTGTCATTCACACGCTCAAGCTTCACACCATCTACCATAGATATGAAGTCATTTAATGGCATTGCCGATTTCAATATGTTACGTACTTCCTGTATATCCTTAAATAGTCTCACTGTCTATCCCTCCTGACATCCATATCGAGACGTGACATCATATCATTAAATTTCTTCTCTAACTTAGCATTCTCTATAGCCTGATTCCACTTACCAACAGCACCAGCTATGTCCAATGGCGTATGCCTATGGACCTCTACCTTATTGATTTTATCGGTTGACACCCTTACCTTATCCTGTATAGTCGCACGTACCTGATCTTCTATAACCCTCTTCATACGTTCCTTCTCAACTATTGCTCTGATATACTTAACATCGTATACCTTATTATTCCTCCCTATATCACATGCCTTGGTTATATCACTAAGTGCATAGCTATATGATAACTCCATAACTATCATCATATCGCTATAACTATAGTCGGTTAGTAGATAGTTTCCAATCAATACCGAAAATGCTGCTATCGCAGCATTCATTGCATCCGTATCACTATTGAACCACACTGGATCTCTTGTCCAGTTTTTGCGTACCGCACTGTTGTTATTCTTTAACATGTTCGCGATTACAGGGAACCAATATTCAAAACTTACATGCTTATCTTGCACCTGCTTAACTGATTGTATTCTTGATTTTAATATATTAACGACTGGCATCACATTGTATTTCATCATTACGATCTCACACATATGGATATGTACAGGTGATATTTCACACTGTACATTATACTTAACTGCCATATCATCTAATAGTTGGAATATCTTCCTAGAATCTCTACTCATTCTGAACATTATCTGATACCTCCGGTGGTTGCTCATTATCCTGCTTCTCACCATCATTATCGCCCAACCAATCTATCTCACTAAGTCCCATGTGGACCCTCATTGCATTGATATGCTCCTTGATTCTGGTCTGGTCATCATTTATCTGTTTTATCATCTTGAGTGTGATATGGTATGCATTCGTGACCGCTCTGTCTATATCCTTCATCGTGGCCGTGGTATGATCGTGATCCCATGATGCCTTCATCCTATATCTCAATTCATTATATTCCGATCTTATCTTCTCATCCACATTCTGCGACAATAGTTTCTTTTGTGCATTCGTTAGTATATCCCTATTCACCAAATATGCGTCTGATGGGTGAATACCACCTAAGTAATCCAATAATTGCTTCGCATCACCTATAGACCTCACATATTGTTTCAATTCCTCAAGCTTCTTCTGATTCTCATTCTGATTTGTCATTATTATTCCCCTTTCTATTATTGGCACGTGATATTATACCACCCTTTATTCTGCCGATAGCTTGATTATCCCTGAGTAAGTCTATCATCTTAATTGCTAGGTCCACATTGATTAGTTTCAAGCGTGATGTCACTATGTTGTGTATACCTGACTTCGACATCTTGTACTTCACAGCTGCTTCTCTTATTGTGATCTTGCTATCTAACATATCCCTAGCTATTTCCACCACCATATCATCATTCGCTTTCATGTCTCTCATACCTCCCACGTATATTCAATACACTATTCCTATATTGTGTGGGTGTCATACCAGTATCTTTGACAAATGTTTTGCAGAATGTATTGTAATCATTATATCCAACCTGTTCACCCACCCTGTACGCCGTTGTGAATGTCGTGTTGTCAACCAATAGTTGTCTGGCCACTATCATGCGTAGCTCTACCACATATTTGTGGAATGTCGTCCCAGATGCCTTGAACCTGCTCATTATCGTCTCTGGTGATACTATGAAATGCCTGGCTACCATATCGAGACTCATATCTGGATTGTTGTAATTATCGGATATGAACTTACGTATCTTGTCTATCTCAGTACCCTCCAGGAATTTGGACATTACAATGTCACCTCCATTGGTATTATATCATTGAACATGGTATCACTTGATTTGAACCCGGCAATAATGGTATCGTAACACTTACGTCCGATCTTCTCAATGTGTTCTAGTGGCTTCGACATATCATATGGTATGTCGATGATGCACTTTATTATCTTCATGTTAAACCTCCTCTATTACGAATCTGGGTTCTGTCCGCCAGATTCTGATTTTGTTGTCTACCTGTTTGTATAGGTATGGTGCATTGTCCCGATAAGTATGGAACCAACAGACATCCTTACCTGGGAATTTTCTCATAATTCTGCCAACACGCTGCAACGCTATTACTGATGACTTCCCTGCACCAGCCTCGATTACAGTATTTAGTCTTGGAACATCTAATCCGACATCGGCTATAGTCGTTGCTATTATCAGTTGCGACTTACCGCTACGCATGTCATCTATTACCTTATTCCTATATTTCGACCTGTTTCTGCCAGATATGAATATCGCCTCATTACCACTATCCCTAATCATTTTCTCAAGTATCTCACCATGCTTGATCTGTGTAACAAGTATTAGTACGGACCTGCCCAGGTTATAATGTTCTAATGCATCATTTATTATCATATGATTTCTGAATGTGTTCTCAACTACCTGTCTCCTATATACACTCTCGTATGTCGCCTTATCACCCATATCATCAACCCTTGGTACACTCTTTATCAATATATGTGGTTGTACGAGATATCCCTGATCTATCAACATACTGGCTGACACATCACATATTATTGGTCCAAATGCACCCTCTATCATCATGTCCGAGCCATCATCCCTCCATGGTGATGCTGAGTATCCAAATGCATAATCGGCATTCACGAATGAGAATCTGACACCAGATGCTGTCCTACTACATACATTCTGCACCTCGTCAAATATTATCGTACCAACACCACATGCCCATGTTAGTATCTCACGCTTCTTATCCGCACTCATATCAAATGACTCTATTGTATTATATTCCTCGTCATACTTATACTTATCAAATTTGACATTAAACGCATATGATAGTGATTGGACCGTGGCTACGGTCACGAACTTAGTATCCACCACACCATCGCCTATTTGTCCTATCTCACAGCCAAACATATCTTCGAATGCTGCCTTTGTCTGATATAATAGATCCTTTGTGTGTACTATAAATACTGCCTTTTTACCTATAGCATGAATAGTTTGTGCTGCCATCACGGTCTTACCACTACCTGTAGCAGCCTTCACTGTACCTATACCATGCATCAGTGATGTTATTACAACATTACGTTGATACTCCCTTGGCTCTCTACCATTGAACTTGCCCATGGTCTGTGCAGGTAGGTGTACACGCTTATCTATTATGTTGACATCAAAGTAGCTCTGCCTGAATATCTCACTAACTCTGTGCAACAGTCCGACAGGAAACTTACGTGTCTGAGCATTGAATAATCTCTTTGTTCCGTCCCAATTACACTTACCTCTGGTTTTTGCCTTGAACATAGCAGCCTTGAAGTCCGATCCCTCGACCTTGAATGAACACTTATCAGATATCACTGATAACTGGTCCTTGGATAGATGTGTTAACACCTTACCCTCTATATTATTTATCTCGATATCTATTGTCACACTACTCGCCTCCCATTATACTAATTGTCTTACCTTTGAGGCCATATTCATTTAATATCCTGCGGAACAGTTCGGCACGCATGATATAATAATCACCTACACCCTCGGCACTATAGTGTATAGCCTTATATCCACGATCATATGTCTGTTTGAGTAGTGTCAGCGGTATCCTAAGATTAACCATGTTATATTGCGACTTAACCTGTGAGTGATATACGGTTGGTACGACTGTCGACATTTCTGGAAACTGCTCTATGTCTATACTAACCACAATATACTTACTTGCCTTACCACGTATCATGAATATTAGGAATGGTAGCTTATTGACATTATCGGCACGTTCCCTGTTCTTATCTAACCACTTTCTCCGTATAACTACTGTATCGTCCTCTGGTGTTATGTTCTTACATTCACCCAGCCACTTTGTATCTCTAATATCACCATACCCGAACCTATTATTTGACCCTGAATACGGTACCAGGTCCATACCCAGGAAGTCAGCTGCCCATTTCTCAAGTGCTGCACCACGTCGCCTATTACATCTATTTATCTTTTTGGTGTCTGCCATTGTTATAACCTCCTAATATAAAATATGCCACACTCCATGTTTATTACACGCACACTTTATATTTGCAATATCGCGACCGCTTGGTCTGTAGTAGTGTGTGGGTAATGGAATGTGGCACATTATTCAATATCTTATCCTTGCTTCTTTTGCTCACATAGCTGCTTGAGCGATATCAATTCGGCATCCGTAAAGTCATTTATCATTACCTTATTATTTGGTGCCGATGCTTGCTTCAACATATCTACAACCAACTGGTAACCACCAGCTATGATGGCTGGTACTGTTTGCAACATATCGTTTATCTCGTTTATTACCTGCTGCCTGTCTATTGTAGCAACACCAATTGGTGCACCTGTTTGTGGTGGCTGGGTATTGGCTGGCGGAGGTGTAGCTGGAGTACCGCCTATATTAATTGTTGCTGCAGGTGGTGTTGTATCTACCTGAGGTACTGCAGGTGGTGTTGTATCTACCTGAGGTACTGCAGGTGTGGATGGTGCTGCAGGTGGTGTTGTGTTCATTGCATTAAATGGTCCACCTGGATGCTGGTATTGCTGTATGGGTGGTGGTGGTGTTGCATTATACTGTGGTTGTTGTACCTGCTGCTGTGGCGGTGTACATACTGCCCCACCATTAGCGTAATTTGGTACACCAGGGATCTGCATCCCACCCAATGCAACTAGTATTACCTGTGCAGCTCCCTTCTCGGGTGACATCCTAGTTGATCTGGCTAGGAACTCTACCATTCCCCTCTCGGTTGCCCACAATTCACCGAGTGTCTTACCCTTATGCTTCGTATTGGGCATAACATGTGACATTGCTGCTTCTAGTGATGCCGGATACTCTATCGGTGGTGGTACTATGACATCTTCCCATCTTAATCCAGCAGCTTCGACATTCTGCTTCATGACCTCGATCGGTGTTGGTGCATATTCCTGCTCGATATCGTATAATACTGTACCCTCTGGCAGTGTGAATGGTGCCATACCCATTGACATCACTGCATATGATGTATCACGTCCTGTACCTGATCTTGTGATCATCCAGTTCATTGCCGTAACATCCTGCCCCATCTTCTTGATGGTACCAATAGGCTTGAATACGTCCTCACCATGACACAGCTTCTTTAATTTGTTATCGTCGAAATCCCATGCATTACATGCGTGTCTGACCCTTCTCCTAATCTGCTGTCCATCACATAGTGGACATGGTGCGTATGGGTTTGCCTTCGTCTTTGGACAGTTACCTATAACCTTATAACTGGTCTTGCCATCTGATGTCGTAATCTGTGTACCGTGCTGAAAGAATGAATACGGCTCCTCGTTTGGTCTCAGTATTAGTCTGATATTCTTGGCCTTACCCTCTTCCACAATAATCTCGTTGCCACCACCTGTGCTAGGTAGTATGTTCTCGTCTCCAGTAATGTTGTCCCAACCCATTAATGATCATCTCCATTCGTATTATTTGGCGGTCTTACCGCTTACATCTGGTTTATTGCCCTTCATGTTACGCCTAATAAATTATGTGTCTATTGAGATTTGGTTATATTGCTCGATCGCATCGAACTCGGTATCACTCATTATATATACCTTGGTGAATCTCAATTCCGTGATACACTTGCGTATATCTAACAACTCATTATATAATAGCTGCACGGATATCCTCTCATCACTCTGTATCGTAGCCTCCCAGTCATCACCCGATCCCTTCCTGAGTGACTTGAGACTCCTCTCAAGATCATTTACCTTGCCGACCAACATATCATAATGGCATATTATATCTCCAACACACGATACCTTGGTTGGTATAGATTCCTGACATACCACCCTACGTATACACGATCCACATGCATTTCCATTCTGATAGTCACCATAATTCTCACATCCAGACATCATTATCACCCCAATCTATTATATGTTCCAAATCGTCCTAGTGGACGTGTATTGCCACATGGACACTCTACAATTATGGGTCGGTTCCCTTTCGTATGCCATCGCTGAGGCATATACTGTGTGATCGCATTTGTGTTTTCCTCATATACACACCTTTATTATTCTGTATTTCGCAGAAGTCACTACTAAGGTACACCGACCCAGCTATCCTATTTTATATCCTTCGTAAATGTCTTACCTTGTGTATGCTCATTATCGCCACTTGCTACTATTGGCTTACTGTACTGTATCCACACCGCTACAGTGTTTGGGACTATTTTACCATACCAGTCATATGCCTCGGTATATCTAATATGTGCTACCATATCCTTGTACTTCTCGGTGAATTTGTCCGCCTTATCTGGCGAGAAATTACCAGCGAATCTCCACCCATTCCGGAATCTAGATCTGACTGCACGCAATAGGTACATACCCTTGCTTGTCTCGATCATCCTATCCGATATAAATGATTCATCCATGGTCGTATGGTTCCCAGTACTCTCGAGTGTCACATCATATTTCCATATCTTATTATCAACCGTATATATCATATTTACCCTAATACGGTTTGGCAGACCGCCAGTAACGTATTTAATATCTATCACGTCACCTACCCTGAACTTTGGTGTTGCCATATTCTCTAACATCTTTAACCCCTCCGATTTCATATTTTGTTTGTCGTTCCGTCTGTTATATCTCGATTGTGTACTCCGTCATCAAATCCTCGATCTGAACCATGGGTCGTCATTATATCTTATCAAGATCGACCATGTGCATGTTAGCTGGTCCTGTACCTATGAGTGTCACTGGTACGTTGGTCCTGCGTTCCACCTCATCTATGAACTTCCTGACACGGCTTGGTATCGCATTCCATGTGGTGGAGCAGTATGCATCGTAGTCTATATATTGTGCGAAGTTGAGGCATATCTTGGTTGGTCTATTTATCTTGACTGCATACTGCAGCCTCTCCCAGTTCATTTCAAATATCCTACGCGTCTTCTTGGTTACTGTAGTTTTCTCACCAAATTGTACGTCGTCTGGTGCACCACATCTGCTCTTCACCGTATCCCATGTTATTTCCTTGCTACTACCATACTGTCCGGAGCAGCAATCAATACCGATATCGGTCTGGTTTGATATTCTTATTGGGTATGGTCTTATCACCATATAGATGTCATTTACTAGCATTGGTGATATACCACAGTCAGCCACAAGTTGTCCAGCATTACACTGTCTGCTGGTCACATGTGGATATTCTATACCATAGTTTATATCCAGGTCAAATCCCTGGCTGCCTTCTATCAGTACATTGCCACCGTTATCTATTAGATTATTTATGACCAGACCAGTATCAGTAATCTGTATATAGTCATCGAACTCGCGTGGTATCATTACATCGCCAAATAACCTCACATCTGGAGATCTCATGGCCTT
>Ga0208825_1002005_pt1 | contig 14237 bp, 12 predicted proteins | sample AD_UKC113_MetaG_FD_184450 | JGI IMG/M metagenome (GOLD analysis project Ga0208825, IMG submission 184450) | Active sludge microbial communities of municipal wastewater-treating anaerobic digesters from Hong Kong - AD_UKC113_MetaG (SPAdes)... | ecosystem: Engineered > Bioreactor > Anaerobic >...
AGTTTGCCCTCTATGTGGAACTATTATTCCAGAGGATACTTTAAAAGAGGATTTTAGTGAAAAGATTAAAAATAAAAGTGATCAAAGTATATGCATAGATACAAATAATATTAAAAATCAAGATAAGAATAATATAGAAGAAAACAATAAAAATAATTCTGCAACTTACCCTTATTACAGTAGTTTATCAAGAACCAAAAAACATCTTGTGATTTTTGAGATCCTCAGCGTATCTTTACTTATCGTTGTTGCTTCTCTTCTTGTTATCAATCTTATTTTAGATAATACAATTTCATGGTCAAAATTACCCTCAATAACAATCTTTTTGTGCTGGCTTATATCAACAGTTGTTATCTTCTTTCTTAAAAAACCAGCTTTAATTGGGCTATTTACAACTATCGCCATTTCTCTTTATTTAGTAGGACTTGATAGCCTTGATTTACAGATCGATTGGTCTATAAGAATAGCCATTCCGATAGTTATTATTTCTTCAATTGTGGGTTTTTTTATAACTATTGTAACAATAAGATCAAAACTAAAAGGATTAAATATCGCCGCGTATTTTCTTCTCGGATCCTGTCTAATATGTATAACAATAGATACAACTCTCTCTCTTAATCTTATTAAAATTATTCGATTAAGCTGGTCAAAATATGTTTGTTTTGCAGTTATACCAGTTTCAATATTTTTTCTTTACATACACAATCGTTTTTCAAAAAAATTTCCTGGCAAAAGAATATTCAGGATGTAAACTATATTGCTGACATCATAAAAATAAGAAAAGAGTGAACAATAGCAAAAAAGCAATATCAATAATAATAAATGCAATGCTTTAAGGATTTAATATGCAAGAAAAGAAAATTCCATTTTCCCCACCAGACATCTCGGCAAAAGAGATAAAATATGTCAAAAAAACACTACGATCAGGCTGGATAACTACAGGTCCAGCTAGCTTAAAATTTGAAGAAAAACTTGCTAATTATTGTAATGTTGATTATGCTGTAGCTTTTTCAAGTGCGACTTCTGCCATGGAACTTGTCCTTCGAATGCTCGATATAAAAGATGGAGATGAGGTAATAACCAGCCCTTATACTTATACTGCTACTGCAAATGTTATATGTCATAGAAGAGCAAAACCGGTTTTTGTAGATGTCCAGAAAGATAGCTTTCAGATGGATCTAAAATTGCTTGAAAATGCTATAAATAAAAAAACAAAGGTAATAATGCCAGTTGATTTTGGGGGAGTTCCAGAGAGATTTGATGAGATAAAAGAGATTTGTAAAAAACTTGGAAGGGAAGATATAGTCATCCTGGCTGATTCAGCTCACTCTTTTGGCTCAAAATACAAAAACAGCCCAATAGGAAGTCAGGCGGATTTTCACTGCTTTTCTTTTCATGCTGTTAAAAACCTGACAACAGCTGAAGGTGGTGCAGCTGTTTTTAACAGAAAAAATTTGAAAAACAACCTTATAATAGATGATCAATTTCATAAAAAGATGAAAATCTATGCCCTTCATGGTCAATCAAAGGATGCTATGGCAAAGCTAAAACCTGGTGCATGGGAGTATGATATAATAACCGATGGCTTTAAATGCAATATGACAGATATCATGGCTTCACTCGGGATAGCACAACTGGAAAGATTCGACAGGATGGTAGAAAATAGGAGAAAAATACATAAAATATACAGTGAAACACTTGCAAAGTATGATTGGGCTATACTTCCTTTTTATGAAGATAACGAGGGAACAGAATCAAACTTTCATCTTTTTCCATTAAGAATAAAAGGATTCTCCCTGGAGCAAAGGAACCAGCTTATTTCAAAAATGGCAGAGGAAGGGATAGCAACAAATGTTCACTTTATTCCACTACCGATGTTTAGTTTTTATAAGTCCATTGGTTATAAAATAGAAGATTATCCAGCTGCTTTTGAGCAATTCAAAAACGAGATTTCACTTCCGATATATTCAACTTTAAAGGAAAATGACGCTAGATTCGTAGTTTGTGAACTTGTAAAATTGGTTGAAAAAATACACTCCTCTTAAAAATTTATATTACAGGCGAAAGTGCAACAGTCTAAAGTTTGTGAATAAACTCGACCATATTATAAGTGAAACCCATAAAAAATATAAATTCTAGAACCGAAAATTTCGAAAAACTAAATTTTTGCAGAAACGATAGAACTCAACTCTTTCATTATCTGATATATGTCTTCTCCCATATTTGTTGTAAATAGATGAACTGCTGGAACTCCTTGATCATAAAGACTCTCAATAAGTTCAATTGTGTAATCTATCCCAATATTTTTCTGCTTTTCACTTGTCTTTGCACTTGTTATTTTTTCAGTAAAAGAATGTGGAATTGTAACAAAAAAGTTTTTAGGGATTGAAAGAAGAGATTTAGTATTTGTTATTGGCTTAATGCCAGGAATTATCGGAACATTTATACCAACTTTTCTTGCTTTTAGAACAAACTTTTTAAAAATGACAGGATCAAATACCATTTGAGTGATTATATAATCTGCTCCAGCATCAACTTTTTTTTTGAGATTTAAAAGATCGTCGTATTGATTCAGCGCTTCATAATGCTTTTCAGGATAACCTGCAACTCCTATACAAAAATCAATCGGCTTACCATTTTTAACAGAAATATATTGCCCTTTATTTAGCATCCTGACTCTCTGAACAGCCTCTGATGAATGATAATAAAATGAATGATTTGCTGTGCTTTTCTTTTCATAATCAGCAAGATCTCCTCTGACAATAAAAATATTTTCAATCCCACAAAAAGCAAGATCTATAAGCATATCTTCAACATCTTCTATCGATTGATTCCCGATAACAATATGGGGAACAACATCAATATTATATTTTGTCATTATAGCCTGCGTAAGCCCGACAGTTCCTGGTCTATTTGTATTTTTTAATGTTAAAAACTTATTTTTATAAGGGACTAAAATTTCTCTTTTAAGATGTTTTGTAACACTTACAAAAAGAAGTTGAAAGTTTACAAACCTGTCAAGCATCGAAAAGATAGCTGAACAATCGTCCCCCCTTTTCGGGGGGATTATCTCTATTGAAATTGATCTTCCGCGAGTTAATTTTTCAGTTATTTTCATGATTCCCTCTATTTTCAGTATTTTCTCTCAATCTTTTTGCGACCTCTACCATATTTGAAAGTGAGGGAATAACTTCATCCCATTTCCTGGTTTTTAGACCACAATCCGGATTTATCCAGATTGATTCAGCTGGAAATATTTTTGTTACTCTATCTACAACATTTTTTATCTTTTCGTAAGATGCAACCTCTGGAGTGTGAACATCAAAGGCACCTATCCCTATCTGCCGGTTAAAACCAATCTTTTTAAACTCTTCTGCCACTTTTCCCTGTGTTCTGGCTGCCTCTATGGAAATTACATCGAAATCCATCTTATCTATATACGATATTATTTCCGAAAAATCTGAGTAACACATATGAGTATGGATCTGAGTCTCATCTTTACAGAATGATGTAATATTAAAGATCTCAGAGGCAAAGTTAAAATGTTTATCCCAGTTCGATTTTTTTACTGGAGCTGACTCTCTAAATGCAGGCTCATCTATCTGGATTATCTTCGCTCCTACCTTTTCAAGATCCCTTATCTCTTCATTTAAAGCAACGGCAAGATCCATAAGAACTTTTTTTTCAGGAATATTATCCAGTACATAGCTCCAGTGAGATATTGTTATAGGTCCTGTAAGGATAGCTTTAACTGGCTTTTCAGTTAAACACTGTGCGTAGGAGTATTCTTCTAAGGTAAGAGCTTGAGTTCTTCTGACATCTCCAAAAATTATTGGAGGTCTATAAACTCTTGTTCCATAAGAAAGAATCCACCCATTTTCTGTTGTTGTTATGCCGCCAAGCTTTTGAGCAAAATATTCGACCATGTCGGATCGTTCAAATTCGCCATGGACAAGTACATCGAGACCAAGTTTCTCCTGCAACTCTATCGCATTTTTTATCTGTAAATATATTTCAATTCTATAAAATGTTCTATCTATTATGCCTTTTTTGTATTGATACCTTAATTTTCTAAGTTCTTGAGTCTGAGGAAATGAACCTATAGTTGTAGTCGGATAAAGGGGAAGTTTAAAAATTTTATCCTGAATCTCTTTTCTTTTCTTATAATCTGTCCTTTTTTCTCTTTTAAGATCAAAATCCTCAACTTTCTTATCTTCTATTTTTCCTGCCAGGTCATCTACATAATTTTGATCTATGTTAGAAGGCTTCTGGATTTGATTTTCTTTATTTTTGTAAAATGTATTTGAAAAATCAAATTCTTCGTATGCTGCACTTATAGAATCTGTTTTTTCATTAAAGTATTTTTGTATTTCACAAAGTTCTTCGGCTCTTTGCTCGGCAAAGCTAATATTATCAAAAATCCTCCTGTCCATATTTTTCTCACTGTATTTTGTAATCGGTAAATGGAAAAGAGGACAACTATTTGTTATTATAAGATCATTAACTTTTTTTGATAATAATTCAACTATATTAGCTTTTTTCTCAATGTTGCTCTTGAATATATTTCTTCCATTAACAATTCCTGCAAAAAATTTTTTATTTCCTGGAAAACCAAAATTTAAAATATTTTCAAGATTTTTTTCATTTGAAACCAGATCAAATCCAAACCCATCAACTGGAAGTTTTATAAATCTATCGTAGCAATCAACACTTTCATAAAAAGTGAAAAGATAAATATCAAGTTTTGTAGATATTCTATTGTAAATCCTTTCAACAATATCCCACTGCCAGGATGAAAGTTCATATACCAGAGCTGGATCATAGAATATAATAGATTTACATCCATTAATTTCCAATTCTTTTAAGATATTATTGTAAACATCGACAAGAGAGTCTGATATATTTTCAAAAATAACCTTTTCGTTTTTTGTTTTTATCTTATTACATACCAGCTTTTCATTGATATCACTAAGAGTAAGAAAAGTAAATGGTGCCACTACAGAGGCTGTTGATTCAACCCCATTTTTTTTATAGAATAAAAAATCATCAAGAATTATGTTTTGTGACAGAGAAAATTCTCTATCAGAAATTTCACAGCATAAGTAATGATAATTTGTATTAAACCATTTTTTAAGTGGATAAGAATTTTCACCTCTAGCTGCTTCAAAATATGTTGAAAGACCTTGATAATCTCCAAACCTTGATTTTGTTATATTTGTCATAATTGCAACATCAAGCATGAAATCAAAGGCAGAAAAGTCATTGCAAACAAAATAATCAGAATATTTGAGTATGGTTTTTGCATATTTTAATTTCTGTTCATTTATCTTTTCAATATATGTTTTCTCATCAATCAGTTTGTCGAAAAAGGCTTCGGTTATTTTTTTAAATTCATTTTTTTCACCAAGTTTTGGATAACCATATATTAATTTATTCATTTTTTCCTCCATATTTTAAAAGAATTTTTGTGACAAAAATTGTTAAGATATCAATTAAAAATCTTAAATTTTATTCTCTAATCTATCATTAAAATCAATAAAACTCCACCAATATCTCTATAAGCTCTAAAATAAAGGATATTACGAATAGTTGAAAATGTCATTTGTTTGAATTACCTTATTTTTCCCCCGATATGCAAGAGTATCATCTATAATCATCAATATTGTTTTAATAGCATGATGTATATTCTCGTTAACAATTTTCAAGCAATCAGTGGATGTTTTAACCTTGTTTGCATATGATGTTGCAAAAGCATCTGCGATAGCAGCATTCCTTGAAACAATAGTTACAGCATCAGCATTACCAAAACTTAGAGAATGCCCAACTTTACCAGATGAAGTACAAACACCATGGTAACCTTTTGAAAGTTCTATGGCAATTTTTCCGGAAAAAAACGATTCTCCTGCATAGATCCCCACAGTTGCCTTTTTCAAAGTTTTTAGTGCAATATCTCCACCATTTTCAATAATATATTGATAAGTTTTAAATTTACTCTCAAGAAATGATGCCATGCCATCGGCTATTGCTCCTGCAACAGCAGCCATAGGTCCAACATCAGCCATTTTACTTGAATAAATCATATCGTTTATTATTTTACTCTCAGATTTAAATCTCACAGGTATAAGGCTGTAATAAAATTCAGGATTTAAAGCACAAAATGATTCAACGACATCATATGATTCTTTAAGGCAGGTAAGAAGTGCCTTTTCCATCCCATTTTCATACTTATCAACAGCAATAAAGATATTTGAAAATTTATAAGATAACTCAAAAGAGGTAAAATAGTTTATGCAAATATTCCTATAAAATCTTTGAGCCATAATAAACCCTTTCTTTATCAAAAACTTCATAAGGTAATAAACCAAAAGGACAAACATCATCACAAAGCATACAACTATCACATTTATCTTTGTAAAAGCGAATAGAGCTATCAACCTGGACAAGTGCTCCTTTATTGCAATATCCAATACATAAGCCACATTCAACACAGGATAAATTTTGCATGCAATTTTCATTAACAAGCTGAATTCCATTAGTTTCATATTCAAAATCATCTTCATAGCAAGAGAGCAAGAAACTTCCATTTCTTATTCTATCAGCAAGTATTTCACATATTAATGATGCCATCTTAATACCTGACATTGAGGAAGCTGGAATTTTTTTTGAAGATAGAATCAACTGATTTTTGAAAAGAGTTTCATAATCTATTTCACCTATTACTGGTTTACCTTCTTTTCCATAATCTTTTATCACAGTTGTTATCTGTTTATTTGAACGAGAAGCATGAAATGCTGCTTCTTCTGATAATACTGGTATAGGAATCCCAACCCCAACAAAAAGGGTAACACCGTAATTTTTTAGATAGGCGGCTTTTATAAAAGATGAACTCATCTTCTTAGCATTTCCTATCAGGGCTAAGGTTCTTGATGGAAAAACAGGAATACCATAAGAATTTGCCTGTGATTTTGATGAAAATTGAGTTCCCCTATATGCGATAAATCCGGTTCCACCACCTAAAAAAACTTTTGTACCAGGTTTAATGGTTAAAAGTTCCGGATCTTTCAAAAGGGGGCTCATCTGGCCGGAAGTGGAAAAAGTTGCATTTCCATATTGAGGCAAAAGCTTCCCCATATATGTATACAGGGTTTTTTCTGAACTATTGGTAGCAACCGCATAGTTTTGGTAGCAATTTCTTGGATTAAAAAGAAAAAAATCATTTAAATCATCTTGCGTAATATGCCTGAAAAGCTCTTTTAAAGGATAACAATCTGTTCCTTTACTTTTTACTTCAAGGCTTATCTTTTCATTATTGATAAGTTTTTCAATAACATGTGCTCCACCATATGTTTTTTGTGAGTTCGATTCCTCAGTCGCACCTATGTAACAATCAGCAGCAGCAAGTCCTCCATAAGCATTTACGCCATCAAGATATATCTTTTCCATTCTCATTGGAGGCTCGGGCTGTTTAAAGTTTAATATTGCACCGGAAGAACACATTGGAGCAAATGTTGCAGTTGTTACTATATCAACATTTTTGTATGCATAGGTTATCCCTTTTTCTTCAGTTAGCTTTACAAACTGATTTGCTGTAAGAATTCTTGCTTTCCCTTTTTTTATTTTTCTATTTATATCTCCAATTTTTTTCATATCATTTCCTTTTCTTTTAAAATTAGTTTCTTAGGCTGTTCGAAACTTTAATTGTATTTTTTTGCAGCTTTTTAAGGTGATAGCCTATCAATTAAAATTATTCTTGATAAAGCTATCAATAAACTATAACCTGTACAAGATGCAAAAAACACAGGACAATAAAAAAGGTCGGGATTAAAAAAGCCCGACCCTGCATTATTTGTGTAATAAAATCATATAGCATCATTAAGTGCAAAGTCGGGCATATGCATCATCATAGAAAAAAACCAGAAGATAAAATTTTTATCTAAATTTTTATTCATTATTCAATCCTGAATCTTAAAATATAACTATTAACTAAATTCTTTTCTAAAAAATAAAAAAAAGGTCGAACTAAAAAGTCCGACCCTGTATAAAGTTATATCAAGTTAAAAATTATTTAACTTTCACATCCTTTATAACAGAATTGGTAAAATCGCATCATTGAAAAATAGCTAAAATTAAAAAATTGTTTCATATCTTTATATCGTTTTCTGTTTTTTTATATATTTAATCGTCATTTTATTATTGTCAATAAATTTTTGAAAAAAATTAAAAAAAATAGCCCCTTGTTTATAATATTCAACTTCTTCTGGAGCGAGCTGTTTTAGTAATCTTAAAAACTCACCTGCATGAACCCTTTCTTCATTCGCTATATCAACTAAAACTTCTTTCGCAAGTTTGTTATCGGTTGACTCAGATAACTGCATATATAGTTGAATAGCTTCATACTCCGCAGCAATCATAAATCTTATAGATCTTATTAGCTCCTGCTCGGTTAATTTCTTAGAAGTATTGCCTGCAAAAGGATTTGCAAATTCTGGCATAATTTTTCACCTATAGATTTTATCATTGTTATGTATTATTATATATTAAAAATATAATGCTATAAACAGTAAAAATCAAACCTTTTTTTCCCTTCGTCTGTAATAAAATCATATGGAAAATATCTATCAATATTTAAACAAAAAGTTGTAGATAACACTTCCCTGATACATTAAAAAGAAAAAAATGACTATTATTAACTGCAGTGCTTTGTTTGTGGATGTTATAAGATTAAAGGCCTCACAAAATTTCACTCTTACAGGTCCAAAAAATAAGAAAAGCAATATCGCAGTAGTTATTATCCCGGTTATATAAACAGTCCATGCGGGAATAGAAGCATATTGCAAAAAATTTGCTATATCTCCCCGTGGTTTAATCCCCCTGATAATCGTATAATTTGACCAGCCACCAATCCCAAAAAATGCAAGACTATAAAAGAAAAACAACAAACTTCGGTTAAACATATTACTTCGCCAGTGAAGGCTCAAAATTAAAATAATGGAAAAGCAGGCAAAAATAAAATTTGAAAGTGGTCCAGCTAATGAAATCAAAGCTCCTTTCCAGCTTTTAAGTTCCGAAACCCTGCTATAGTCTACCTTTTCATCGATGCCAAATAGAAATGGAGTATAATGTATATCAAATGGATTTGATTTGATTTTAAAGATACTTGCCATAAAACTATGAGCCCATTCATGACTTAGAGTGTTTATATACATTGCAATGGTAGCAATTACAAAAAAGTTAAATACAAATTCACCCCATGGGATCGAGCTTCTCATATAATTGGTTTTTAAAGCTTAAAAACCTTATCATTTTCAATATGAACCTGTTTGACGGCATTACGTAAATCAACGACAAGTTTTGCCTTACTAACTATATTATCTATATCGAAACAGGAGTGATTTGTTGTAAAAACAACGCAATCGACCGAACTAATGAGTTCATCTGTTAGTTCAACACCTTTGTAGTGATGACCATTATCATCAACGACGTCGGGGATATACGGATCATGATAGATAACTTTTGCTCCCTTCTTTGCCACCTGTTCCATTACAAGAAGTGCGGGGCTTTCTCTTGAATCATCGATGTCTGGCTTATACGCAACACCCAGGAAGAGAATTGTCGAACCATTTAATGGCTTTTTTTGTCTATTCAAAGCATAAGAGATTTTGTTCATCATACGATAAGGCATGAGGTTGTTGATCTGTCCAGCAGTATGAATCATAGTAAGGTCAAAATTGAACCCTTTGGCAACATATTCAAGATAAAATGGATCAAGAGGAATACAGTGCCCCCCTATACCTGGACCAGGATAGAAAGCCTGGAAACCATATGGCTTGGTTTTAGCAGCTTCTATAACTTCCCAGATGTTAATATCCATCTTGCCAGAAAGCAGAGCAAGCTCATTGATAAGAGAAATGTTTATAAGCCTATAAGTGTTTTCAAGAATCTTGACCATTTCCGCTGCTCTTGGTGAGCTAACGGGATAAAGCTGTTTTATGGCTATCTGGTATAACTCTAAAGCTATTTTCTGAGCATCCTGCCCCAGACCACCGATGACTTTAGGGGTATTTTCAGTCTTATACTGTTTGTTACCTGGATCGACCCTTTCTGGAGAAAAACAAAGCCAGAAGTCAATATTTTCTTTTAAGCCAGAATTCTTCTCTATGATAGGTTTCATGAAAACCTCGGTAGTGGTAGGATAGGTTGTGCTCTCAAGAGAAATGAATGTACCAGCCTTCATATATTTCGCAATATCAAGGCATGCTGACTCAATATATGACATGTCTGGTTCTTGAAATTTATCTAATGGTGTTGGGACACAGATGATAACAGCATCACAATCTTTAATCCTTGTAAAATCTGTTGTAGCAGTAAGAAGTCCGTTTTTAACAACTTCGTTAAAAACAGCCGAATCGACATCCTGTATATAATTCTGCGATATATTCACAGATTTAACCTTATTTTCACTCTTATCAAAACCAATAACTTTGACCTTATTTTTAGCGAAAGCCACAGCTAAAGGAAGCCCAACATAACCAAGACCTAAAATACCAACAACGACTTTTTTTGAGCTTATTTTTTTTAATATATCGTCTTTATAACTCATAAATTCTCCTCATTTAACTAAAACACCATATTTAAATAGCATCATTAATGATTTTTACAATAAATTTCGAAAAAATTCCAGATTCATTTATTTCAATTTTTTTTTACCAGATCAAGATTAATAATATAAAATCTGGGCGAAAAGCTTTTGTTAAATCTTACTAAAAAATAATATTAAGGAATGAAGTCATTCTATAAAAAACCTATAAATCTATTCTTTTACTTGTTTTATTTCCCTTATAGCAATAATTGCATCCATAGATATAGACTTTTTTCTTACCATTTACGATAAGATATTCACCAACCACACAATCGTTGTCTTTTGTCAATCTTGAACCGCATAGAGGACAGATACGTAATTTATCATTTTTTAGTTTAGTCTTATCGATTTTGGAGTTCTTTCCTATCTTAAAGCCGATAAAATAGATAATTATCATTAAAAGGATTGAAAATACTAACACAAAAATAATTTCATTCATATATTTTTTAGCTTTTGAGTAATCTTGTGCCAAGTAATATTGATGATATAAAACATATAAAACCACAAATGACAAGAGATAAAGAAGCAGTGAGCTCTTCCGCAAGGAATCCTATTATCATAGACCCAAAAGGCATTATACCTCTAAAGGCAAATGTATGAAGCCCCATGACTCTTCCCCTATATTCATCCGATATTGTTATCTGAAGAAGTGTATTTGTAGAAGCACTTTGAAGAACCATGGCTCCTCCAGCAATGAATATCATAATTATACCAAGAACAAAATTGCTTGAAATAGAAAAAAATATTAGAGAGATACTGAATACTACCGAAGCGTAAAATATTATATACCGTATTTGACCCATATTTCTTCTAGAAGCCAGATAAAGTGTAGAAATCATAGCACCGCATCCAAGACTGCTCATCAAAAATCCAAGCGTGCTTGAAGAACCATGATAGATCTCTACTGCTATCACTGGCAATATCGTCGTAAATGAAACACCAAACAGGCTGAAACAGGCAAGTAAAATAAGTGAATTCAAAATATATGGATTTTTTTTAACCTGAATAAATCCCTCTTTTAATGATTGAAAAAAGGGTTCTGAATCATGTTGAGTTTTGTGGGATTTAAGCCTTAACATAAATAAAGAGATTAAAACCGCTGCAAAGCTTATGCCATTTATTAAAAAACAGACTCCCTCAGATATCTTTAACAAAAGAACTCCAGCTATTGATGGACCAAGCAATCTTGCAGCATTGAATAAACTGGAATTTAACGCTATGGCATTTGATAGATCCTCTTTATTATCCAGCATCTCAACAAACATAGACTGCCTGGCTGGTATTTCTATTGCATTGCAGATGCCTAAAATAGTATAAAGTATATATATAAGTTGAACTGTAATAAGATTAGACAAAGTAAAAAAAGGAAGAGTAAAAGCTAGAAGCATCATCAAAGCCTGCATAACCTTTACGATGGTTAATTTGTTTACCTTATCTATATATGCTCCTGCAAGTGGAGATAAAAAAAGAGCTGGAATCTGTGTTAAGAAAGTTGAAAATCCAAGAGCAATGGCCGAGTTTGTCAACCTGTATATAAGCCATCCAATAGCGACCTGTTGCATCCAGGTTCCTATAACCGAAATACCCTGACCAATAAAAAAGATTCTAAAATTTCTATTCGATAACGATCTAAAAGTATGTGCTATCTTCTGATTTAAGGTTCCCATCTATTTTCCTGATTGAACTTCTTGATTATTATATTTCTTTCCAGCAATGTGGATCAGATGCAAGGTAGTCTTTCGAAACTGAGTAAGCCATGGCTCTGCAACCAAAACATTCCCTGCTTTCGCATATACCACATTTACCTTTTATCAAACTTCTTTCTCCAAGATTGTTGTATATAAAGCTTGATTCTAGTATCTTATCAAGGCATCCATCCAATATGTTCCCAAGTGATACAGGTAATCTTCTGCAAGGAAATATAGAGCCATCTGGCATCACAGCAACTCCATCAGAACCTGCTATGCATATCCCTTTTTTTATCTCCATTTTATCCTTATAGTAGCTCTTTCCTGAAAAAAAAGGGAATATTCTATCTTTATGGTTATTCCTTTTTATCATCAAGGCTCTGATCTCAAAACTTCTATCTGCTGAGTAGTTGTATTTTCTAAGGTAGTATTCAAATAGCTCTCTTAACTGAATCTTTGTAACAACATTTTTAAAATTTTTATCATGATTTCCAAGAGGAACGAACTTTTCAATAATAGCACCATCAAGATTACAAGTTTTGATGAACTCATCAAGAACAAAAGCATCTTTAAAGTTAGATTTCATAAGAGTAAACATCAAAAAAACTTCAAAACGATTTCTATCTATATTTGAAATCCCTTTAATCACCTTTTCAAATACACCATTGCCCCTGATGGAATCATTTGAATCACTGCAAGTTCCATCGAGTGAAATAAATATTTTCTGACATTTCTTTATTTTGCTAAAATATGCAAGTTTTTCTTCCAGTAAAGTGCCATTTGTAATTATATTCGCCTGATCTATGAAAGATAGATTATCTAAATATTCCATAAGTTCAATCAAATGATCACTAAGTAATGGTTCACCTCCGGTTATTGAAAGATTAAGGTGTCTATGCATATTTTTCATAGAATAATTAAGATTATCAGCTATTTTGAAAAGAGAATTTAAATCCAGTTCCTGGTTATTTGAGTAATTATCTTGATAGCAATGTGTGCAGCGTAAATTGCATCTATCTAAAATATGCCACTGAATATGGAATTGTTTCATGTTTTTTCGCTCTTCGTAAAGTCGAAGAGCCTATTTTACTATTTTTATCCTTTTAAAAAAAGGCTCCTGACTTTTTAGCATTATATTATAAAATAAGGTTCATTCGACAAATTATTTTCTCGCTCTTCATTAGTCTTCAAGACCTTGCCATACAAAGAAAAATTACGAAGAATCTATTTTTACTATTCGCTTCTTTTCAGGTTAAGTCATAGAATAAAGTAAAATACAAAACACAAAAAAATATAAGTTTTTCTCAAAGCAAAGAGCGAAAATAAACAATCATATTTGTTCATTATTGTTATAAGGATTTATACATTTCTTTTTTTAAATAAGTATACACCCCCCGGATGAACGAGTATGCATATACTATGCTATACAAATATTGCTTTAATACTAAAAAGTAAGCATTAAGCGGAAGAATTAAAAATTATAAGTTCAGGAAAAGATCAATAAGCCCAGAAGTCTCGAAGTAACTTATAAAAATATTGGTTCAAAACTTTAGACTGTAACATATTTTAAAAATTTTTATCACTCGTTTATTGAGCACCATTTTTTTAATAATATCAAAGCTAAATAATTTGTAAAAATTTTTTAAAAAAAATGTAAAAATTTACCTTTTTTGCATAAAAGTTGGATCTTTAAATAAAAAATTCAAGATTAAAGTTAAAAAACCAGATACATTGTACTATGTTAGAAAATGGTATTGAAACAAGGAATGGACAACTTAATAGTATAAGAGGAAGGGAAAAAATAATAGAACAAATAGATGACCCTGTTACTAAAACTATAGTAAGCAATATAATAAAAAGTATTGAAATATTGGAAGAAGAAATAAAAAAGTTAGAAGAAGAGTTAAGAT
>Ga0208825_1002006_pt1 | contig 14233 bp, 9 predicted proteins | sample AD_UKC113_MetaG_FD_184450 | JGI IMG/M metagenome (GOLD analysis project Ga0208825, IMG submission 184450) | Active sludge microbial communities of municipal wastewater-treating anaerobic digesters from Hong Kong - AD_UKC113_MetaG (SPAdes)... | ecosystem: Engineered > Bioreactor > Anaerobic >...
AAATAAGAGCGCCCGTTTTATCCTTTTTGGAGGTACCTCCAAAAAGGATAAAACTAACTTGGAATTTATTTTAAATTGGTATACTTTTGCATTGAAATACCGGTATACTTTTAGAGTGAAATAAACAGATATCGTTGCTGTGAGCGGATGCATAATTTTTAAGGATTACGGTGTTTTTATTTTCAATGGCTTTGACCAGCTGCGCGACATTCCGCCCGTTTTTGCCGCTTACAATGGTTTCGGCCAGAATGTTGTAGTCGTAAACGGTGTAGAGCTTCTTTTTGAGGTTTTGCTTGAGGAGGTTGTTTTCGTCAATGCTTTCGATGGCCGACTTGAGGATATAGGCTTCTTCTTCGGTGAAATGGATCAGTTGGCTAATGTCTTTGAAATAGGGGGAAGATTTATCGAGTTTTGGGTAGTTGTTCGTTTTTTTAACAACAAAACCGGCCTCGCGAAAGGTGTTAATATAGCGATAAACGGAACGGGACGAAATTCCTAATTTGTCGGCTATTTCATCGACGGTCAATGAGCTGTTGGCTGTGAGCATTTTCATCAGCCGGAGCAGGCGTTCGAGTTTGGGTTGATCCATGAAATTATGATTTCAAAATTTTGAGTTCTTGTTCCAAGTCTTTTAACTTCAAATTCAATTCAACTTTTTTGTTAAATTGAGAGCAGACAAGAATTTTTTTTTTAAGCTGCTCAATCTCTTTCGAGAGCGAATTTACTCTGGAATTATAGGCCGAAAGATCAGCAATATTTTTTATACTGCTGTTTGATTGTGGAGATAATTGTCGGCAAAAGTCAAAAAAAACGGTGTCGATATCTTTCTGTAATTTGATGCGGTATGTATTTTCCGTTTTTTTGAACCACGGACTTGTATAAGTCCAATCAATAACCGATTTATCTTCATTTAGAGGTGAAGGGTGTTTTGCCGAAGCCGACAAATACACTTCGTTTGCAAACGAAACAATAAAGATAATATGATATGGGATTGTTTTGTCGATTATTTCAAGAATACTTTTAATCTCTTTTTTTTCTTTCAGCTCAATATTAAAAATTTGAATTTCCTCAATTTCTCTATGAGGAAGATTTGTAGTTTCAGTTGAAAGTGTATTACACCACATAATTTTAGCAATGTCATTGGTAAACATCGCCTTTTGTTTGGTATTCGTAACGGAGTCAAAAAGACTTTTAGCCACAAATCGTTGGACAATCGTATTATACGGTAAATTGAATAATTCCATTTAGCGTACAATTAAGAAGGTGATTAACTTGAAATCTTCAATTCCCTTAAATTTATTCTTACCGGATATTGTACCGCCGGATTTGAATAAACTTAAAATTGTTTTTTCTTCTTCTGTTTGTAATATGGAATGAATGCTTTGTTTAAGCAGGGTGGAATAATGATCCATTTTGTAATAATCGTTAGTCTCATCTGCAATTATGCGACAAAGATCATCAAAAGCTTGACGTTTGCCATTACAAGCAAGCCTCATTGCATCCAATATTTTTTTTGATTCGATATGTTTCAAAAATAATTCCCCTGTATTTTTGATATAAACCAAATAATAGGGGTGCAAACGATTGAGTTTACCGATATTCACGTTCTCGTTTACATTTTTCAAGACAAAAATTGCTCCTTGAGGTAAATTATCACCAGCCGGAATAACAGCATGTAAACCTTCAGGAAAGTTTTTCGCTTCTTTGTAAACTTTAATAAGATTACTCAAATCAACGCGAAAATCATTCAATCCCAAATCGGTAATAGAAACCCCCTCACGCAAATCTTCCAAATCAATCACTTCTTCTTTGAGCTTTTGTAGTTGGATTTTGCGATATTCCATTTCTTTTTCTTCCTGATTCAGCACATTATCATCGCCTGTGCCTGCCATATTGGCAATAAGCATACGATTTTCGACACGCTGCTTTAAGTTGATATATGTATCGAGGGTAACATCCGGCCAAAAATTGACAAGCGTAATGCTGTCGTTTATTGAGCCGATACGGTCGATACGACCAAAACGTTGGATAATGCGAACCGGATTCCAGTGGATATCGTAATTGATCAGGTAATCACAATCTTGTAAATTTTGACCTTCGGAAATGCAGTCAGTGGCAATAAGCAGGTCAATGGTTTCGGTTATATCCGGGTAGATTAGAGATTTCCCTTTGGACAAAGGAGAAAAACAAGAAAGGATTGCATTCAACTCTGTTGGGATTTTCTTTTCCGAACAAAGGCGGTGAGAGCCGGTTACCAAGGCAGTATTCAATCCATATTTTCCTTTTATGTACGTACTTAATTCTCGATATAAATAATCGGCTGTATCGGCAAAAGCTGTAAATATGATTGCTTTTTTGTTATTTGTATTGAAGGGTTGGGATATTTTATCGTCCAATAGCTTTTTTAAGACTTGTAGCTTAGTGTCGCGTTCTTTTACAATCGGATTTGTTTTGTTGAGCAAGTCGTTCAACAAGATTAAATCGGCAGTCAAATCCTCCTGCCATTTCATTTTATCCAAATCCGCAAGGTGAATTTTCACCTTTTTGCCAATAATATTCTCTTCATCACCCCAATCGGCTTCCCAATCGAAATTTTCATCGTTAATGTATTTTTGAATACCTTCGAACTGATTATCAAAGTTTTTTTGTTCAAGAGCTTTTAATGTTTTTTCTATCTGCTCAATAATTCCGAAGAGCGTGATGCGAAATGAGTGGACAGAACTCTCAATTCGCTTGAGCAAATTAATTCGCATCAGGATTTGTAAATTCAGTTCACGATCCCGTTGCTTCAATCGCCCGCCTTTTCCCTCTTTTACAGTTTTATCGTAGAGTGCTTCATAATACTCAATTCTGCTTGGCAGCACATAATTGAGAGGCGTATAAACCGATAAATTGAGAAAGCCGAGTTGTTCGGCAATGTATGCGAAACCTACGCTGTTGTCATCGGTCAGAGGGCATTCAATAGAAACCGGTTTATTGCGCTTCGGGAATGTGCCGATAGCGCTGGTATCGTAAAAATTGGTTATGTGTTTACGAGAACGGGCAATGGTAAGCGAATCGAGTACTTCAAAGAAATCGAAATCAAGCATATCGAGCAATTTATCGGTTGTTCGTTCAGCTGTTTCCATTTTACTCCAACTATTAAATGCCTTTTGAGCCTGACTGAATATTTGGTCAATTCCTTTTGAAGTGTTTAATCGATTGTCGATATTTTCGGGATCGCCTTCGTAAGCCAACGCCAATTGGTTGCGCAAATCGTTGAAACGGTTGTTAACAGGCGTTGCCGAGAGCATCAAGACTTTGGTAGGAATACCCTCCTGAATGATCTTTCGAAGAAGTTTTTGATATCGATTTTCCTTGCCGGCGACGGTGTTGTTATTCCGGAAATTATGAGATTCATCGATAACAACCAAGCCGTAATTTCCCCAATTAACGGCTTCGAGGTTTCTACCGTTGCTTTCCCCTTTTTCGCGGGAAAGGTCGGTATGGAAGAGCACATCGTAGCGAAAACGGTCGCCAGCCAGCAGATTGTTTTTATCGTTATATCGATAGGTATTCCAGTTAGCCTCTAATTTTTTGGGGCAAAGCACCAACACATCCTTGTTGCGCATCTCATAATATTTGATAACGCCCAGCGCAGAAAAGGTTTTACCCAATCCGACACTATCAGCAAGAATGCAACCGTTGTATTTTTCCAGTTTGTTGATAGCCCCAATAACTGCATCTTGCTGAAAGTTATAGAGTTTATTCCAAATAACAGAATCTTTGAATCCTACTTTATCATTTGGAAGATTATCCAGAGATAAGTCCTCCAAAAAGTCGTTGAAAATATTGTAAAGGGTAACGAAGTAGATAAATTCGGGAGAATTGTCCCTGTAGGCATTTTCAAAAAAGTCGCGTACTTTGTGGGTAACATCCGTCAATTCATCATCGTTCTCCCAAACTTGTCTGAACCATTCGAGATATGCCCTGCTGTGGGGATATTCTGTTTGCTGAATTAAAGTTGGAAAACCTTTATGTTGTGAAAGCCCTAAATCGGAAGTAGTGAAGCTGTTTATGCCCGAGTAAGCAAATTCGTTTTTATCCTTCCCCTCAATGTATATGAGTCCATTTAGCGGCGTTCGATTTTTGTTCGATTTGAAAGTAACCTTCTTTTTCACCCAATCGGCACATTCTTTGGCAATAGCGCGTTGATTGAGCCGGTTTTTTAATCGGATTTCGAAATCACCACCGCAAAGGTCAGCTTCGTTGTAGATATGAGGAATGTAAAACTGCCGTGCATCTTTCTTAAAATTTTCCTCGACGAAAGCAGGTGAGCTGAAAATAAACTGCAATTCGTCAATCTGATTGAGTTCTTTTTTCAAGGCTTCGTAAGCATACATGGAAAAAGAAGCCCCTGCAATATATAAGTGGCTTCCCTTTGTGATTGTCTGCTTTAAATCCTCAATCAAACGGGTATTTACGTTATCTATCAACTTCATTTTAAAAATTTATTTCAATTGCACCAGTTCCATCAATTTATCGTAATTATTCACCACATCATATTTCACCTCAGTCCCTGCAATTTCTTCGAAATGAACTTTGGCACAGTGTATTTTCAAATTCTCAGTACTTCGCAATTCCATTGAAGAATCTGATCCTTTCGTTTCGGCCACAAAGTAAATGTAGCGGACTTTTTCTTTATCGAAGACAATTGCCCAATCGGGGCTGTAACGACCGACGGGAGTAGTGATGTAAAAACTTTTTGGAAGCTTGGCATATACCACCACTTCCACGGCTTGATCCAATGCTTTTGCAAATTCGGCTTCTATGTTTGAATCAGAAGAAAGATAGTCATAAATATGCTTTTTCAAACTCATTGAATTCCGAAGTACCGTGTAGTCGTTAGTAAATACCGTTTTTGCATCATACTCGTCGTCGGTTTTGTGATATACAATGTTGTTGATTATGAGTTTAGCTTTAGCCTCGTTGATAATTTTGCTAACATTGGCAATAAATTCTTCGGGATTTTTGCGAACGAGATAAAATTTATCGGCCTTGATTTTTTGCAAAATCGCCACAATTGTACGGCGAGTCAGACTTGTTCGATTTTCAATTTCGCCCACAATATCGTACACCGTACTGTAAGATGGATTGCTTTTGAGTACGAATCGTTCGCTACTCGATTGTTCGATATGCGTTCCGTTCACCATATCCTGTTTTGTACCCTCTGTTTTTTGTTCCCCCGTTTTTACTTCATATATCGTATCAGCGATGTGTAAATCATGGTTAATTCCATTTGCACTTTCTTCAATCAGTTTGGGAGTGTCGAAATTAACTTCGTAAATGGTTTTCAGACAGATTTTCTTCCACAGCTCCTGAAATTCTTTCTTTTTGAAATTTTCGTTTGTAGGGAGCGTAATAGTAGCACGTTCATTTTCGGGTTTGAAAGTGCCTTCGGTGTAGATAGATTTCAAAAGATTTATCACACTTGCCCGATACACCTCCAAGCTCTCGGGTAGTGGAATAGTTTCTTTTTCAATTATTTCTTTGCCAACTGGAGTTATCTTATCTTCTTCGTCGATTATATCGTTTTTATAAAGCAGCTTGTTGATTTTTTTTGCATCGTCAGTCGTTAAGCGATATTTTTCGCCTTTTTCATTTTCAACCACTTTGCTAACGAAAAAGTCCACTTCTGCTTTTTGCGGACGGTCTTTGAGAGTGGCGGCAATTTCGCTTTGCAAGCCTTTGGCAAATGCCTCGTAACTTTCGGAAGCAATCACAGTAAGTACATTGACTTTGTGCACTTCATCGCCAATCATTTCATAATCCAAACGGACGCCGTCCTGATTGACACACAAACGCATACCACGTCCAACTTCCTGCCGCCGGCGAATTTCACTACCTCCTTCGGGATTCTTGAGCGTACAAATCTGGAACACATTGGGATTATCCCACCCTTCTTTGAGCGCCGAGTGTGAAAAGATAAAGCGGACAGGTTCGTCGAAGCTCAACAAACGTTCCTTGTCTTTCATAATTAAATCGTAAGCAGATGCATCGTCAGAATCTTCGCTGTTTCTCTTCAATGCAGGGTCAACCATTCGTTTTTTCTTTTTATCTATGGCAAAATAGCCCTCGTGGATACGTTGTGCATCGTCGCGTTCCAAATAGGAAAAATAATTTGGGAAATAGCCTTTATGCACCTGATTTGGGTCGGTATTTCTGAGATAATCGTTGTATTCCTGTTGGAAAAGATCGAGAAAATCGTTTTTGGCGTTGTTGTATTCGTCTTCGAAAATTTGAGCATATTCACCGGGGGATTCTTCGCCATTGTCATCATATTTGCGATAACGCTCCACCGAATCGATAAAAAACAGTGTCAGCACTTTTACGCCTTTATCGAAAAGCTGTTTCTCTTTTTTGAGGTGGGAAAGAATGGTTTCGCGAATTTGAACACGACGGAGGGTGCTATCATTTTGATCGTTGATGATATCGCCGGGGAAAATGTCAATCCCGCCGACAACGATTTTGTTTTGTGCGCCGTTAATCTCTTCGATCATCACATTTCGATAAGCAGGCATTTCGCCCGAAAGCTCGAAAAGATTGGCACCCTGTTCCAATTTCTTTCGTACGCGTTTTACTCCTTGGGATGAACGCTGCTCAAATTCTACCAGAGCCAAAGGCGGCTTGTTGGTGCTCAACATAATTTGTTCCAAATACAAATACCCACTTGTACCGGTACTACTTTTCAAATTGATCCCCTTCACCTGAATTTTTTTGACAAGCTTTTTATTGTATGCATCGAGTGCATCCAAACGATAAACTTTGTTGTATTCCACCCGATGGGTAGCCGAATAGCGTAACGTAAACAAGGGGTTGAAGTCCTGCATACTTTCGAGCGTTCTGGCGCCATCAACGGATTGAGGTTCGTCAATAATCAAAATGGGATTGGTTTGCGAAATAATTTCTATCGGCTTACGCGTACCAAATTGGTCAAGTTCCTGATAGATACGACGAGCATCAGCACCACGAGCATTGAATGCCTGTGTATTGATAATCATGACGCTGATACGACTATCAGAAGCATAATTTTCAATATCCTGAGGACTGCCCGAATTGTAGATAAAAGGGGCTATCTTATGCCCGTACAGCTCCTGAAAGTGATCTTGTGTCAATTCAAAAGACTTGTAAACACCCTCGCGAATGGCAATACTGGGCACAATCACAATGTATTTGCTCCAGCCATATTTTTTGTGCAGTTCGTACATCGTTCGGATATAGGTGTAGGTTTTTCCTGTACCGGTTTCCATCTCGATGGTGAGGTGGTAGCTTCTGTTTTTATCTTCTTTCGGACGTTCGATGGCTGTGCTTTCGTGTATATTGCCGGCTGCCTGTACTTTGCGGATATTTTCCAAAATATGCTGTTCGGTGATTTGAATAGGGCTGTTGCGATAACCGATTTCTTCGAATATATCATCTTCATCCGTAAAAATTTTTGTTTGAGTATCACCATTGGCAATCTGTTTCGCCTTAAGAATAAGCTCCTTGCTACGTTCTAATGTAAAACGGTTGGTTTTCAACGGTTGCCCTTCGAAACAATCGACCACCGCCTGTACGGCATCTTTCTGAAATTGTTGTTCTTTGAATTGCAGTTTCATTGTTTACTAATCAAGTTCAAAACTTTTTTACCGGTTTCCGTTATTTTATAAGCTTGAGCCGGATTTGTTTTATTTTCAGGATATTTCATTTCTATCCATGTTAAATCAATTAAAGGGTCAATATATTTTTTTCGGTTTTTTGATTGATTCGATAAATCAATTTTATTAAATATATCTTCTCTACTAATCCAAGAAGTTGCAACAGAAAGGATATTCTTAACTTTTGCATGAACTTGTTCCGTAATAATTTCATTAGCTTGGTTACTTACTTGGTTACTTACTTGGTTACAAAATGCAACAATATCTTCTATAGAATTGAATACCAGCTGATCTTCGGTGTAGTTTACTTCGCCTGCACGACATCTATCTGAAATTGTTGTTCTTTGAATTGGAGTTTCATCAGAATATAATTTATTTTTTAATGATCTGATGGAACCCACATGTCTGAATATTATATTCATTCGTGTTTGTGTATGTAATACATATGGGTTTCATAACATTTCCTATTCACGGATAGAGTCTGCTCACCAATCAGGAATATGATTTTCATAAGTGAACAATATAGACCTATTTTATTTTTTCGCTAAGTACGCCTGTTCAGGATGATTGATCATTTCGGGGTACAGATAAATCAATTCTCCTTCTTGTATCATTACTGTTAGATATTTTCGTTTTATATAATCATCCCCTTTATTTAAATATGATGCTATTTCAACTGCTTTCATCGCTCGAATCGCACATAAATCTTTAATAATAGCCTTAATTTTTCCTACATCATGCTCTCTTTGATTAAGCTGAGCTATCCGGTCAAGTAATTCTTGAGGTGGTGCACTTAATTCTTGAGGTGATGCACTTAATTCTTGAGGTGGTGCACTTAATTCTTGAGGTGGTGCACTTAATTCTTGAGGTGGTGCACTTAATTCTTGAGGTGGTGCACTTAATTCTTGAGGTGGTGCACTTAATTTTTCTCCTGCAATATAATAAGTACTTTTCCCTTTGCCTTTCTGATTTAGTAAGCCAATGGCTTTAAGAGTTCTAAGTTCACTACTTGCCTTTAGGGTATCACAATCGGCCATCTGCCTATAAGTCTGATTATCTATAGCTCCAACCTCCCGAACAAATATTAATGCTTGTTTCTGACTATCAGTTAAATCATAAGCCTCAAAGGAGTTGAGCCAAATAACATCTTTTTCATTCAAGAAATGATGCAAAAGCAATCTTGAAGTAAATTCATTACTATTTCTGTCAGAATCAAAAGTAGGTGGAGCTAAGTGAGCTTGTTCCATTAACTTACGCATAGCCCTAATGCCGGAACCCTTGGTCTCAGCTAAATTTGTTTCGTGAAAAACAGCAGCGATAAAAGGATTTCGTGTTTCGCTACCAGGTTCTCCCAAGTGTTCTTCGGATTTCAAAGAATATCCCGGATTGATAATTTCGATACGATTGTCATAACGAATAACTTGTATAGGGCGATGTTCGCGATAAGAACGGTGCATTAAAGCATTAACAATAGCCTCACGAAGCGCTCTGGTAGGCAAACCAATGGAGCTTGCCTGAATACCTTCTTCAGGTAATAAAAAGCCTTTAGGCAAATCAGACTGAATGGCATCAATCAATCTAAAAATCAGGGTTAAGAGTGGGCCTCGCATATCAATAGTTGTAAATCGATTGTCAGGATCTTCTACCCACTTATTACCAGGGACTCTGATATAATCAACACGCAACATGGGATAAAATGTCCTTAATGCTTTTGTTGTCCCAAAAAGCAACAAGCCTGCCAAATTAAGTTCTGTTTTGTTTTCGCGATTCAAACAGCCTAATGCCTCTAACAGCTCATTATCGGTATAACTTAATTCTTCAGCTGCAGGATTCACTTTCTCCCGAAGATTTCTATATCTCTTTAGCGCATTTTCATCCACATCATTCATACTTGAACCTTTTACGGGCGTTTGGTCAAAACTGGTAGCATCCGCATAAAAGATGTGCATATCATCTTCGGTACAACGCTGGTCAGTAGAAGCAATCCGCCGATAGGCACCCGATGGCAAACCGTCGGATTTGAAATATAAAGGTTTCTGATTTTGTGGCAATTCGTCCACCTGAACTTTAATGACAGTATGCTTATTAATTGTTTCTACACTTACTTTAGGACGAATAGGCATATTAAACATAGAACTGCATTGAGACACAAGATCTCGTTGAAACTTATCGGGATCTGGAATGTGCACTGTTTTATATTGAGGGAAAAGGCTTGTTTTATCTTCAGCTACGCCCATCAAAATATAACCACCTGTTAAACCGGGTTCATTGGAAAAAGCACATACGGTTTCCATAACAGAATGAGAACTCTCATGTCCTCCCTTTGCCTCAATCCATTCGCACTCATCTTGTTGATTGAGTAATTCAAATAATTCTTGTGCCGTATAATTTTCCATCCGTCAAATCACCTTCATTTCTGTTTCGGGACTGAGTTGTTTGAGCAATTGCTGCACATTGATTTTGGCGGTATCGCCGGCGAAACCGCTGTCGCGGAATACCACGCGCAATGGTTTTTCTTTGGCAATGGCTTTGGCAAAATCTTCGTCGATGCCGGTATCAAAGCAGGCAAGCAGTGAATCTTGCGCTACCCGAAACACTTGTTTGCCGCAAATGTCGATCTGCTCAATTTTATACGAAAGCGGAAGTCCCCAATCGAGCATTACCTGCGCCAAAAGGTCGTCGGCAGTGCGATCGGGCTTGATATTATCGGCAAACAGATCCAGATTTTCCTGCTTGTAGTCTTGCGGACGGTAATACACATCCTGCATGTTGCTGCTATCGAGTCGATAGACGCGAAATCCGTAATCCTGAGTATCTTCAACATGAGCAAACATTCCATCTTTAGCTGCTTTATTGCGTTTTTCTTCTTTTATTTTATTGGCAGCACGGCGGATACGTTCTTTGCCAATTTCGCAAATATTTTTGTAGCCTGCTTTGTAGGCTTCACTATTCTCATCGGTTAGCTCGGGCAGCTGCACCATGATGAACTTACGATTGCCACCATCTTCGGCATTGAGCTGCATGACGGCATGGGCGGTAGTGGCGGAACCGGAGAAAAAGTCGAGGACAATGTCTTTAGGTTTTATATTTACCAGTTTTATTAAATGTATAATTAAATCAACAGGCTTTGAATATTGAAATACTCTTTCGTCAAAAAGAGTTTTCATGTCAGCAGAAGAGTTTGCATTTAAAATTGAAGTAATTAAATTTTTGTGAGGAGCGCCCCTTTCTATATGATTATTTTCATTATCAACTTTCAAATAATTTTTATAACAAACAGACCAGCCACTCTCTTTATTATCTGATTTTCTAAATTCAATAAAATTGTTTTTTCTCGCCCATTCTATCTTTGCCTTACTCCATTTCCAAATCCAACCATCATTCCTATATTCTGTCCTTCCATTTGGATATGTAATTGTTCCATCTGGACATTTAATTGCAAAATTTAAGGAGTCACTATATTGTAAACCTCCTCTATCTAAATTGTCAATATAATAAGGTCCCCTATCCTCAAAAAAATTATCTCTGTATCGATATCTATTCAAATCATAAGATTCAGTATTTTTCGAAAAGACTGTTGAAACCGTGTTGTTATTCTTAACATATACTAAAACGCTTTCGGTAATGCAAGATATTGAAATTGCATCTGAAGCTCCTGTTTTTTTTTGCCAAATCATATTGACAACGAAATTCCCTTCCCCAAACACCTCATCACACACTTTCCTTAGATTATGCACCTCATTATCATCAATCGAAATAAAAATCACGCCGTCGTCGGTCAGCAGATTACGGCCTAATTTGAGGCGCGGGTACATCATGGAGAGCCAGTCGGAATGATAACGACCGGAGGTTTCGGGATTGGCTACCAGGCGGCGGTTGTATTCATCAATTTGTCCGCTTTCAAAGAGTTCGGTTTCGCGGTCGGTGGCAAAGTTATCTTTGTACACAAAATCGTTGCCGGTATTGTAGGGCGGATCGATGTAAATCATTTTGATTTTGCCGAAGTAACTTTCCTGTAAAAGTTTCAGCACTTCGAGGTTGTCGCCCTCAATGTAGAGGTTTTCGGTATTGTCGAAATCTACGGAATCCTCACGCACGGGGCGGAGTGTTTTGGTGGTGGGCAGGTTGGCCGTAACAATGGCTTCGCGTTTGCCGGGCCACTCGAGGCGGTAACGTTCGCGGTGGCCTTCCACTATGTCGTGGCTCAACTCTTGCCGCAATAGGTCGAAATCAATCTTTTTCCCTTCGGCAGTTTCGGTAACGCATTGTGGAAATAATGCGGCCAGTTTTTCTATGTTTTCATTCACGAAATCGGGAGTACGGAGGTCGAGTTTCTCTATGTTACTCATATCTTATTTTATAGCTATCTATTAAAACTTCGTTTTGTTTTTTAGCTTTATATTTTTGGAAAATTTTCAGAGTAAGGCAAAGATAAACAATTATTCACACATAAAACAGACGTAAAAGAAAAGTTTTAAATTTCAAAGAAAATATCTGATTTTGACAACTTATGACAAAAAGAAAAAGCAACCACAAACAGTTATCAGTTTTCAGCTAACAGTTGTCAGTTGATATAAGCATATTGGTGAAATGTTGGTGCCGGATTTCAAATTTACAATTCATGTGGATTCGGACAATTACATAAATAAAGAAGAAATGAATGATGCGCTGGTGGCTTTTCTTGTCTATGTTTTTACGGAAGGCATGGTGAAGTGAGAAAAGAACTAAACGTAAAAACTCCTTTTCAAGCAGTTGAAAAATGGTTGAAAAGAAACCTGAAATTTTCAAACAAAATCCTTCTGAATTTAAAAATTAAATTATGCTTTTGAAGCCTATTGAAAATCCAAGTTTTTTCATAAGTGAAACTTGACAGGATACAATTCATAATTATGTATAATTTATTTAAACTATTCTTAAATATACAACTGCCTTAATCTATAATATTAAACAATATTATATTTTTACAAAGTTTTAGTTCATTTTACTGAATTAAAAAAAATTCACCCAATATTTATCATTAAAAAATCACAAGTATGGCAGAAGAAAAGATTTATTTTGAGGAAGGTGACGTAAAAGTTACCAATGCCCGCTTTTTAACTTATGGTAAAATGCATTCTATGGCAAATGTTACCTCTGTTGCCAAGTATGTAGTAAAGCCAAAACGTACAGGGCCGATTGTTTTAGGTATTATTGGTTTAATTTGTTTTGCTTTTAAATGGTGGTTGGCTGTTCTGTTGCTTGCCGGTGCAGTAGCCTGGTGGATGACACAAAAGAACAACTATGTAGTATCGTTGGCAAGCTCATCGGGAAATCAGGAAGCTCTTTCCAGTACCGACGAAGCATTTATTGACCGAGTTGTCAATGCTTTGAATGATGCTATTGCAGAAAGAGGTTGAGCTTTTTCAAAAGAATTTGAACCTGCCGGTATTGACTTTTGCCGGCAGGTTTTTTCATGAAAACAGGTAACCTTTATGGGAATATTAGTTTAGGTATATTTGTCTGAAAATCTTGCAAATAGGATTTGTTTGTTTTTGGGCATCTGAGTTGTCGGTATGGATAAATTTTAACATCTAATTTCATTATACATTATGGCGGGGAAAAAATATCAATTTTCAAAAAGTTTTCCTGAAAATCCCATTTCAAAAGCATGGGACAATGAAGAGCTAATAGAATGTTTGGCCTATGGAGAAGGCAAATGGCTATTGGTAACTGATCCCGATAGTTCCTATTCGGGTCAGCGATGGAGTACCCGTTCCGAGTTTCCGAAAGATGCCATTTCCACCGGATGGAATGATGGCTTGGATATCAGTTGGCTTGGTTATGGAGAAGGAGTTTGGTATGTTGTCATGTCGGGCAGTACAGGTGTAGAAGAGCAGCGATGGATTACCGATGGAAATTTTCCTGCCGACGAAATAAAAGAAGCCGTTAAATCGGGTGAATCGATTATAAGGCTTGTGTATGGCAATGACAGATGGGCAGCAGTGTTCGGAAAAATGTCGAAATATGGGACTCAAATTTTTGGACTCTACAGCGATTTCCCTGCCAAAACCATAAACGATTACTGGGCAAAAGGATATTTTATTACTTCACTTAGTCCTGCCAACGGGAAATGGGGTTTGGTGATGACGAAAGATGCACCTTTTGAAAATCAGTTTTACGTTTCTCATAAGCAGTTTCCGGAAGAAGATGTCAAATCAAAGCTCAATGAGGGTTACGAAATTACCAACGTCAGTTATGGCAACGGTATATGGCTGGTAGTGATGTCTATACCTTTTGAAGAACCGGCCGACAACAAGGAAGAAGAATTTACCTTTGATCCGGATGAATCGGAGGTCGAGCAGAAAGCCCAGCCGGCTAAGGAGTTGAATATTTCGCCCAAAGCCATGAGATATTATCAGACGGGCATGGAATATTTTGACAGAAAAGAATATCAGAAAGCCATTGATTATTTTGAAGATGCCTTAAAACTTTCGCCGGAGTTTCCATCAGCCTTGAACAGTATTGGCGCGGCATGGTCGTGGCTCGGTGATATGGAAAAGGCGCTGAAATATTATCAG
>Ga0208825_1002007_pt1 | contig 14232 bp, 9 predicted proteins | sample AD_UKC113_MetaG_FD_184450 | JGI IMG/M metagenome (GOLD analysis project Ga0208825, IMG submission 184450) | Active sludge microbial communities of municipal wastewater-treating anaerobic digesters from Hong Kong - AD_UKC113_MetaG (SPAdes)... | ecosystem: Engineered > Bioreactor > Anaerobic >...
TCCGGGACTTGCTCGAGAAACGGCTGGGCTTGAGTCCCGACTCCGTCGAAGAGGAACTGGGGACGATCTTCCTGGACGGGAGGCCCGTGGACGACCTGGACGCGACCCGGTTGAAAGACGGCTCCCGCCTGGCCCTTTCCGCCGCCATGCCGGGGCTGGTGGGAGCGGCCCTGCGCCGGGGGGGCTTCTACGCCGCGTTTCGAAGCGACATCTCCCACCGAGAAGAGGATCCCGTTCCGGGGATTCGAGAGGCCGTCGTTTGGGTAAAGCTCTTCAACCTGGTGGCTCGAACCCAGGGACCCCGGGTCCTGGAAAAGGGAATTCTTCTTGAAAGAAACCACCTGCGGGAATTTCTCGAGGATCACACCGGGGATTTTCGTGCCCACTGCAGGTCCGTCCGGGTGAACGGCCGCGAAACGGACCCGGACGGGATGCTTGCAGCCGCGGGTTCCCCCGGATCGGACCGGGTCCGGTTGAGGGTCCTCTCCTGACACCCGCCTGCCCGGGACCTCCCGCCTTCTTCCTTCTTCGATAACCCATGGACATGCAGGAATTTTCCCTTCCCGGTCCTTTTCCACTCGAGGCATGAGCGCCAACCCCTGGCAGGTTTTTCCCTTCCCGGTCTTTCCCCGTTTTCCGGGGAGAATCCGGTGGAATTCTTTGCCGCATCCCTCCCTCGACGGCGTGCCTCGACTTTTCCCCTCCCTTGACGGGAGCGGTTCGGGGAGGGGGATGAATGGGCCCGCAATCTTCCAAGACCGACCTCCCTTTTCCTTGCGCAAAACCGGGGATCATGGTGGAATCCAGCCTGGGGTCGAGAACCGGCCCCGTCGCGTTACGGGTGCTTTTGTTCCCGGGCGGCTTTCGAATCGAAGGGCGTTGGCGGCATGGATCACGGAAGGAGGGTGGGATGAAACGCAGGGAAAAGAACCTTGGAGCGGTTGCTTTGGCCGTGTTCCTGTCGGTGACGGTCTGTATGCCGGTTTCCGGCCGGGGTACCTGCAGCGAGGCGTCGGAAACCGATCTCCCGGTGGCAGGGGGCTATACCCTTACGGTCAAGAACAATTGCGATTTTGACCTCTACCTGCGCGGTGCGGACCTCTCGAGCCGCCTGGTGCCGGACAACCAGCTCCTTTCCGCTCACGGGGGGTCTCACCAATACCAGGTCCCCATCCCGTGGACCTCGGGAAGGATCTACGGCTGCTGGGACGACACCTCCAAGATGGACATCATCGGGGGAAAGAACGCCTATACCATGAAGCAGCACTGCGGTTTCGTGGAGATGACCCTGAAAGCGGGAGGGGTCCTTTCCTCGAACATCACCTTCGTGGACGCCATTTCCCTGCCCATGCGCATCGAGGCCCCGGGAGGAAGCGCCTGCACCAACGGGGGTTCGGTGACGGCCGCCTTCAACCCCGCGGATATCGTCAGCAAGTGCCCGACCAAGGTTTTGAACAACCGTGCCTGCATCAGCGCCTACTATTACTGTGCGGATTTCTGCCGCCCCGGCGACCGAACCTGTGCCGCCTATTGCTCGAAGTTCGATCCCGTCATCAAGGACTGCAAGGCCCATTACCCCGGCTGCAACGCGGGCAACGCCGTCACCAAGGACGTGTACGGGTGCACTCCCACCTCCTTTTTCAGCAGCGCCGCCGGGGAAAAGTACTGCGCGGCCATCAACCGGGGCATCCTCGAATCCTACGACAAACAGACGAATCCCAAGACCTTCTACCCCCAGGGAAAGCCCTACAACGACTATTCCGCCCTGGTGCACAAGACGGTGGGTCCCATTTTCGGGTTCCCCTACGACGACTATCCCAGCCGGCTCAACCAGGGGGGGTATCTCAACTGCCAGGCGTCTTCCCAATACATCCTTACCTTTTGCCCCAACCGCGGCAAGCTGATCTACTCGTACCTGGGAGACGCCCTGTCCTGGACGGCTTGGGACGGGGACGTCTTCCGGTTTTCCGGCACGGCGGAAGAAGAGGTGGTTCTCAGGCTCGAGGCCGTGGGGGATGATGCTCGGGGGAGAGCGGACCTGGTGGTCCGGGGCCGCGACTTCCAGGAGAAGGACCGGGGGGAGTTGCCCCTGGCGGTCCGCCTGACTCTGCCCCACACGGGCACCTACCAAGTCGCCGTGCACAACGCGGCCGGGGGGGCGAAGGCGTATGTAGGCCACTATCGCCTGAGCATCGAGTGTTCCCGGAACGCCTGGGAAACCCTGAAACCGGCCCACGGGGTCGAGTAGAAAGAAATCGGGGAAAGAAGTTGCCCGGCGGGGGCGGCCCCGGTTCCCGGCCCGTCCGGTCGAGCCTGGAAGCGTCCATGCGTCCTTCTTTTCCGGAGAGCCGAATCCAATGACGGGCAAGAGTCGCCAAGATCCGGCTCACCCTCACCCTGAGGGAGAGGGAACCCGTGACTCAACCGCATCAGGGATTTCCGTTCGGGGATGAATCCTCGATCCTGCGGCAACCCCGCAAAACAAAAAGGAGCCGACCCCATGGGCCGACTCCCGGATTTTTCTGGCGGGGTCGACGAGACTTGAACTCGCGGCCTCCGGCGTGACAGGCCGGCGTTATAACCAACTTAACTACGACCCCGCATGTCGTGGTGGGCGGAACAGGGCTCGAACCTGTGACCCCCGGCTTGTAAGGCCGATGCTCTCCCAGCTGAGCTATCCGCCCGGGACCACCTGCCCGGCCAGCGTTTCCGCCTTGCAGGTTGAACGAGGGGGAAATGTACTTCGAGGCCCCTGCAAAGTCAAGGGTTTTCTAGTGAGCCCGGATCTCGTCCACGGGCGGCTCCTTGGCCTCGAAGAGCACCGCTTTGCCTTCCACCTCCTCGGGTTCCCGGAAAAGCTCCTGTCCCTCCTTGAGGGCCAGTGCCCTCACCAGGACATCGTCCATGTGTTCGATGACCTCAATCTCGATCTCCTGGAGGATCTTGGCCGGAATCTCTTTGAGGTCCTTGGCGTTGTCCTTGGGGATGAGGACCTTCTTGAGAAGTCCTCGGTGTGCGGCGAGGATTTTCTCCTTGAGTCCCCCGATGGGCAGGACCCGTCCCCGGAGGGTGATCTCCCCGGTCATGGCCAAGTCCGATCGTACGGGAATGCGGGTGAGGGCGGATACCAGGGAGGTGGCCATGGTGATGCCCGCCGACGGACCGTCCTTGGGGATGGCTCCTTCGGGCACATGGACGTGGATGTCGAATTTCTGGTAGAAATCCGGCTCGATGCCCAGGCGCGCCGACCGGGACCTCACGTAGCTCAGGGCCGCCTGGGCGGATTCCTGCATCACTTCCCCCAGTTTCCCCGTAATGATCATCTTCCCTTTGCCGGGCATGATGATGGATTCGATTCCCAGGATATCCCCGCCGAATTCCGTCCAGGCCAGCCCGATGGCCAGGCCCACCTCGTCCTTTTCTTCGGTTCTCCCGTACCGGTACTTGGGAATTCCCAGATACTCCTGGACCAGCTCCTCGGTGAGCTCGATCCGGGTTTCCGGCCCCTGCCGCACCACTTCCTTGGCCACTTTGCGGCACACGGACGCGATTTCCCGCTCGAGGTTTCGGACCCCCGCTTCCTTGGTGTAGTGGCGAATCATGTACAGGAGGATCTCGTCGGTGAAGATCACGTTTCCCGGCTGCAGCCCGTTGGCCTTGCACTGCTTGGAGACCAGGAAATTCCGGGCGATGTTCAGCTTGTCGAATTCCGTGTATCCGGCAATCTGGATGATTTCCATCCGGTCCCTCAGGGGAGGCGGAATGGAATGGAGGTTGTTGGCGGTAGTGATGAAGAAGACCTCGGAAAGGTCGTAATCCAGGTCCAGGTAGTGATCGTTGAAGGCGAAATTCTGTTCGGGATCCAACACCTCAAGCAGGGCCGCCGAGGGATCTCCCCGAAAGTCCATGCTCATCTTGTCGATCTCGTCCAGGCAGAAGACCGGGTTGTTGCTCTTCACCTTTCGCAGGCTCTGGATGATCTTTCCGGGCAGCGCCCCGATGTAGGTTCTCCGGTGGCCGCGGATCTCCGCCTCGTCCCGCACGCCTCCCAGGGAGAGCCGAATGAAGTTGCGGTTCATGGAGCGGGCAATGGAACGGGCAAGGGAGGTCTTTCCCACCCCGGGGGGACCGACAAAACACAGGATGGGTCCCTTGATCTTCTTGACCAGGGCCTGCACGGCCAGGTATTCCAGGATCCGTTCCTTGGGCTTCTCGAGGCCGTAGTGATCTTCCTCGAGGATGACCGATGCCCCTTCGATGTCCAGCTTGTCCCGGGTCTTCTCGTACCAGGGCAGGGAGAGGATCCAGTCGATGTAGTTGCGAACCACCGTGGCCTCTGCGCTCATGGGAGACATCAGCTTGAGCTTCTTAAGCTCGGCCCGGACTTTGGTGGCGGCTTCCTGGCTCAATTTTTTGCGCTTGATGCGCTTCTCGAGCTCCTCGAGCTCGGACTTGAAGTCGTCCTTTTCCCCCATTTCCTTCTGGATGGCGCGCATCTGTTCCGTGAGGTAGTATTCCCTCTGGGTCTTTTCCATCTGCTTTTTCACGCGACCCTTGATGCGCTCTTCGGTGAGCCCGATTTCGATTTCCGCCCGCAGGTGCCCGAAAACCTTCTCCATCCTCTGGGCCACATCCACGGTCTCCAAGATTTGCTGCTTGATGTCCAGTTTGAAGGGGACGTAGGACGCGATGGTATCGGTCAGCCGGGAGGGTTCGTCGATGGCCGCGACGGCGTCCAAAATCTCCTGGGTGATTTTCTTGTTGTGTTTGGCGTAGGCTTCGAAGGTGGAGCGAATCCCGCGGCGCAGGGCTTCCACCTGGATGGGGTTGGGCGGAGGTTCGGAGAGCACCTCCACCTGCACGTGGAAGTAGTCCGGGTGGGGAACGAAGTGGAGCACCCGGGCCCGCTGTTCTCCTTCCACCAGCACCTTGACCGTTCCGTCGGGCAACCGAAGGATCTGTAGGATGTTGGCAATGGTCCCGATACGGTAGATGTCCGATTCGCCGGGGGTATCGGTCTTTGCCTTGGTCTGGGCGGCCAGAAAGATCCGTTTCTCGGAACTCATGGCCTTATCCAGGGCATTGACCGACTTATCCCTGCCGACGAACAGGGGAACCACGATGGAGGGAAACACCACGATGTCCCTGAGGGGCAACAGCGGAAGAGAAACGGGGCTGACAGGGTTCTGCTGATCCTCTTTGTTTCGGTTTAGCTTGAACATGGCACGACACTCTTCTTCCTCGGTATCGTATAGGATGTAGCCATCTGAAGTCGTGACTTCGAGGTGTCCGCGACGGGGGCGTCAGGGCCGCATCCTCAACCCTGCCTTCCCGTTACGCAGACTCTTGATTCTGGCCTCGGTAGAGCAGAAGCGGGGTCTCGTGCTTCAGGATGACGTCTTCTCCGATAATGCACTCCTGGATCTCGGGGTGGGAGGGCAGATCGTACATGATGTCCAGCATGATGTTTTCCATGATGGACCGAAGGCCCCGGGCCCCGGACTTTCTTCGCAGCGCTTCCTTGGCGATGGCCCGAAGCGCCCCTTCGGTGAACCGAAGACGAACCTCCTCGAGCTCGAAGAGCTTCTTGTATTGCTTCACCAAGGCATTCTTGGGTTCCGTCAGGATCCTCACCAATTCATCTTCGGTGAGTTCGTTCAAGGTGGCGATGACCGGCATGCGGCCTACAAATTCCGGGATCATGCCGAATTTTATGAGGTCCTCGGGCTGAACCTGGATGAGGATTTCGCCGATATTGCGGTCTTCCTTGCTGCGTATTTCGGCGCCGAACCCCATCCCTTTGACTCCGACCCGGGACTGGATGATGGTTTCAAGGTAGTTGAACGCTCCCCCGCAGATGAAAAGGATGTTGGTGGTGTCGATCTTGATGAATTCCTGCTGGGGGTGTTTCCTTCCCCCTTTGGGGGGAACATTGGCCACCGTCCCCTCGAGGATCTTGAGGAGGGCCTGTTGGACACCCTCCCCGGAAACGTCCCGGGTGATGGACGGGCTGTCGGATTTCTTGGCGATCTTGTCGATTTCGTCGATGTAGACGATTCCCCGGGAGGCTTTCTCGATGTCATAATCGGCGGCCTGGATGAGGCTCACCAGGATGTTCTCGACGTCTTCTCCCACGTAGCCTGCTTCGGTAAGGGTCGTGGCGTCCGCGATGGTGAAGGGAACATTGAGGATCCTGGCAAGGGTTTGGGCCAGAAGGGTCTTTCCGGAGCCCGTGGGACCGATCATGAGGATATTGCTCTTCTGCAGCTCCACATCGTTCTTGTCCAGCTTGAGCTCGATGCGCTTGTAATGGTTGTGCACGGCGACGGAAAGGATCTTCTTCGCTCGTTCTTGACCGATGACATACTGGTCCAGGATGCCCTTGATCTCGACGGGCTTGGGGATCTGGGTGGCCCTGGCCGCCTCCTCCCGTTCGTATTCCTCGGCGATGATGTCGTTGCAGAGCTCCACGCATTCGTCACAGATGTAGACCGTCGGCCCGGCGATCAACTTCTTCACTTCGTCTTGGCTTTTCCCACAGAAAGAGCACCTAAGCTCTCCGCCTCGATCATCCCGCTTCCTAGCCATGAAAAATCCTCCTTGGCCATCTTGTACGACACCTTCACCGACAGGAAACCGCTTCGGTGTAAATGATTGGGTTAGCAACAGGCGTGGGCTTGGAGGGCGCCACCCCTCGAGTTTGACGCTCATTCCGGGAATGCGGGCCCCTGTTTCCTCGTGCAGAATGTAGACCGGCGCCCGCAGCCGTCCCACATCATCACAGGTAACCTTTGGAAAAGAAAAGGTCAATTTCTTTCTTTGTCCAGAGGCCTATGCATAGGAAATCGGATTTCACGGCGGATGGGATGAGGGGTTTTCCAGGGGCGGGGGCAAAAAGAAGGGAACGACCGAAAAGGATCGGGCCTGAGCGCCATGGCAGCCGCCGGGTCCCATGATGGAATCCCCCCCGGCAGGAAGAGCTTGCCGCCCGCCGAGGGGAAAAAACGGCCAAGGTCAGGGTTTGATGCCGGTCTTTCGACTGAGGATTACCTCGTCCACCATTCCGTACTCTTTGGCCTGTTCGCCGGACATGTAGAAGTCGCGATCCGTGTCGCGTTCGATCTGATCGAGGGGTCGTCCCGTATGATCCACAAGGATCTGGTTGATCTCTTCCCTCAGGCGCAGGATCTCTCGGGCCTGGATCTCGACGTCCGTGGCCTGCCCCTGGAAACCGCCCATGGGTTGGTGGAGCATGATTCGTACATGGGGAAGGGCGAACCGTTTTCCCTTGACCCCCGCTGCGAGCAATACGGCGGCCATGCTTGCCGCCTGCCCCATGCACAGGGTGGAAACGTCGGGCTTGATGTACCGCATGGTGTCGTAGATGGCCATGCCCGACGTGACGAGGCCGCCGGGGGAATTGATGTAGAAGTGAATGTCCTTGTCCGGGTCCTCGGACTCGAGAAAAAGCATCTGGGCGATGATGAGGTTGGCCACATCATCGTTGATGGCCGTACCCAGAAAGATGATTCGGTCCCGCAACAGTCGGGAGAAGATGTCGAAGGCCCGCTCCCCGCGACTGCTCTGTTCAATGACGATGGGTATGAGAGACATGAATTTACTCCTGCTGGGGTCCTGGGGCTTCCTGCGGTGGGTCCAAAAACACCGCCTGGGATTCGATGCATTCAAAGACCTTGTCCTGAATCCGGTTCTCCCTGGCTTGTTCCACGACGACGCTGTCGGCGTATTGGCTTTTCACCGTTTCCACGTCCACCCGGATCATACGGGCGACTTCCGCGTAGAGCTCCTCGATCTCCTGTTCCGTGAGTTCGATGTCCTCCTGTCGGGCGATTTGCTCACAAATCAAGCGCCAGCGTATATTCCGGACGGCCTGGGGCCGGTACTCCTCTCGAATCTCCGGCGTGTTGAATCTGGTGGTGTCGATCTTGAGTCTCTGGGCTTCGAATTGGCGCTGGAGGAGGCCGATGAGATGATCCACCTCCCTCTCGACGACTCGATCGGACAGGTCGAACTCCACAATCTGCACCAGGCGATCCAAGATCTGCTTGCGGACCTCGGAGCGGCTCTTCTCTTCTTCCCGCTTTTCCAGCCGGCCCCGCAGTTCCTGCTTCAGGGCCTCGAGGGAATCGAAGGAGCCCGCTTCCTGGGCGAATTCGTCGTTCAATTCCGGCAGGACTTTCTCCTTGAGCTCCCGGACAGTCACGTCGAACTGAACGCGCTTGCCCGCGATCTCCTTAGTGGGAGCGTCTTCCGGGTAATCCAGTTCGAAGGAAAAGGATTCCCCCGGCAAATGTCCCAGCAGATGACGATCGAAGTCCGGATGGAGGGCGTTCTTGCCGACCTCCATCATGTAGTCCTTGGTTTCCCCCTTTTTAAAGGCCTTGCCGTCCACCCAGGGGGTGAAATCCACCAGAATGACGTCTCCTTCTCGAACGGGCCGGTCCGCCTCGACGGCACGGATCTGGGCATGCCGTTGTCGGAGGCTTTCGAGCTCGGCTTCGAGTTGTTCTTCGGTTACCCGGACGGGGGGGCGGGCGATCTCGAGGCCTTTATAGCCCTCCACCCGGAACGAAGGTCGCACGTCCACCACGGCCGAATAGGTGAAGCTGCCGTCTTCCGCAAATTTCATCTCGTCCACGTCCGCCTCGATGAGAGGCTTGAGATCCGTATCCCGGAGGGCTTTGGGGAAAGTGTCCTGGATGAAGCTCGAGGAGACTTCTTTTTCAATGGACTTGCCGTAGTAGGACTTGAGGATGCTGCGGGGGATCTTGCCCGGGCGAAAGCCCCGTATGCGTACGCTCTTGCCGATCTCGCGGTACTTCTTTTCCAATTCCTGCCGGACTTCTTCGGCGGGGATTTCAACTTGAAGTCTCTTCTGATGCGCACCCAGATCCACGACGTTGACGTTCATGCCCACTTCTTAACCTTTCCTTTGTTGGATAAAATAAAGCTCTATGCAACCGACACGAGAGAATGCTGGTGCGAGAGGGGGGAGTTGAACCCCCATCCTGCGTCAACAGGGCTGGATCCTAAGTCCAGTGCGTCTGCCGGTTCCGCCACTCTCGCCGGGAATGTCCGCAATCGGCCATGAACATGTAATACAATCACTTTCACGCACCGGTGTCAATTATATCGGAAAAAAAAGGCCGAAAATGACCCCCCGGCAGTAGACCCACCCCACCGCGGATGCTTCCCTTCGGGTGTTTTCGAGGAATGCGGTCTGCAGCTTTTCAGGAAGCAGGAAAGGTTTCTCTCTTGCGTGAAGACCCCGGCAGGCGCACCGTTACCCCGGCGTTCGGTCAGTTGTCCCAGCTGTTGACGTCGGCGTTTTCGCCTTCTCCGCCATCTTGCCCGTCGGCTCCCAGAGATACCAGGTCGTAGTCCCCATGTTCTCCCGGAGATCGATACAGGTAGGCCCTTCCCCAAGGGTCCGGAGGAACGTCCTTGGGCAGGTAGGGGCCGTCCCAACCCGTGTGCCCGGGGTTCTTCCGAAGAGCGTCCAGGCCTTCCTCGGTGCTCGGATACCTTCCGATATCCAGTCGGTACGCGTCCAGGGCGGTTCCCAGCAGGGCGATCTGGGCCTTGGCGGCCTTCTGTTTGGAGCTGCCGACCTTCTGAAACATCTTGGGGGCCACCAGGGCGGCCAAGAGCCCCAGGATGATCATGACGATGAGCAATTCAATGAGGGTAAAGCCCGCGCTCCCCCGGGGGGGGTGCCCGCGGTCTTTCGAGTTCCTATGCCGATGAACTCCCATGGCCCTTCTCCCTGAAACCTTCGGTCTGAATTGAAAAGGCCCTTGCGGGTGGTTTTGGCGAACTTGCGGTCGTCTCCGTGCCATGGGGCCGGCCGCCGTGCCGTAGAAGTGTATTTAACCGACCCGGGGCTTCGTGTCAACGCGGCACCAAACATGCTCCCCCGACCCCCCGGAGGATTCCCCGGATCTTCCCATACAAGTCCCGGCCCCGGGGCCGGCGAGGGTGGGTGAAAGCGGGTCCCCGGCGGGTTGTTCCGTCCCGCCCCGGAAGAGCCTTCCCTGGTACAGTCCCTTTTCTCCCATGTGGGTCAGAAGGGCCTGAAGGTTTCCCTGCTTGTCCATGGCCCATTGGGGAGCCACCAGTTCCTCAGGGTGGGGGTCTCCCGTCAGCCGTTGAACGATCACGTGAGGCGGAAGCAACTCGAGAAACCGGGCCGCCAGGGACACGTATTCCTCCCGGGACAGGCACGAGTACGTCCCCCACCGGTACCACTGCTCGAGGAGAGTGCCGCGTACCACGTAAAGCAGATGAATCTTAACCGCCTGGATGGGCAGGGCGGCCAGGAAGCGAGCCGTGTTCATCATGTCCTCGCCGGTTTCCCCGGGCAATCCCAGAATCACATGGACGCATATGGGCAAACCGCGGCGGCAGGTGCGCCGGACGGCGTCCGCAAAGGATTCCACCGAATGGCCTCTGCCGATGGTCACAAGGGTGGAGTCCTTGGCCGACTGGAGGCCGTATTCCATCCAGATCAGGGATTTCGCGGAAAAGGCCTCGAGGCAGTCCAAGACCTCCTCGGAAACGCAGTCCGGCCGGGTCCCGACGGACAGGCCCACCACGTCTTCATCGGCGAGGGCCTCCTCGTACAGGGACCTCAACCGCTCCAGGGGCCCGTAGGTGTTGCTGAAGGACTGAAAATAGGCCAGAAATTTCTTGGCCTTGTACTTTTTTGCGAGATAAGATTTTGCGGATCGCAGCTGTTGGGTGATGCTCAACCCGGAGCGGGACGCCCCGGTTCCGGACCCGCGCTCGTTGCAGTAAATACAGCCGTGGCGGCCCAGGGACCCGTCCCGGTTGGGGCAGGTCAGTCCCGCATCGAGGGTGATCTTTTGCACGCGACAGCCGAACCGTTCGCACAAATAGGAGTTGAAGTCTCGATAGGGTTTCTTGCCGGACATGGCGCCACGCAGAGGAAACGGACCGCTTGGTGCGGGATCGCACACACCCTCATCTCCAACGGACGACCCTCCGGAGTTTGGGAGGATCTACAGCCCCGGGTTCCGCCTTGGGAAGCTCAGAATAACACGGATGGACGGACTCATCCAATAAGGAAGGCTTCAAAAGCTTATGAAGAAGTACGACGTGATCGTCGTGGGTGCCGGGCATGCCGGATGTGAAGCGGCCCTGGCCGCCGCCCGCATGGGATGCTCCACCCTTCTGCTCTCCATTTCCCTAGATACGGTCGCACACATGCCCTGTTCCCCTTCCATCGGGGGCATCGGAAAAGGCCACCTGGTAAAGGAAATCGATGCCCTGGGCGGGGAGATGGCGAAAGTGACGGACCAGAGCGCCATCCAGTACCGATTGCTGAATACCAAGAAGGGCCCTGCGGTTCGTGGGACTCGGACCCAAAACGACAAGGTCCGGTATCGCACTCTGATGAAGCATACCCTCGAGCGGCAAGCCGGCCTGGACCTGAAGCAATCCCTGGTGGAATCCCTGGTGGTGGAGGGAGACCGGCTGGTGGGGGTCGTAGACCAGTTGGGGGTGTTCTTTTCGGGAAGAGCCGTGGTGCTGACCACGGGCACTTTTTTGCACGGCCTGGTCCATATCGGCCGGGCTCGGATCCCCGCGGGGAGGGCCGGAGAATTCCCCTCCAACCTTCTGGCCGACCAGTTGAGGACTCTCGGGTTTGTCCTCGGTCGAATGAAAACGGGCACCCCCGCCCGGATCCGGCGGCAGAGCATCGACCTGAGCCGCTTCGCCGTCCAGGAAGGGGATGAAAACCCCCGCCCGTTTTCTCTTTCCACGTCCCGGATTCCCCTTACCCGGCTACCCTGCTACATCGGCAGGACCCACAAGGGGACCCATGAGCTGGTTCGAAGCCACATCCACCTGTCTCCCCTGTACAACGGGTCCATTCAGGGGGTTTCCGCCCGGTACTGTCCTTCCCTGGAAGACAAGGTGATGAAATTCCCCCACAAGGAATTCCACCAGATCATTCTCGAACCCGAAGGGCTCGACACCGAGGAAATCTATGCAAGCGGAACGGGCAATTCCCTGCCCTACGAGATTCAGTTGGGGATCGTCCGTTCCATTGCCGGGCTCGAGTATGCCGACCTTATGCGGCCGGCCTACGCCATCGAGTATGATTTCGTCCAACCGACCCAGCTCCATCCGACCCTCGAGACCAAGCGGATCCGCGGGCTCTACATGGCGGGGCAGATCAACGGGACCTCCGGGTACGAGGAAGCGGCCGCCCAAGGCATGTGGGCCGGGATCAACGCCGCCTTGAAGGTCCGGGGGGAGCCTCCTTTCCTGCTGGATCGCTCCGAGGCCTATATGGCGGTGATGGTAGACGATTTGGTGACCAAGGGGACTCGGGAACCTTACCGCATCTTTACCTCCCGGGCGGAATACCGGTTGCTGCTTCGAGAGGACAACGCCGATCTGCGCCTTCTCGAGAAAGGGTATCGACTGGGGCTTCGTTCCCACTCGGCATATCGTGAAATGATCGAGCGTCGGGAAGCCGTCCGGGCGGAACTCCAAAGGCTGGCCAAGACCTTTATCGCTCCTTCCCCCCGGCTGTGTTCCCTGTTGGAGTCCAAAAGGTCCCCTGCGGTCGAGGGGTCCGTTTCCCTGGATCGCCTCCTGAAGCGCCCCGAGATCGGTTATGAAGACATCGAGGCCGTTTGTGCCCCCTCGACTCCTCTCCCCGATTCCGTGAAGGAGCAGGTGGAAATCGAGTGCAAATACGAGGGGTACCTGCGCAGGCAGGAGGCGGAAGTGAAGAAGTTTCGGCAGTTCGAGCAGGTGAGGATCCCCGAGGATTTCCCTTATGGGGACGTCCCCGGGTTGTCCAACGAGGTCCGTCAGAAACTGCAGGAGATTCGCCCCCTGAGCCTCGGTCAGGCCTCCAGGATTTCCGGAATCACCCCCGCAGCCGTCTCCATCCTCCTGGTTTACCTGAAGCGATACGGCCAAAGGGAAGGAGGGGGGGCTCCGGCAAGAACGGAGGGCAACATTCCCTAACATCACTATAAAAAAAAGCTTGTGCTTACCCTGATAACTATTCTAGAATAATAGCAGAGTGAGTATCATGCCGATCTTATGCTGTTGAGATATCGTTTTCGCTTGGAAAGGGGATGAAATGACGGAGGGGCAAAACGAAAGGGATTTCATTGCCACGCTACGAGGCCATGGACTGCAGGTCACCTATCAACGTCTCGCGATTTACCAGGCGCTCTACGACAACTTGGATCACCCAAGCGCAGAGGTCATTTACCAGCAGGTGAGAAAACGGTTTCCAATGATTTCTCTGGGCACGGTGTACAAGACCCTCGAGCGCTTCTACGAGGTCGGGTTGGTGCAGAAGGTGAGTCCGGTCACGGAAGTGGCCCGCTATGACGCCAAGGTGGACCCTCATCACCACATGGTGTGCTTGAAGTGTCAGAGCATCACGGACCTGGATGCTTCGGGATTGAGCCACAAGATTACGCTGCCCGAAGGGCATGACTTTCGAGTCTTGCGGCATCAGGTGCTCATCCAGGGCTATTGTTCCGATTGCCATAAGGAATCCTAAGGCCGAGGTTTTCCCGAGCGGCAGGCAAGGGGGAGAACTGCGGGGAGTCGTTCTCGTGGGGGGGGTGTCGGCGAAACGGATCCCCGAACGGATGGGTGTGTCCCGGCGCCGGGACCTTCTGCCCCTGGGGTGAGCCTCGCCTCCGTCCAAGGAAACCCGCTCCTGCCTCCCGGGGATCTTCCCTTTCCGTGCCGCAGGATCTGCGGCCTCATCGCCTCCCCTCAATTCTCCGGTCCGACCATCTCTTCCAACCATCGACCCGAGCGAGGTGCCTCCCGGGACCCGTTCTCTTCCCACGGCCGGTTTGTCCCTGTACAGAAGGGTGCGGGTATGCTATGAAGAAAGGTTAATTGCGCGCTCCATTTGCCCGTTTGGAGCCCGTGATCCCGGCGCTTGTGAGCGGAGCGTTCGTGGAAGAGATCAAAGGCACCAGGAGAAATAGCCGTGAACATTGCAGTCCTACTCAAACAGACGCCGGATACGGAGTCGGTCATTCGCATCGCGGGCAACGGCAGGTCCATCGTCACGGATGACCTCAAATGGATCATAAACCCTTACGATGAATTTGCGGTAGAAGCGGCCCTCCGTTTGAAGGAGAAACTCGGGGGAGTGGTGAGCATCCTGAGCGTCGGACCTCAAAGGACCGTGGAGGC